>Ga0316217_10004281_pt1 | contig 15570 bp, 10 predicted proteins | sample 1anoAmetaG_FD_203633 | JGI IMG/M metagenome (GOLD analysis project Ga0316217, IMG submission 203633) | Freshwater microbial communities from Trout Bog Lake, Wisconsin, USA - 1anoA | ecosystem: Environmental > Aquatic > Freshwater > Lake > Hypolimnion/Profundal zone | place: USA: Wisconsin... | reverse complement strand
TTTACCAACTTTACCATTACCAGCGGCTATGCCTCAACGCTTACTGTAAGCAACTATTCAACCAACCTGTTATATAACGGCGATGGTACAGCAATAGGTTCGCGCGCGCGCGATTCGCTCAGCAATAACTTCTATGCGCTGTATACCATGCCAAGCATCACCATTAACGAATCCCTTTCGCCATTGATAGGTATTGACGCCACTACAAAGAAGAACATCACTTTTAAATTCGACTTTAAAATGAGCAGAACGCTAACTATGAGTTTTGCCGATTTTCAGATGGTGCAGATCAATTCGAAATCATTTACGGTTGGTGCCGGTTATAAAATAAAGGGTTTAAAACTTCCGTTTAAACTGCCTAACGGCAAGAAAATAAGGTTAGATAACGACCTTAGTTTCAGGTTCGATTTCAGCTACCGCGATGATATTACCGTTAATAATCAGATAGACCAGGGGCCTCCGCAAATAACCCAGGGCGCTACCACTATTACTATTCAGCCATCGGTAGATTATATTGTCAGCAAGCGGTTGACCGTACGATTGTTTTATGATGAAAGCAAGACCATTCCAAAAATTTCATCTACCTATCCTACAACCAATATTAAAAGCGGTATAACTTTCCGGTTCTCGCTGGCCGAGTAACCACGGCAGCAACAAATGCAAGTAACACTGCATGGAAACAATATCAATAGTTTGTTGACGTTTATAGGTGGTTTTAATAATTTAGCAGTATGAGTTTTTATTCAAGGTGCGCAGTTTTTATTTTGGGGCTGGTATTGATAAGCCATCTGTCTTTTTCCCAGGCACGGCAGATCGGCACCTGGAAATCTTATATGCCCTATGGAAGTTCGGTAGGTGCCTGTGATGCCGGCGATAAAATATACGATGGCGCACCGAAAAGTATATTTTCTTATGAAAAAAGTACCGGCGTCATTCAAACTTACGACGAGTCGACGGGTTTAAATGACATTGGTATAAAAACAATAAATTACGATCCCAGCACCGGCTTCCTGGCCATTGCCTATGTAAATAGCAATCTCGACTTTATTCAAAATGGCACCAACATTTATAATATACCTGATATTAAAAATCAGGCTACGTCGGGTGCCGTTTCAGTTTATTCAATCGCGTTTTTGAATGGCAATGCTTACGTGTGTTCTGACCTTGGCATTTCGGTGGTTAACCTCAACCAGATGCAGATCAACAGCACGTATGTAATAGGCTCAAACGGCAACCAGGTTTCTGTTTTTGCGGTCAGCTTTGACAGCGTTAATATTTATGCGGCTTGTTCTGAAGGGGTTAAATACGCCCCCCTCAATGCTGCCAACCTTCAGGATTTTAATTCGTGGACGTTGTACGGGCCGGCACAAAATCTTCCTTCAAGAGGGGCTACTTTTGTACAGGCATATCGTAATAAAATATATGCAGTCGTTCCTTCGGGTAATGGCAGCGATACGCTTTACAGGTATAGCGGCAATACGTGGTCGGCCATTTATGCTGCTGCGGCTGATACTTTTAGCAGCCTGGCAGTAACCAATGGTTCACTTTACTTTAGCACCTGGAACAGTCCCGGAGGTATTATCGGAACTTTAGGTAAGATCGATACCGCCGGAGTACTTACAGTTAACCCCACACAGGGCCATGTTAAACCCGTTGGATGGTTCGAAAGTAACGGCGTCTCGTGGGAGCCGGACAACTGGAATGGATTGTTTAAGCGCACGGCTACCGGCATTGAAAAAATTATTCCCGATGGTCCATTAAGCTCTAACGTATTTGAGCTCAATCACAAAAATGGTGTGCTGGATGTAGCACCTGGAGGAGTAAATGATTCATGGGCCAATGATTTTAATGGCGATGGTTTTTTTATATATAAAAATGGCTCCTGGACCAACACTAACCAGTTCACCAATTCAACGCTTGACACTTTTTACGACATCCTGTGTACCGCTTCAGTACCGAACACAGGCAAAACGTATTTCGGGTCGTTTTATTCAGGACTGATTGAACTGAATGACAATTCCGGTGTCATGAACCTATATTCTCAATACAGCTCTACAGGATTGCTCGAGGGTGCAATTGGAGATGGCGCCAGAACAAAAATAAGTTGTTTATATGCCGATTCAAGTGATAACCTTTGGATAGGTAACGCCGGAGCGCCCTCGCTTATTAAAGTATTAAGGCCTGACGGAACATGGCGGAAGTTTACCGTTCCATATGGAGTTTCGCTGTTAAAGAGAATGGTTGTTGATCAACTGGGCCAATTGTGGGCCGTAACCCGGCAAACGGATGGCATAGTGGTTCTTAATTATGGTGCTGATATGGATAACACCAGCGACGACCAGTATAAATTTTTGACCAGCGGCGTTGGCGCGGGTGGTTTGCCCAGTTCAAATATATACTGTATAACAGCAGACCACACCGGAAATATATGGGTTGGCACAGACGCCGGTATAGGAATTTTTTATTGCCCGGGAAGTGTATTTAACGGTGGTTGTGATGCCACACAAATAAAAGTCACCCTGAATGGTTATGTAGGTTATCTTTTTGGCATGCAAACGGTACGCGCTTTGGCAGTTGATGCAGCCAACAGAATGTGGGTTGGAACAACTGATGGCATCTGGCTGATATCGAATGATGGGCAAACCACCTATTTGAATTTCACCACAGCCAACAGCCCATTGCCCAACAACCAGATAACTGATATCTCTATAAATGACGCCACCGGTGAAGTATTTATAGGTACCATTGGCGGGCTTGTAAGTTATCAGGGCGATGCCATAGGGCCATCATGCACTGATTGCAACACGGCATTGGTATACCCTAATCCGGTGAAGCCTGACTATACCGGGCCAATAGCCATTAAAGGGCTTACCGATAACGCTTATGTAAAGATTACCGACGTTAGCGGTACCCTGATATTTCAGGGAAGAGCTAACGGCACGCAAATGATCTGGAATGGCAATGGTTATGATGGCATAAGGGCGAAGAGCGGCGTTTATATGGTATACAGCGGCACCGACGCAGGCAAAGAGAAAAAAGTTGCCAAGATCCTGATTGCTAACTAAGCATTTCAGTTTTGCGTGGTATCAGTAAATAAAAAGCAAGTAATACCATTGTGATCATAGAGAGTAAAAACAGGTATGGAACCCACTGCTGACCGTATGTGAAACAGACCATGTGGTTACCGGAGGGCAATGCTGCACTCATTGAGCAAAACTGATGATCAGGAACCCTTTGGCTGCTATCAACTATAACCTTCCAGCCCTCATAAAAATTCTGTTGCAGATGTATTGTATCAGCCCTGTTTAATTGGCAATACACAATTACTTTTCCGGGCTCAAATTTCTCCACTTCAAACTTTGTATCAGCATTTTTAAAGAACACCACCGGTAACTTTAAAAAGGAATCTCGCTTGCCTGATGCGTTGAGGTCATCAACATTCTGAAGATAGAAACTGTTGAACCCATCTTTTGCCGGAATTTTTTTGAAAAAACTGAGATTGTACCATATCGGCAAAGTTGAACCATCGCTATAATGAGTAAAATTGTACATAGGGCTTAGCGGCGGAACGGGATAACCGGTACTTAGTTTGTTTAGTTTAGCCTGCAGGGTTTCCGGGCATACATCACTTACCACAGTAGCTGGCAAATTAAGCTGAACTGAAATGAATATTTCTGCAATAACAATAAATCCCAGCAGAAAAACCCTGGCTTTAGAGGGTATAAATTGTAAAAATAAAATCGCTGTAAAAGCCAGCAGCAGGGATAGTTGAATAATTCCCTGTGTAATTATATGCGCATATACATTTTGATGAAGATTGAAATCTGTAATGGAATAAGTATTAAACAAACCCGGTAAACTCAGATTGAAACCAGCTTTTGCAAGGACAACAGAAAAGACAGCAAATAACAATAGAAAATAAATGGCAAATATAGTTTTCAAAAAGCGACTGTCAGACTTGGTGCGTTTGGCATATATAATCCAGCCAAAGCCATTTGCAGCTATAAAAATAAACCCGAACATGGTAAATACTCTGAAAATTGCTGCGTGCCTGAGCATATTCATACCGGGAAGGAAATTATAAAGCCACGTACGCACAAAAAAATATTTTCCCCCGGCTGCCAATAGACACAAAACCGCGAAAACAAAAATTGCTCTGTGGAAAAATTGCAGGGGCGTTTTTACAAAGGCAATAAACAACAAGGGCAACAGTAAAAAGCCGCAATAAATATTCGACATTGAGATGTCAGTTTCAAGCCTGAAAGCAGAACAAGCCGTAGCAAACGGAAAAAGAAACGAAATCATGGATCGGGGTGTCAGTGCAACGTTGTTGGCCTCAGTTAAACTTACCGCCTTGCCCCTGGCGATAAACGATAACGAATGACCAAAAGACAAAAGATAACCACCGGCCAGAACCACAAAAACGAAACCTGCCAATAATAAAAGCGATAACACCTTCAGTATACCGGACGGGCTATTTATGTTGCCTGCAATTTTTACAAGAGTATAAAGCACAAAAAAGTAAAACAGAATAATAAAAAAACCCGGGTAGCCACCGGTTATGCCCAGATATAAAAACAGTGCTAAAGCTAAAGCGCCTGGTGGCCCGGGCCTTTCGAAAATATTTTTAAAGTTGAGGAGAATAAGTGGCAACCAGGCCAGGGTAATTATCCAGGGCAAGTGCTGAGCGTTGCTTATAAACACACCACTAAGGCAATATACCACCCCAAAAACGGTAGCAGTGTAATTGTCCAGGTCAAAGCTCTTTAATAATAGAAAGAAGGCAAGGCCGGCAATAGTTACGTGCAGCACATATTCTATACCTATGGAGTAAACGGTATAGCCGGAGGTAAGTGCAATAAGCCAGGTAATGGGATAGAACAAGCCGCTTTGCGGATCGGCATAAAATGGGTACCCAAAATTAATATAAGGGCACCAGAGAGGAAAAATGTGATGATGCAGGCATTCGCTGATAAAATAACGGCAGGGCAAAAACTGGTTCATCATATCCCACTTCATGGTAAAACAAGAAAGGGCCAATGGTTGAAATGCCACCATTACAACAAGCAAAATGACTAATATTGACAGGAAGTTAGGCAGAGATCTTTTAAGCACCCGAAGCGTAGTTGTATGTATCACAAAACTAAAGGAATTGTACTTCATACTATAAAGTATTCGGAAACGAGTGTTATAGCTAAAATATATACCGAGAAGCTGGGCCTCGTGTCTTATATCGTTAAGGGCGTTCGTTCAGCTAAGACCAGTGCTAAAGCAGCCCTTCTTCAGCCACTTACTTTGCTTGAAATGGAGGTGTCGCATCGCGAAAACAAGCAGCTTCAGTTTATAAAGGAGTTCAGGCGCGATTATGTTTACCGTTCCATTCCTTTTGATACGCTTAAATCAACCGTTGCTATTTTTTTGTTGGAACTGATCTCGAAGTCGATAAAAGAGCATGAAGAGAACGGCGAGATGTTCGATTTTATTTACGAATCGCTTTGCGTGCTTGACCGGTCTGAAAACCTGAACCCGGATTTCCATTTATTGTTCCTGGTTCATTTTACGCGCCATCTGGGTTTTGTTCCGCATGGAAATTTTTCAGAGAAGAATGCATTTTTTGAAATGACCGAGGGAATGTTCATTCCGCAGCAAAGCGAGATGAACGTTATGAGCAGAAACGAAAGCAGGTTATTGAATGAATTGATACTGGCAAATCCCTTTTCTGATGTGCCATTAAAAATTACCCGCCTGGAAAGAAAACAAATGATGGCCAACCTTATCAGGTATTACCAATTACACCTTGAAAATTTTTCACTACGCTCGCCTGAAATACTGGAAGAGATACTGGGTTAATCTTTACAGATTTTTACTGTACTCCTATTTTAAGCCACACTTTAGTGGCCTTCGTAACCTTGTCCTCCATACGGCAAAAAACAGCCCCTTTGGGTCTTTCAAAGCGCGGAATAAATGCAGCAGAACTCAATACAGTGGTTACTTCTGTAGTAATATTACGCACCACAGGTTGCTTGATGGCATATATCCTTGCAAGCAGATAATTTCTGTAAGGCCCACCGGCCTGCACTGCTATGGAGAGTAAACAGAAAACTAAAACGAACCCTGCGGTTTTCATACCCCTAATTTACGATAATTCTGCCACATCAGTTTAAGGTCGTGCAACACCGTATAGTGCCGTGCGTAAAGCAGGTTTATTTTTGACAGGGTATCAGCATCGAGTTGCAGACCGTCAAAGCTTGCAGCGGTGTTTAATACGCCGTGCTTAACGGCAGGTAAATTACCGGTAGCGGGCAGCGCGTATCCTACCCAGGTTTTGGTGCCCCCGGCAACCGCAAGCCAGTTAGAAACGAACCTACCAAAATTCTTTATTACAAAAAGATTGACCGGCAAAAGCACTATAAAAGCAAGGCTGCTGATAACGTCAAACAACCGCTTTTTTCGTTGGCTGGCAGGCCGGGCAAGGTTAAGGTTGTGGTTAACTGAGTAAAGATCGCCCGCAGTATTTTTTGAATTGCTGCCTATAAAAGCCTCACTTCCGGGGTTCAGAATCTTGTAATCAATTTTATTTCCGCAAAGGCCAATATTGTTGATGATTTGGCCAAAAGTAAGATCGCGCGAGCAAAAGATGATCTCGTTAATATCATATACTTCTGCCAGTTGTGCCAGGTCCTTAGGGTTCGATACAAAACTTACTACTTCGCTATCGGCACCCGCCAGCAACAAAAGTTTTTCGGCTCTTAAACATTCGCCCTCACTACCAGCAAGAAGCGCCTTTTTATCGTCGCTGCTTTCGATTGAAAGCGATTGATATTTGATGAGGTGATAAGATGTTCTGGTAAGAAGCATCTCCGCAGCTGTCCAGATAGCACCTAAAATGATAATGGCCCGCGAGAAGCGCCACTCGTTAGGTAAAAATGCATAAACAGCGGCAATGGCCAGCGTACCGAAAAATATACCGCGGAAGATGTTGGAAATTCGGAAGGGTTTATCGTAACCTCCGTTGAGGAACGTAGAAAGTATCCAAATAAGAATATAAGTGGGCACCACAATAAACATAAACTCGGTGGGGTAATAATGGTCAGTGTACTTGATCATACCCTCCCAATAGCGGGTAATAAGATAAATACCGCCAAAACCCAGCAGCGCATCAATAATAAACAAGTATGACGATGAGAGCAGGTTGGCCATTACGGTTAAAAAGCCCCTGAAGAAAATGGCCAGGTTAATAAACAACGAAAAAGCCCCCGACTGGTTGCCACTAAAATGCTTGCGCGCAAATATGATCATGGCATTGTAAAACACCTTTACATAATTTAAGCTGCCCTTGCGTGTGCTTTCGCCTTTGTAATGAATAATGGTAGTATCGGCAAAATAAAAGTTTTTGTAACCGGCTTTGATAATACGGTACGATAGATCTATGTCTTCGCCATACATAAAAAAGGTCTCGTCCAGCAGGCCTGTCTTATCCAATGCTTCTTTACGCATCAGCATAAAAGCACCCGACAAAATATCTGCCTCACTGGTTTCATGCTCAGGCAAAAAGCCGAGATGATAGCGGTTGAATGTTTTTGAACGGGGGAATATTTTTGAAAAACCGAAGGTTTTATAAAACGCTACTGCCGGTGTTGGAAGACCTCTTTTCGATTCAGGCAGAAAATTCCCTTTGCCATCAATCATTCTTACACCCAAGGCTCCGGCATTGGGGTGGCTATCCATAAACAACAGGCATTTTGTAAAAGTATCTTCGGCCACCACCGTGTCAGGATTTAACAACAACACATATTGACCGGTAGCTTTCTCAATGGCCTGGTTATTTCCTTTTGAAAAACCCAGGTTAACAGTACTCGCTATCAATTTAACCCAGGGAAACATTTCATTGACCATTTGACACGAGTCATCAGATGAAGCATTGTCAACCACAAATACTTCGGCATCTATGTCTTTAATGGCGCGCTGCACCGAAATAAGGCATTGCCCTAAAAAGTGCTTTACGTTATAATTGACAATAACAATGGAAAGTTTCACGCGCTAAATTTAGCTAAATGACTGTGCCTGCCAAGAGACGAAGAAAGGAAAACTTTAACCTGAACTCTTTACCAGGTAGTTTTCGTAAGGAAGACGGGTAGCTATGGACCGTGCAAGGGTCATTTCATCGGTATATTCCAGTTCGCCGCCAAAAGAAATGCCCCGGGCAATGGACGTTATCTGCACGTTGAGGTCGCGCAGCTTTTTGCTGATATAAAATATAGTGGTATCCCCTTCAATAGTAGGACTTAAAGCCATTATTACCTCCTTTACCTCGCCAGCCTCAGCCCTTTGAATCAATGAAGATATGTTCAGTTTTTCGGGGCCAATTCCATCAATAGGCGAAATAATACCGCCCAAAACATGATAGGCGCCCCGGTAAACGTTGGTATTTTCAATTGCTATTACATCTCTAATCGTCTCAACCAGGCAAACCGTGGTATGATCGCGTTGAGGATTTGCGCAAATATCGCACTGGTCGTGGTCTGATACGTTATGGCAGGTTTTGCAGAACTTAACTTCTGATCTCATCCTGATTACCGCCTCGCCAAAGCTCTTTACTTTTTCAGTATCCTGTTTAAGCAAGTGCAAAACCAGCCTGAGGGCGGTTTTTTCACCAATACCGGGTAGTTTTGTAAATTCGGCAACAGCATCTGCAATAAGCCTGGAAGAGTACTTCATATCGCTGCTAAAATAAGTGTAATTATTATATTGCAGCCCAATGAGCGCAAAACTTTCTATTGTTATTCCTGCCTATAATGAAGGCAAAACTATTCACCGGATTCTGGATAAGGTTCGTGACGTTGTACTAATAAGTGAAGTTGAAAAGGAAGTGATCATTGTTAACGACTGCTCTACCGACAATACGGCTGAGGCCGTTGAAAATTACCGCCGCAATAACAGCCAGCTTAATATTCAGTTTTTTGCCCAGCCGGTAAACATGGGTAAGGGGGCGGCGCTCCATCGTGGAATTAAAGAGGCTACCGGAGACTATATTGTAATACAGGACGCCGATCTGGAATATGACCCCAATGAGTACAACATTTTATTGAAGCCTGTTTTAGATGGTTTTGCCGATGTTGTGTATGGCTCGCGCTTTGCCGGCGGGCGCCCACACCGCATACTTTTCTTCTGGCATACCATAGGTAACAATCTCCTTACCTTTATGTCGAACATGTTTACCAACCTCAACTTATCGGACATGGAAACCTGTTACAAGCTTTTCCGGGCCGAAATAGTAAAATCGCTCGACCTAAAGGAGAGGCGCTTCGGTTTTGAGCCTGAGGTAACTGCAAAAATGAGCCGTTACCCAAACGTGCGTATTTATGAAGTGGGCATCAGTTACTACGGCCGAACTTATGCCGAAGGAAAGAAGATTGGTTGGCGCGATGGATTCAGGGCTATTTGGTGCATTTTGAAGTATAATTTATTTAAACAATAAAATTATATCATATTTTTCTCAGAAATCAGGCTGCAAACTGATACCCCAAAGCAAAAAAGACGCTCAGCATAATATTGGCAATCGCTACAGCCAATACAAGCATGCCACCTGCCCACTTATACCTTGTTGCAAAAGCAGCTACCATCATAAATAAAGGAAAGCAAACCAGAATATAACGCGGCATGCATATGAGGTTTACCTGTCCGTTTGACAATGGGGCCAGGATTAATAATAATATCCAAACTACCAGGTAAAAAGGAATGAATCTAATTAACAAAACTACAGCGCCAAGCCAAAAGATTGTGTAATAAGTGTTTGCTTTGACATAAATATTGTCGGTTGCTTTAAGACCTGTCTCTATAACTTTCCAGGGCTTAGCGTATTCGGTATGCCAGCCAATCTGTTTGGCGTGTACGTAAAACAAGAAGTCGCCCGTGGTGAAATAACAATATGCAAAAAACGTCAACATACCTGCAGGTATAAGAATTAAATAAAAACTTTTTGCGTTGAAATTTAGTCCGTGCTTAACCACATACGCAAGGCCTAGTGGTAATAAAATCAAAAGCCCGAATGGCCTTGTAAGCGTAAGCAGAAACCCACTTATTCCTGATAAAACGTAGTTCTCTTTTTCAAAAAAGTAAATACACATTATTGAAAAACAAATAAACGAAGATTCAGAAAACACGCCTGATAGAAGGTAGCTACCCGGGAAGAAATATAAGGTTGCAACAGCCAGTATAGCAGTTAACTTATTGTTGTAAAGTTTAACACATAACAAATACAAATAGAAAGATCCGACCAGCAATAAAACGTTTGAAACAATGATGCCCGCAATAAACGGGTCGTGAACCAAAAGCGCAACGGCCTTCATGGCCATAGGATAAAAGGGGAAGAAGCCGTAATTTGATTGTCCCCAGGCGGCGGGGTCTTTAATATAGCCGTTTACCGCAACATTAATATACCAGCCTGAATCCCAGCAGCCAAAAGAGTTTAAAAGCTTATTTCCAAAGTATTGAAAATTTTCTCCTTTAACTGAGTAACAGGCGTAACGGTGAAGAGCAATGAAGAATCCGAATACAATAATTACCCGACTGGCTACAAAAAGCCCCAGGATACTCAAAAAAGGTTTAGGCCCGATTTTATTCATGTAAAGACTATGACTAAGCGAATAAAACTTTAAAAACCGGGTTTAAAAAGGTTCGTTTTGCAAAAGAATGCTATCAAAAATAATAAAGGCAAATATTTTATCACCTATAAGCCTCAATTAACAGATTATCGATTACAACCGGACTTTCTGAATAGTTCACCCCATATACTTTCAGCTTATCGCCCGGATTAGCACCTTGAGGTACCCTTGTATAGAAATAAACCCTGCCTGAAGCAAAGCAAGGAAAGACCCATATACCACAGTTTTGGTTAGGTTGGATTTTATTTTGAATGCGAATGGCAGACGATTTATATGGTGCGGTTTTGCTGAACTCAACTCGCATAATCGCATTGCCATATAATGAACCACTTGGCGGAGGAGCATACGCATCAAAGGATATTTTCACCCAATCAAGAGGATTTAACCTGCACTCCGACAAAGACCGCTCAAACTCAGGAGCATTAACGACTTTATTGTCTAACAGAAAAGCAAAGCCATTTGTACCTGCAGCACCTTTTACAAAATGCGGATTCAGTGAATCCTCAAAGTCATTTAAAAATATGGTGTGTTGAAAGATTGTATGCTCCGGTTGTTTTTCATCAGTATCATAGGCAATCACATCATTCATATTGATGTGTGTTTTAAAAAACGACTCCCGGTAGAACGTTTGATTACTGTCTTCACTCCAGAGGATATTTTTCGATACCTGATAGGTCATCATTATTTGCTGGGAAGCAAAAAAAACAACGAGCAGAATCCAGAGATAAAAGCTAATTCTGTTTCTTTGAACCACATAAGTAAATGTGGCCAACGGGACCGATAAAAGAGCGTATGTTTCAATCATTGGCCTGCTTCCCAATCCGTTTATGTAGGTCCAGCACCACCATGAATAGATAACATAAATGTGCACGGGAAGGAATATTAAGGTAGCAAGCAACGTTTCCCCCCTTTTCAAAACCATCAGGCCTATCCCTGCAATTGCGAAGGCCATAATTGGGGTATAAGGTAGCCACCCGTTTTTAAATCCAAACAACCCGCCATGAATTTTAGAATGTCTAAAGTCAAAGGTTTCAGATCCATAGCTATAATAAATCCAATGACCACTCTGACTTTTCCAGTATAAAAGCTGCGGCAATGCGCATAGGGCAAACAAAAAAACAGCCACATAAAAGCCTTTATTTTTAAATAGCGTAGTTAAGCGCTCTTTTAGCCCCACTGTAAAGGGAATGCCGTATAAGAAGGGGATAAAAAGACAAATAATTTCGTTGGGCCGTACCAGGGTGATCATGCCGGCACTAATGCCTATAAGGGCAGCATATTTTAAAGCATAATCTTTGTAAAAATTAATAGTTGCAAACAGAAGCAGTGCGTACAAGGTAAATAAATATGGGTGAGACATACCCGTATTAAAAACGGCAAAGTGCAGAAGATTGGTGCCAAGTGCAATAGCGAACAGAGTAACAGCAATTACACTATCGTTTTTGAAGAAAAGCTCGTTCAACACATAGCTTAACAGGCACAAACCGGCAAATGCGAATAATAAATTCCATAGCTGAATAAAAAATATATAGATTTTAGTAAACCCTGTATCTGGTTGTTTTAGTACTTCGGATAGCAGGTGTGCAAGCAAAAAAGCCGGCGATTCAAGAATGGCAATACCACATGTATATTTTATTATCGGAATGTTATCTTTGATATATACCTCACCTACATCTGTCACAACTTTGGTTGAATCTCTTGGAATGCCCGCGGCCTTATCGCGCTCAAAAATAGTTTGCTTCAGATCCTTAAAATCGTGCTGAAGAAACATAGCTGGCAAATACATATAATAGCCGGTACAATCTCCACCTCCCATGGCATTCGAAGCCTGCCAGGGTTTATAAAAAGAGAATAAGAAAAGCCATACTGCCAAAATTGAAAGCAGCGATAACCTGGTATGTTTTTTCATAAAACAGCCATTAATGCGCCTCTAACCAATTTACACCCACCCCTATCTCCGCTTCAATGGGCACGCGTGTTTTAATGGCCTTTACCATTTGTTCGTAAACAATAGGTTTAAGTATCTCTACTTCGTCTTTATAGGCATCAAAAACCAACTCATCATGTACCTGCAGCGTCATTTTTGATTTCAGATTATGGTGTTTAAATTGTTTATGTATGCCTATCATGGCCAGCTTTATCATATCGGCGGCGCTTCCCTGAACGGGTGAGTTAATGGCATTTCGTTCAGCAAAACCACGCACAGTAAAGTTTTTTGAATTGATATCTTTTAAGTAGCGCTTGCGGCCCATAATGGTTTGCACATAGCCGTGTTGCTGTGCAAACTGCACATTATGGTTCATGTATTGTTTGATCTTCGGAAACTGCAGGAAATAATTTTCAATGATACTCTTTGCTTCGGCACGCGATACTCCAATGTTTTCGGCCAAACCAAAGGCGCCCTGGCCGTATATGATACCGAAGTTTACACTTTTAGCTTTGTAGCGCATCTCTTTGGTTACTGCATCAATTTCTACCCCGTAAACCCTGGCTGCAGTAGCAGTGTGGATGTCGAGTTTCTTTTCAAATGCCTCCAGCATGTTCTCATCACCGCTTAGTTCGGCTACAATACGTAATTCTATTTGCGAGTAATCGGCTGAGACAAGGATATGGTCTTCATCGCGGGCTATAAACGCTTTACGTACTTCCTGGCCACGCTCGCTGCGGATAGGGATGTTTTGCAGGTTCGGGTTATCAGAACTTAACCGGCCGGTAGCTGCAACAGCCTGTCGGAACGTGGTATGTACCCTGCCTGTTTTGGGATTAATAAGCTGTGGCAACGTATCAACGTAAGTTGACTTTAACTTGGTGATTTGGCGGTAATCAAGAATCTGCGCTGCAATGGGATGGTGCTTGCTCAGCGATTGCAGTGCATCTTCATTGGTTGATAGCTGACCGGTAGATGTTTTTTTGCCTTCGAAAGGTAATTTAAGGTGGCCATAAAGAATATCCGCCATTTGCTTCGGTGAGTCTACATTAAACTCGGTACCCGCTAATGAAAATATTTCGTCGCGTACCTTCAGCATGTCCTTTTCAAGTATGCCTGAGAAATGCTTTAAGAAGCCCTCATCAATCTTAACCCCTTCGTACTCCATACCGGCCAATACTTCTATCAGCGGGTGCTCAATATCGTTCAATACTTTTTCAACCTCCTGATGGGTTACCATCGGTGCAATTTTGTGTTTAAGCTGTAGCGTAATGTCGGCATCCTCAGCTGCGTATTCCGATATTTTTTCAATAGGTACATCGCGCATAGTACCTTGGTTCTTTCCCTTTTTGCCAATCAGTTCTTCAATTGAAACAGGGGTGTAGCCCAGATAGGTTTCACTTAAATAATCCATGCCGTGCTTCAGGTCGGGCTCAACCAGGTAATGGGCCAGCATGGTATCATAAATGGGCATGCACACATTTATATCATAACGTTTAAATACCAGCAGGTCGAACTTTAAATTCTGCGCAATCTTTAAATGCGTTTTGCTTTCAAGTAAAGGTTTAAAATGCCGGGCTATCTTCTTTGTTTCCTCATAATCAGGAGGGCAGGGAACATAATAGGCCTCACCTTCTTTTGTGCTGAAACTCATGCCCACCATATCCAGACTGAAATAGTCCAGGCCGGTAGTTTCTGTATCAAAACAGAACTCATGGTGTGATTCTAATTTCTTCACTAACGCTATTATGGCCTCCTCACCTGTAACAGTATGGTAAGTGTGTGCCGTATTCGAAATATTCCTTCCACGAGGAACATCATCGGCAACGGGCGTGTCAGAACCGGCAAACAGGTCTTGTTGCGTACCCGAAGATGCCGGCGCTGAGTTATTGGCTGCAGTATGCGAATGCGCGTTGGCGGCAGGTTGATTGGCTGTATAATCTAATCCAAAGATTCTTTTACCTAAAGTTCTGAATTCAAGTTCGGCAAAAATTGCGGTTAGTTTTTCCTTATCCGGCTGCTCAACTTTCAGATCATCATCCTCTACTGAAATAGGCACGTTCAGATTGATAGTGGCCAGGCGCTTGCTCATCAGGCCTTGTTCGGCAAACTGCTTTACGTTTTCGCCTACCTTGCCTTTTATTTTATCGGCATTGGCAATTACATTTTCAACCGAGCCGAATTCTTTAATTAGTTTTTTAGCGGTAACCTCTCCTACCTTCGGTATACCCGGAATGTTATCAACGGCATCACCCATCAGGCCGAGAATATCGATTACCTGCAGGGGCGATTCTACCTCCCAGTTCTTTTTAATTTCCTCAACACCCAGTATTTCAACCTCGCCGCCACTACGGGCAGGCTTATAAATATAAATGTTCTTTTCTACCAGCTGCGCATAGTCCTTATCGGGCGTTACCATATAAACAATATGGCCTTCGGCTGCTTTCTTTTTAGCAATGGTGCCTATAATATCATCGGCCTCATAGCCTTCAAATTCAAGAATAGGAATATGCCATGCACGGATAATATCTTTGATATACGGCACTGCAAAAATGATATCTTCAGGTGTTTCCTGGCGGTTGGCTTTGTAATCAGCAAATTCTGCCTCGCGGTCGGCTGAGCCTCCCAGGTCGAACACTACCGATAGGTGTGAAGGTTTTTCTTTCTGTATCAGCTCTAACAGGGTTGTGGTAAAGCCGCTGATAGCCGAAACGTTTTGCCCTTTTGAATTAATAAGCGGGTTGCGGCTGAAAGCAAAGTACGAGCGGAATATCAATGCATACGCGTCAAGTAAAAAAAGTTTGTTGTCTGTCCAGTCGGTGTGTCCCATAGTAAGCAATTTAGTTACTTAGCGAAAGCTAAATAAGGGACGGCAAATTAAAACTCTTTATCGAAACCCATCTCATCCATTATGGGGCCCAGTTCGGCATAAATTTCCTGGCGGGTATAGCCATATTGTTCCAGGCTGTATTCGTGGTG
>Ga0316217_10004280_pt1 | contig 15573 bp, 14 predicted proteins | sample 1anoAmetaG_FD_203633 | JGI IMG/M metagenome (GOLD analysis project Ga0316217, IMG submission 203633) | Freshwater microbial communities from Trout Bog Lake, Wisconsin, USA - 1anoA | ecosystem: Environmental > Aquatic > Freshwater > Lake > Hypolimnion/Profundal zone | place: USA: Wisconsin... | reverse complement strand
AGGGCAGCCTCTCCTTGAGAGCAAAAATTTACTCACGGCTCAAATCCCACATTTTCAACCGCCCAGATCATCAACATGCCTGCACTCGGACGCATTCACGAATGATGCAGGCTAAGGAGAATCCATGCCACACATTGCACTGCCTGAAACGCTACCTGGAATCAGCGCGGGATTTGCTTTTCGACCTGAGACTGCAAAGCCGATGCGGGATCTGGCTCACATCCTGTTGCACGAGCCGAGCAGCCTGTCGCCCGGAGAGCGTGAGTTGATTGCCACTTATGTTTCTTCGCGAAATGATTGCTACTTTTGCCAAACAAGTCACGGCGCGGCGGCGGCTTGTCATCTGGGCGATGCCAATGTAGTGGCGCAGGTCAAAGCGGACTTTGAGAGCGCGCCGGTGTCGCCAAAGTTGAAAGCACTGCTGACAATCGCGGGCAAGGTTCAACTTGATGGCAAGTTAGTGACAACCGAGGATGTCCAGCGGGCGAAGCGTGAAGGCGCGTCGGAGTTAGAGATTCACGACACAGTGCTGATCGCCGCAGCCTTTTGCATGTACAACCGCTATGTAGACGGACTTGGTACATGGCAGCCGCGTGATACCGAAATGTACGCACAGATGGGTCGGCACCTTGCCGACCACGGCTACCAGAGTTCGTCACGATCATAAGTTGAGCCTCTGCTGTGCCTTCGCCAGAGACGGTTGTTTCTCTGGGAAGAGGCTTCATGCGCTTCATTATCGATGCGCTCTTCGGTGAAGAAATTCTGCAAAACTCAATACAAAGGTTGAGCTAATAACCGATCCATTGTTGCATGACAATTGTTGAGCTGTCCTTCTAGTGTTTGATCCATGCAGCGGCAGGAGATTTTCTTTAAACAAGCCTTCCCCCAATAGAGGCTTTTTCTCAGAAAGCCTGCGCTTCAACTCTGAAGGACCGTGCTGCAAAAGCGCTAGACGAAAGCATGGGGCGAACTACGCCAAGCTGCGTCAAGCGAACTGGTGCCGCTGCGCCATTTTGAACTGCAACTTTTTAGGAGAGGTCGATCACGATGAACAGAAGTGGCATTGTGTTATTGTGCTTAGGATTTCTATGCCTTGGCTTGTCTGCACAGCAGATCACCGGAAACATCCGCGGAACCGTAACTGACCCGAGCGGCGCTGTGATTCATGGCGCTGCGATTACGGCCCGGCAGGCAGAGACAGGCCTGACGCGCACCACGGTAACGAATCGAGACGGCAGCTACATTCTTTTGGAATTGCCGGTCGGGCACTATAGCCTGGAGGCCTCAGCCAAGGGATTCCGGCAGTACGTGCAGAGCGGCATCGCGCTCAACGTGAATGAGACTGCTGCAGTCTCGCCTCGGCTCCTGATTGGCTTAGAAAACCAACAGGTGGAAGTGAGCGCCGATGCACCGTTGATTGAGCCCACGGTCACCAGCCTGGGCAAAGTTGTTGAGCAGCAGGAGCTGGAAGATCTGCCCCTGAACGGAAGAAATTTCTCGCAACTTGGACTTCTGCAGCCGGGCGTGGTTCCATTGACGCCGGGATTAATCTATGCGGGTGGTTCACTGCGCGCTGGACAGGCGTATGCGGTCAATGGCCAGCGACCTGAATCAAACAACTTCCTCATCGATGGCGCCAATAACTCCAACGGTGTGGATGGCGGATTCATTCTCAAGCCGCCCGTCGATGCAATCGCCGAGTTTCGCATCATTACGCATAGCGCGAATGCTGAGTTTGGAAATGCGCTGGGTTCAACGACGAACATCATTACACGCTCGGGCACGAATCAAATTCATGGGGCTTTGTGGGAGTTCCTGCGCAATGATGCCATTGATGCCACCAATTATTTTGCGCTCACTAAGGACCCCCTGAAACAAAATCAATTTGGCGCAACCGTCGGCGCTCCCATCAGAAGAAATCGGACTTTCGTCTTCGGCTATTATGAGGGCTTCCGTAATCGTCAGGGCGAGACTCAGCTAGCCACTGTACCCTCTGCAGCGGAGCGTGGTGGTGACTTTTCAGAATTGTGTCCGGAGGGTTTCACTGGAGGGTTCTGCAATAATCCGCAACATCAGCTTTTTAACATTCTGGCAAATGCGCCGTATCCGAATAACCAGTTAACTCAGATCAGCACATTTTCCCAAAGCCTGCTGAATTTCTTTCCACTTCCAAGTCCTGGTCTTGGCCCCAATACCTTCTCGTCAACGCAAATTCTCACCAATAATACGGATCAGTTCGGCATCAAGGTCGATCATTATCTAACTCCGCATGACACGCTGAACTTCCGTTACATGTTCAACCAGCTTTCACAGATCGATCCGCTTTCTCCTGGTGGTGCAAACGTACCAGGATTTCCCGTTGGGGAAGACCAGCGCGCGCAAAACTTTGTTGCAGAGGAAACACACACTTTTTCACCAACGCTCATCGCAATTGGGCGATTCTCATTTCTGCGCAACAAATTTCTCTACGGAGAGCGAGAAGATCACCAGTCGCCCACCAGCCTCGGATTCCAATATCAGCCAAGTCTCGAACTCGCCGCAGGACCGCCATTCATTCAGATAAGTGATTATGCTTCAGTCGGCGACCCGATCACCGGCCCTCGTGACACCTATGAAAACGTCTTCGATTACTCTGGATCGCTGACCTGGGTGCGAGGCAAGCATGAGCTGAAATTCGGCGGCGGATATCAGCATCAAGCGATCAATGTCCTGCAAGGAATAGCGACCAATGGGTTCTTTGTATTTGCACCGTTCCCTATAACAGACGGGTTTGCAAGTTTTCTCGCTGGTGAACCGGTTGTCTTTTTGCAAGGAATTGGAAGTTTCTCGCGCGGCATTCGCGGCAACAATTTCAACGGGTACATACAAGATACGTATAAGGTCACCTCGAATTTCACCATCAACGCCGGGTTACGTTATGAGTTACCTGAACCCTACACGGAAATTCATAACCGCTTATCGTTGTTCGAGCCGGGAAAGAAATCCGTGGTGTTACCCAATGCGCCAACGGGGCTTTTATATCCCGGCGACCCTGGAGTGCCCAGAGGCTTGATCCCTACCGATAAGAAGGCATTCGCGCCGCGTCTCGGCATCGCCTGGTCGCCGTACAGTGATGGCAAAGTGCTGTTGACTTCGTCATACGGGATTTTCTATGAACCGTATTACACCGGACAGGGTGGTCCTTTGCAGGCACCAATCAGTGCGCCGCCATACCTCGGCACCCCGCAGGTAAGTCTGCCGGATTTCTCGAATCCATACAACGGCACCCCTCCTACGCCAGGAACTTTCATACCTGACCTCACCAACCTGACATTGTCGCCGACATTGACACTGCCCTATACGCAGGATTGGGATTTAAATTTGCAGACTGAATTCAGCAACAATTGGCTCTTCGAGGTTGGATATGTCGGCACCAAGGGCACGCGTCTGCCGCGCTTCATTGAAGCGAACCCAACCGTCTTTGTCCCCGGCTATGATGTGCATGGCAACCCAATTTCGAATTCAGGCAATGCCGATCAAAGGCGGCTTTACTCCGGCTGTACGCTCGCCGATCCTCCAAGCAGTTGCGTCTTTTCATCGACCGGCGAGATTGCAGGCATTGCCAACTCAGAGTACAACGCGCTCGAAGCCTCTTTGCGCAAACGGCTCAGCCACGGTCTTTCCTTCCTTGTCTCCTACACCTGGTCGAAAGCAATTGATGATGTTTCGTCATTCAACATAACCGGATCGGAGGCCAGGCCGGTCGCAGGTGAAAACGATCTCGCGCAGAATCCTAACAATTTAGGAGCGGAGCGCGGGCTCTCTCTCTTCGACGCACGCAACCGTTTTGTGGCCAGCTATGAGTGGGAGCTTCCCTTCTGGCGGAATGGGCAGAAATGGTATCAGTGGGCCCTCGGCGGTTGGCAGTTGGATGGCATCGCGACCCTGATGAGCGGCACACCGTTTACGGTCTTCGACTCAAATGATGTCGCTGCTCAAGGCAGCGCGCCGGAGATCACAGGCTTTTCAGCACAGCGGCCGAATCGTATCGGCAATCCCAATGTGGGGATCGGAATTCACAAAGTCAATCACTGGCTTAATGCGGCAGCTTTCCAACAACTTAATTTCACAGGCGATCCGACGATGTTATTCGGCAGCGAAGGCCGCAATGTGAACTTCGGTCCAGCCTATGCGGACTGGGATTTTGCGGCATTGAAGGATTTCAAGATTACCGGATCCAAGCAACTCCAGTTCCGTTCCGAGCTGTTTAATGTTCTCAATCGCACAAACTTCCAACTGCCCGATAGTGACATCAGTTCGCCAACCTTCAACCGCCTCCAAGCGGCCGACTCACAGCGCGAGGTGCAGTTTGCGCTAAAGCTCCTGTTCTAGAGCTGCTCCTGGGCGCTGATCGCTGTTATGAAAACCAATAATGAGGCGATTTCTTCTGAAATCGCCTCATGAGGACATTGCTTTCGGCTTCGAGCAATGCTTTAAAAGCACGAGAGCGGAGGGATGAATGTCATTCGAGAGAGGCTCTGCCGTGGTTCATGCAGATCATCGAGCAGCGCCAACTTCTATAAATTTGCCCCTGGTCGATGAACGCACGGCCAGCTCTGAGGTCAAATTGCTGTTCGCGCAATATCTCGAACGCTTTTCCCGTGACGAATTGCCGGGGATCGTACTGGCGTTTGCCACAAATCCCGTTTTGCTCGAGGCGATGCTCAAAATCGCTGAGGGCTTGCTCTTCAGCGAAACTCACCTGAGCCGACGTCACAAGGAGATGCTCGCAACCTACATCTCGCGCCGAAACATCTGTGCGTACTGTGCTGATAGCCACGGGAGCTTTCTTCTTGCGCTCGGCGGTTCGCCCGAGATGCTCTGCGCACTACAGACTGGAGAGCTTGACTCGGAGTTGTTCTCAGCAGCGGAGCGGGCATTGCTCGAGTTCGCCGAAAATGTAAATGCCAACTCACCTTCTGTCACGCGTGCCGATGTTGAAGCAGCCATCGAGGCTGGGTGGAGTGAAGATCATCTATCCGAAGCCGTGCACCTCGCCGCACTCTTTGCCGCATTCAATCGCATTGCCAATGGTTTCGGAATTCCCTCGCCATTTCCAAATAGGATTGTTGGCAGCCTATGAGTACATCCGTGAATCCACGTCGCCCTCAGCGCGGAAGTTGGAAGCCGCAGCCGGAGACCGTGGCGATGCTGCGCAGATCCGGAGATCAGATCAACGGCCTGGGTGAATCAACGCCGCGTCAAGCTTCTCCATTCTTCTGGCATCCACCGGAAGAGCACCCCTGGGGCGAGCTGCAGCAGTTGGCGCGGACAAACTCACGCAAGTGTCCAGGATGTAATGAGGCCTTTCAAGGCGCATACGCCTATCCGGAGCTGATACCGGTGGCCGAGGCGCGCAACGAGTCATCGCCTGAGCAACTCACCGAATCCGCAAGACTTTTTGCTCTCTCTCATGAAGCAGATGAGATGGGCATCACCGGCATGGACGCTTCCTATATTTTTCAGGGTTATACCATAACCCATCGCTGGGTGATCATCCTCGCTTTCGCGCACAATTACGAGCGCCTGAAGGAAGTACCTTCGGATGAGAGCAATGGAATCGGGGTTTGCGATGTCGGTGATCAGTACTCACGCGGAACTCGATCCTCCTATGCGCTGGCCAACTGGATTCGCTCACAGGGTTATGAAGCAGATCCCTATCCTGGCCCAATGGCCAGTGCACTGTTGCTCGTTCCGCCTGCAATTGCTGCGGGCCTTGGCGAACTCGGCAAGCACGGTTCTCTGATTAGCCCGCATTTTGGTGCGGGTCTTCGTCTGGCTGGTGTGACGACTGATATGCCGCTCATTCCAACCTCGCCTATACGCTTTGGCGCAGATGAGTTCTGCGCCAACTGTCAAGTGTGCACGCAATCCTGCCCGCCGGGTGCCATTGCATCCAGTAAGCAAATGGTTCGCGGAGTTGAACGGTGGTATGTGAACTTCGACAAATGCATTCCCTACTTTGCTGAAGCGGCATCCTGCGGAATCTGCATCGCAGAATGTCCATGGACGCGCCCCGCCGTGCGCCCAAAACTTCTAGCTACCATGGCGCAGAGGGCCATCAAAGAATGATTACCGGAACGGATCAATTGGACAGAGAAAAATCACTCAACTACGCGGGATGGCGTGTTCTTGCGGCCGCCTTCACCGGCGTCATGGTGAGCTTCGCTCCCATTGTTCCATACACCTTCAGCTTGTTTCTTGATCCACTGCATCAGGAGTTTGGCTGGAAACGCGAAGCGATGGGCGCAGCCTTTGCCTTGGCTGCAATTACAGTGGCGCTCGTCTCGCCCTTGATTGGACTCTTGCTTGATCGTTTTCCTCCGCGACGCATTCTGCTTCCCTCGATTCTTGTCTTCGCTCTCGCGCTTGCCGCACTCAGCCGCCTCACGCCGCACATCCTGCAGTTCTATCTCACCTTTCTGGTCCTCGGTCTGGTCGCGAACGGCACCGCCCAATTCGCATACACGCGCACCATTCTGACCTGGTTCACCCGGCATCGGGGAATTGCCCTGGCCCTCTTGCTCACCGGCAGCGGAGTCGGTTCCATCTTGATTCCACCGCTCACTGAATGGATGATTCAACATCATGGCTGGCGCAGTGGCTTTCTGCTCCTGGGCGGAATTGCCCTGCTCGGTCTTCCCTTGACTGCAATCTTTGTGCGAAACCACCCTGAGGCCGCAATCATGCGCGCCGAACATCCTGCCGACGAGGGCATCACCGTGTCAGCAGCATTGCGCACCACGGCATTCTGGATTCTTGCCTGCATCACCATTCTTTCTGCCTTCAGTGAAAATGGCTTGGTGACAAACCTCCTTCCAATCCTTACGCAACATGGAGTGCTCGCCGCCACAGCGGCGCTCGCTCTCTCTGTTCGCGGAGCCGCCGGCATCCTGGCGCGCCTCGGTGTTGGCTTTGCAATCGACAGGTTTCCCCCTGAGCGCATCCAGACTCTTGTTCTGGCAATGGTGGCTGGCGGTATGTTGATTCTTGCCTTTGCCGGCACTGGATGGGTTGCTTTGACGGGCGCAGCAATCCTTGGCGCAGGGCTAGGCAGCGAAGCAGATGTCGGACCATATCTGGTCGCGCGGTACTTCGGTCGTCGCCATTTCTCCGTACTCTACGGGCTTTCATGGACGGCCTACGCCGTCGGCGGCGCAACCGGGCCGCTTTGGATTGGCCACCTTTATGACGGCGCAGGCCGCTACCTGACGCGGTTCATTGTCTACCTGGCTGCCGTCGCCTTCGCCGCTGTGATGCTCAGCCTCTTCTTGCGAGGCGACGCAACAGTCAAGGAATACAGGCAGAAACTTGAGACAGGCATCAGCGATGTATCTTTTGAAGCTTAGTTCAATCGAAAAACATTGCTTCCCGCATCCACGACTTCATTCAACAAAGAAATGATCAATAATTCTGAACAATGACATTCAGTCGAGTATTACCGCGCCATTATTTGAATGCCAATACTCAGATCTCCTCTGGCAATATCAGTTTCTCCTGATGTCGGAGGTTTCGCGTTTATACAGCGGCCCGAATCGGTCATTGACTGGTTCCTCCAGATTCTGCTTGGAACCAAGATAACGCTCAGTAGTCAGAACAGATGCATGCCCCAGGAGAAATTGGATTTGCTCAAGTTCTCCTCCGCTGGAGTAGCACAGCTTGGCGCAAGTGCGACGAAGATCATGCGACGCAATGTGCTCAAGGCCCAGACGCTTTGCGCATTCGCGAACGACATACCAGACAACATTCTCGGAGATTCCTCGCCCCCAGCACGAGCCGTGTCGGCTCACCGCGCGAAATATACGGCCATGCTTCAGGTCAGCAGCGGCTAACCATTGGTCCACTGAATTCTTCACCCATGCTGGCATCGGGACCGTTCGAACATGGCCGCCTTTTCCAACCAGATCGACGATTGCCCAATGTCCCTGACGAATCTGAATGTCATCGATGTTTAAACCAGCGAGTTCTGCTCGTCTCAAACCACAGCCAAGAAGAATAGAAATCATCGCAAAGTCTCGCTTGCTTCTAAGCCCGTCACCGTCAGATATATCCACAAGTAATTGGGCCTGATCGATAGTCAACCAGTTTCCCGATCGCTGGCCCAGATGCTTAACTCCCTTCACACGTCGGATACCTGCCGCCAATTCAGGGCTCAGCAAACCAGAATCTGCTGCTTCAAAGGCAAGGCGCCGCACTGCAGCTAGCCTCTGGTTGATAGTTGCGGCTGCCAATGCGAGGCTCTCCAAATAGAGTCGGAATCTGAGCACTACAGTGCGATTGAGTGCAAGACGTGGCTCTGAACAGTACCAGGAGATGAATTGGTCCATCGCAAAGCGATAGTTGCGTCGTGATTGTGGAGAGCTCAGGCTGTTGAGTACGGCTGCTTTTGCGTGGTCGAGATCCGGCAAGCGGAGGACGATCTTCCGATAGTTTGGTTTTGACTTTTTTCTGCGCATATAAGCTGCCTCCTTGCCGCAATTATGGCAGCTTTTTTAATGTCAATTCTGCACCGTACTCGACTCAGCCATATGGTTGATTTCAAGCAATATAGATAAGTAACTTTCGGAGTTCAGGCTGTCATCTATTGATAACAGCCCTTACCACTCGGCGACACCCCGGCCTCGAGTCCGGTCCATCATCCGGGAGCGGAGGGTTTTGTTGAATTCGCCCATCCATCCCTTGTCGGATTCTCTCGTCGTGAGGTTCATGACGCGCATCCGGCGCACAATGGAATCGAGCGCCTTCTCGTCGCGCAGGATGTCCTTGTCCTTGCCTGCCGACGAGGCATAGAGTTGCTCAGGATTGCTTCGCAGGCTGTCGATGACGACAATATTCCCTGGCTGGAGGTCGCCCCGCGCCCAAGCGGAGCGTAGCGGCGCGTCGTGGCGAATGATCTCGATCTTTCCATCGGTCGTCTCAAAGATGGTCTGGAGCGCGCCGGTTCTCTCATCTTCGCTGTTGAGCAGGACGCGGCCTATCAACTTCTTTGACGCGAGTGAATACTCCATCGGCGCGTGGGGATCGCTGATCGCTACGCCGCAACGGAAGAGCGTCCGCGCCCGGTCCTGAATGTCTTTCATGTTTCGGAGCTGGCTCAAGAAGTCGGATTGAACCTGCCATTCACCGTGAGGAAGCGGCCTGGCTACGCCGAGGCGGGCCAAGTGACGCAGGCGCGCTGTCTCGTAGGAGTTGGCTGTGCCGTCGAGCTTCTTGTAGTTGCTGTCTCCTGGCGATGGAATGAGCCGCGCCGAGAGACGCCGGTCGAGCAGAGTTGCACGGTTTGCAGTCAGCTCGCATTGCTTCTGGAATTCGATCTCTTCGTAGGTGCGAGGGCCGAGCTGAAAGGTCAACGACCGCTGAGCCGCCTCGCGCAAACCGCGGCGAATCAGCTCGCGTGGCAGGATGAGTTCTTCGCCGGACCGCAGCTTGCCGCGCACGATGATGTGAGCGTGGGGATGGTCGGTATTGTGGTGGATGACACCGCCCCACTCGACCTTGCCATTGAAGTGCTGCTCGATGCGGCCGATTACGGCCTCGGCGGTCTTGGCAAAGTCGGCTTTCTGATCCTCGGGCGAGATGACGATCTTGAAGAGGCGCTTGTCGCCGGCCTTCTGCCACTCCCCGGCAACTGCACCGAGAGAATGCTCCTTGGCCAGACCGAGCCTTTCGTCGCTCGTAGTCTCTCGTTCCCCCCTGGCGCGCTCCCGTTCCAGATAGCAGCCGTGGGCCTTCCATCCGCCTGGGGTGCGGGAACTGGAGTAGCGAACATTGACGACACAGCGGCGCTCGAAAGCAGACGGCTTTGGGGTCGAGAATGCGCTTTTGGTTCCCCGGCTTCCTCCGGGCGTACTGCGGCTGACAATTCTTGCCAGACGCAATAGATTCCGGGCCACACCCGTAAAACGTACAGGCGTTCTCTTGGCGCGTTGGACACGGCCTGGGCGTAGTTGGCTCTTCCGCTCGCGGCGTTCCCCGTCCCCGCCCCGCTGCTCAGGATCGTTTGGCATTTGTGTCTATCCTTCGCGCGAAGGCTCGGAGGAGCCGCTATCTAGTCCCAGCTCGCTGGTGGTGTAGGCACCGGAATCCCGGCGACGCTGAAACTCGCGCGCGGCGGTCAGGTTTACCTGCTCATAGATCTGGGTGGCACGGGCGCGTGCGCTGGTAAGCAAAGGCTGGGGCACCTCGGGAAGCGAAGTCAGAGCATATTTGATGAATGTGTCGGTCAGAGCGAGATGGAGCTGCGCGACGGTCTCAAGGCTCTGAATCTTGTGCCCCAGATAGTCGGCCATGTTGCCAACCAGACTGTAGACGAGTTGCACAAGATCGTCTCGTTGGGACGAACAGACAGTCACCATATAATCAAACACCTCGTTGTAGCTCCCTGCATGAAGCTGGTCGCGCAGCGCAGTCAACCGTTCCGACTGCGCGCGGTTGAGGCGAACCGAGTAGCGGATGGATTCAGGACGTTTTCGCTTCGTCATGGCCACACTCTACCGCAATGTACATTGTTATGCAACGTGCGGCACATTCGCTGATAATATCGTCAATGTGCGGCATTGCAACTGACTGACCATGCAGACGAAACGCACAAAAAAGAGAAAAGTGCCGCTGCCCCTTTATGTTCCACTAATACGCTCTACTCTGAGACCCCACCCTCAACAGCCTATCCCGCTCGGCGTTGCCGCCAGGAAAGTTGAAAACCTGGCGTGACAGATAAAGACTGCTCCTGCCAGACTTTGCCTGATAAACCCTGATTGCTCTCCTGCTGCACTTGCGATTAGCCTTTGTCAGCAGAAATCAGTCTTAATCTGCCGTAATCAGTAAAAATCAGTCCGCAAGCCTCGTGACGGATCACCGTGTTGTGGTTATAGTGAAATGTACATGGCATATGTCGAAAACATTCCGGAGGTTAAGATTCTCCTCGAACGTCTTGAAGCGCGAGTGGATCTGTTGCCGTTGAAGGCGCGCTTTCTGAAGGGAATCTCGGCTGAGTTGAAGGCTGTACATACCACAGGAATTCCATGGAAAGAGATCTGGCGTGTACTGGCCGAGCATGGTTACGGCGGCAGCTATCAGCAATTCTGGCGCATGGCGCTCATCCTGAATGGGGTCGCGCCCCAGAGATTGCGCAAAGCGAAGAACCTCCGTCCCCCTTCAGGGGGAAAGTCCATGGAGCGAGGCGGAACTCGCTCCGCAGAGCAACCAGAGCAGGTCAACACGAATCAGGAGAAGCCCGAATGGCAAATTCAGAGGGAAGAATTGATGGCCCGGCTGGACCGGGAAGCGGAACAGAACCGGCAAAGGGAGGAGCGGCTGCGGCCTGTGAAGATTTTCAAGCCGAGCCCGTTTGTGGGCAGAGGCGAGGAGTAGCCGCGGGCCTGGGCATGAAGCCCAAGCGGGTCGTTTTCCCCATTGCCGGCAAAGGCGGGGTCGGCAAGACGACGGTGGTGGCCACCCTGGCGGAATGGTATGCGGACAACTCGTGCCGGGCGGATTTGCTCGACATGGACCCGGACAACAAAGCCGAAGGGTCGTTCAAGGCGCTGTTCGCTCAGGCGCATAAGCTTCCGGCGCTCGAAAGCTGGACCTACGACAAACTGCTCGGATTTTCGCTCGAATCGACTGCCGACGTGATTCTTGCTGACCTGGGCGCGGCTCAGGGGCACCGGATGATTCCGTGGTTCCGTGAGTTCTACCGGGTCATGCAGGAGTCCGGGCTCGAATTGAGATGGACGGCGCTCGGCGTCGTCGATGGTGACATTGCCTCAGCTCGGTCGGTCATCGAATGGGGAGAGGAGCTACAGAACACCGTCGATTACGTCATTGTCCATAACTACTATCAGGAAGGCGTAGCCTCGGCCTGGGAGAATCCGAAGCTGGCGGCCGATGTGGCGGGCTTCCGTGAAGCCTTCGCTCCGGCTGAAATCCGGATCGACGCGCGGCGGCCTGATCTCCAGCGAATGATGCGGACAATGAATGTCACGCTCAGCGATGTCGGCGAGCGGCGCACCACCGTGCCGGAGTTGCGTGCGCCTGACATGACCCTCCGCGCAAGGACATACCGGTTCCGCGCATTCAGCCAGTTCACCGAAGCGAGAAAGGTTCTCCTCCCATGAGCACATCTTCCGTACTTGTCTCCGACAAAACCGCATGGATTCGCGATCTCGTCTTCCTGGCCTTCCCGGAAGGCGAGGCCCGCGAGCGCGTCCTCATCGACCTGGTTCAGCAGTTCTCGAAGATGGACCCGGAAGATCCCGAATGGCTGCGCTACAAGCTGAGCATTGTGGAGTGCCGCGCGCTGGAGAATACGGCGCGCAGTCTGACGGATGCCGCGACGGAGCAGGCGCGTCTCCGCGGCGTGACGCGAGAGATTGCCGATTACGCAGCCACACAGATGAAGGGATCGATCAATTCCGCCGCGCAGACGACACGGCAATTGCTCGAAGACGTATAGGCCAGCTTGCACGAGGCCATTGCGGGCGACGCGATTCTCAAAAGCTATTCTGAAGAGACGCGGAAGCACTTCGCAGCCGTCATCAAGTCGCTCATTGACGACGCATTGACCCGCGCCCTGAATTTGGCGCACGCGCGCATGGACGAGTGGGTCAAGAAAACTTTGGAACACTCGATGGCCGAGGCCCAAAAGGCGCTGTCAGCCGCCAACAGCGACTTCAAGAACAAGATAACGGGTGCCTGGGGCAAGCTGATCTGGGCCTGCTTCGGCGGCGGGTTGGTAGCCGGAGCACTCCTCCTGGCTGGCGGGTTTTGGCTTGGCAAAAACTGGTAATGCCATCAACATGAGCAGATATACTGCAAATTGTACTCGTTGTCGTAGTAGTACTACGATTATCGCGAACAATTTAAGTTGAATAGCATTTGAAATTGTGCTTATAATCGCAGTATGGCTACGACTAGCAAGGGAATGTTAAATCGCTTGTATGCGCAGACGGTTGCAGGGACTCCGCTCACCTCGGCGGACCTGGCGGCTTTCGGGGTGTCGGCCGACTTGGCAGTCCATTATGTACGCTCTGGATGGCTGCATCGGCTATCGCGGGGAGTATTTGTCCGAACCGGCGAAGAACCGAACCTTCACGCGTCCTTGCGCCTATTGGAGCGGATGATCCCAGGATTCCACGTCGGCGGTAAGACCGCGCTGGACTGGTACGGAGTGCGCCATTATGTTGCCCAGCAGGAGCAACTCCACCTTTACGGCGCGAATGCGGTCAAGCTGCCAGCCTGGTTCACCGAGCGTTTTCCGGCGGAGTATCACCGCAAGCGGCTCTTTACCGAGCCGACGGAAAAGCCGCTCCACATAGCGACGCTCGAAGGACGCGACGGAGCACCGCTGGTTTCAGCGCCAGAGCGGGCGATGCTTGAGTTGCTGAGCGAGGTTGGAGTTCGCCAGCCGCTTCAGGAAGCGAAAGAGCTGATGGAAAGTTCCTACAACCTGCGCGCTGATGTGATGCACGAGTTGCTGAAACACTGTACGAGCGTCAAGACGGTTAGACTCTGCCTCCAACTGGGACGCGCATCTTCGCTTCCCTGGGCGCAGAAACTTGATGCTGCAGAACTGCCCACCGGTAGCGTACGACCCTGGGTCGCTCGCTCCTCAGAAGGATTACTGGTGCTCAAGCCATGAACCAAATCTATCTCGACACGGCCAGGTTGCTGACGCAGGTCGCGCCCGTTGTTTTTCAGGATGGTGTTTTTGCTCTCAAGGGCGGCACGGCAATCAACATGTTTGTGCGTGACTTGCCGCGCCTGTCTGTCGATCTCGATCTGGTCTTTCCTGACCACACGCTGCCGCGCGATGCGGCTCTGGCCAGCATCAACGAAGCAATTCGCAACACCGCGGAGCGATTGAAGTTGCGGGGATTCTTGACGCATACCGTCGCGTCTGCCGACGCTGGAGAAACCAAGCTACTGATCCGGCGCGGCGCCATCGAAGTGAAAGTTGAAGTGAACTTTGTGATGCGCGGAACTGTGCACCCGGCTCGCATGGCCGAACTCGTCCCCAAGGCGCGCGAAATCCTGATGGCCGATCTCGAATTGCCGGTTGTCTCGACCGAGGATCTCTATGGAGGCAAGCTCGTCGCGGCGTTGGACCGGCAGCATCCCCGCGACCTGTTTGACTGTATGCAGCTCTTCGCGCACGAGGGGATTACACCCGCAATCCGGCGCGCGTTTGTCGTCTACTTGGCTTGCCACAACCGCCCGGTTCATGAAGTGCTCTTTCCGGTTGTACGCGACATAAGCCAGGAGTATGAGCGGACGTTCAAGGGGATGACAGCCGATCCTGTCGCGCTGGACAAACTGACTTCGGCACGGAAGCGCCTCATGCACGAACTGCAAGCAGGGCTGGATGCGGATGAGCGCAAGTTCCTGATTTCATTTGTCCGCAACCTGCCAGAATGGAGCCTTTTGAGAATTCCGCATCTTGCAGATCTGCCCGGCATTCGCTGGAAGCTGCACAACCTCGGCCGGTTGGCCAAACTCGGCCCAAAAAAGCTCCTCGCTCAAGCCGAAGCACTTGAACGCCTACTGGAGAGCTGATAGATTCAACCATCTTCAACCCCAGACTCGATTAGAAAATCCCATGCCCTCGCCGACTCAGTGTTGCTGATATGCTCTTTGTGCTAGTACAGCTCGCAGGCGCGGGGAACGGCAACTAAAATGAGAGGAAGTTCACAAGAGCACCCCTTGGCGAGATATGTCATACCTTTTCAGCGAATGCACGCCCGAATTGCGGCAAGCCATTCAGGCAGTTGAGGATCGCGCAGACGATTGCTATCGTTTACTGCGGCTATTGAAGCAACCTCGGAATTTGGCAACATGGGCGCTCTTAACTGCTATGGCTCTCGAACTGGAGTCGTTTCAACAGCGTTTCGGGGCCAACAGCTTTCGTCATAGGGTTGCACTGATAAATCTTGAGCGTTATATATGCGGATTCCACTTCATCAGTGTTCACGGAAAGCCGGAATCTAAGCTCGTACATAGTTACACGTATCATGGAAGCCTCAAGGTTGATGCGGCCTTCGCACACAACGTCAGTAGATACTATACGAATTTCCTTAATATCTTCCCTTTATGGCATCGGGATCATGAGCACGCTGAACTAATGCCAAATGGAGCGGTACGTTTTCACATCCCTCGCGATTCGGCCCGTCAGCGTCAGGTCATCGCGTACCAGCAATTGCATCGCCCCGCAGAGGAAATAAGAAAGAGTCCGAAAAAGCAAGAACGATCTCCAGAATTGCAGCGCCTGTTCAATGATCTCTTTCAGCAAGCTCGTCCGGCTGGCCTTCAGAAGAAGTTTCAATACGAACCATCAATCGAGCTGATCGAAGCTCTGCGGCCGGAATATCGGGAACGATTGGACAGCAATTTTCGGCACCCAGACTCCTTCCAGCTAAATGGGTACTCCCTTGCAGAGTTCAAAGCAGTTTATGTTGCTCTTTTGATCTTGAGCGCGATTCATGAATACATCTGCTACCCGTGGGATAAGCCTGGACAACCAATACCAGAGTCCTCTTT
>Ga0316217_10004279_pt1 | contig 15574 bp, 12 predicted proteins | sample 1anoAmetaG_FD_203633 | JGI IMG/M metagenome (GOLD analysis project Ga0316217, IMG submission 203633) | Freshwater microbial communities from Trout Bog Lake, Wisconsin, USA - 1anoA | ecosystem: Environmental > Aquatic > Freshwater > Lake > Hypolimnion/Profundal zone | place: USA: Wisconsin... | reverse complement strand
CGAGGAAGGCACGGCGGGAGTCGGGGAGATCGAGCCCGCGCGGCGCAAAAAGGTCGCGCAACAGGAAATGTCCGGTCAGTCGAAAGGCGGCTGCGACATCGGCGGCGTCGGGCGTCGCGCCCGCCATGCCGCTGGCCAGAAAGGGGGGCAGCGGCAGCAGCCTTTCGCGCCATGGGGCGCCCGCCGCAGCGCTGACCGCGCGCCCCGAACGGGGCGAGACATAGACCAGCTCTTGCGTCTGTCCGGTGACGGCGCAGGTCGCCAGATCCAGCGCGAAGCCGGCCTCGCCGAGCACCTGGGCCTCGAAACAGGCGACCAGCGCCGGCGCGATCTCGGGGTCGTCGAGATGCTCGACCATCACCAGCAAGGCCGCGTAGAGGTTCTCATGCGGGTCGCGCTCGGGCAGCAGGCGCAGCAGCGCGCCGAGATAGCCGAGGCCCGCCAGCGCCAGCGCGCTTTCGATCATGCGGCCCGCCCGCAGCGTCAGCGGCTCGACCGTGTAATTGCCCAGATGTTCGTCGAGGCGGGCGCGCCAGGCGAGTCTGAGCGAATTGCCGGGCTGCAGCGCCGCGGTCATGCGCGGCGAGCGGCCGCCCTTCACGAGGCCGAGATGGCGGCCATGCGCGCGCGTCATCGCCTCGACGATGGCCGAGGTCTCGCCGTGACGGCGCAATCCGATCACAATGCCTTCGTCGCGCCATTCCAAGCCGGCGTCCCCCTGCCCTAAACTCTCACGCTGCGAGGCGCCGGGCAAATGGACTAGGGTTGCGCGCGGGGCGGCGGCACGCGGGTCAGCAGCGCGCCGACGACGAAGGCCGCGCCATAAAGGGCGCCGACGAAGGCGGCCGTGCCGTTCCAGCCCCAGCGGGCATAGAACCAGCCGCCCGCCGAGCCGTTCACGCTCGAGCCGACGTAGAAGAAAAACAGGTAGAGCGAGGTGGCCTGGGCCCGCCCGCGCGGCGCGCGCAGCCCGACCCAGCTCGAGGCGATGGAATGGGCTCCGAAAAAGCCCCAGGTGATCAGCGCCACGCCCAGCGCGATCAGCGGGATGTTGTCGGGCAGCGTCGCAAGCACGCCGGACAGGCCGATCAGCGAGGCGGTCCAGATGACCCGCCGGCGGCCGTAGCGTCCGGCCAGATCGCCCATCACGGTCGAACTGACCGCGCCCACGATATAGAGCAGGAAGATCATGCCCATCGCGGTCTGGCTCAGCGAAAAGGGCGGCGCCGACAGGCGGAAGGTGAGATAATTATAGGTGCAGACGAAGGCGCCGATGACCACGAAGGACTGCGTGAACAGCAGCTGCAGCCCGGGATCGCGGAAATGATCGATATAGACGCGCGCCAGCGCCGCCGCGTCGAAGGCCCGTCGGGCGCCGGCCCGCTCGCGCGGCAGCGCATAAACGAAATAGGCTGCGCCCGACAGGCTGATCAGCGCGATCGCCGCCAGCCCCGCGCGCCAGTTCCAATAATCGGCGAAGACCGCGCCGATCAGGCGTCCCGCCATGCCGCCCAGGGTGCTGCCGGCGATGTAGATGCCCATGGCGAGGCCGAGCGCCTCGGGCGCCATTTCATCGGCGAGATAGGCCATCGCGACCGCCGGCAGGCCGCAAAGCGCGAAGCCGGTCAGCGCGCGGAAGATCAGCAGCTCCGTCCAGTCGCCGGCCAGCGCCACGCCGAGCGAAGCGAGCGAGGCGGCGATGAGCGAGCCCGCCATCATCCGCTTGCGCCCGACCGTCTCCGACAGAGCGCCCGCCAGCAGCAGCGAGGGGGCCATGACCAGGGTCGCGAGCGACAGCGCGAAACTCGCCGCCGCCGGCGAGAGCGAGAAGTCGCGCGAGAACAGCGGCAGCAGCGGCTGCACGCTGTAGAGCAGAGCGAAGGTGGAGAAGCCGCCGAGGAAAAACGCCGCCACAGTGCGCGCGAACGCCTTGTCGCGGCGGCGTATCGGGCCGTGTGCGAGACGTTGCGGATCGAGGCGGGGAGATTCGAGCGGCGCGTTCATAAGCGTTCGACCCTTCGCGCGAATGGCGCGGCGCTGGCAAGGGCAATCGCGGCGGGCCGCAAAGATTCAGCGCCAGGACTCGAACCAGATGCGCGGTTCGAACTGCGACGGCGTGACGCCGAGGCCGGAGGCGAGGATGGGCAGGAAAAAGACGAAGAATCCGGCGGCGAGGGCGAGATAGGCGAGCGGCGCGATCCAGCGCAGACGCCCCTCGCCCCGGAACAGGACAAGCGCCAGCGCCGGCGCGCAGGCCAGCAGCGACGGGAAGAAATAATAGAAGAATTCCAGCCCTTTGGGATTAACGCACCAGGGCAGATATTCCGACAGGAACAGGATCGAGATCAGGGCGGCGTTGAGGTCGCGCCGGTGCAAGGCGCGCAGGATGCACCAGAGGATCGCGAGTTCGCCGCTCCAGGCGACGAAGGGATTGGGCAGGCCGTCGACCGCCGCCGCCGGATGCGTCTCGCTCCAGTCGGAGGTCTCGAGGCCCGGCACCTGAAACAGATACCAGACCGGTCGCCGCATCCACGGCCAGGTGTACCACTGGCTCATGTAGGGGTGATCGGCCGAATGACCGGAGAGGATCTGGAACATCCGCCGGTGAGTGGCGATGAATTCGGAGGCCGCGCCCGCATGGACCATTTGCGGCGCGAACGCGCAGGCGTAGGATGCGAAGGGCGCGACGAGCAGCGCCAGCGCCGAAAAGGCGGGCGACCAGCGCGCGGCGATTTCCGGGCTGTAGAAATCGTCAGGCCCGGCCGAGGCGAAGCGCGCCCGCCAATGCCGCAGCAGCGCGATGAAGGCGACGAAAACGATCAGCCCCATCAGCAGAAAGAAGCCGGAGATCTTGCAAGCGCCGGCGAGCCCGAGCGACAGGCCCGCGAAGATGCCGTGAATCCGCGCCGCGCGGCGCCCCGCCACCTTGAAGCTGAAGGTGAAGAAGGCGAGCCCCAGCGTCAGAAACGCCATGAGGAAGATGTCCAGCATGGCGATGCGCGCCTGCACAAACACGACCGCGCCGACGAATGTGACGGCCGCCGCCCAGAGCGCGCGCCCGTTGTCGCGCGTCAGGGCCAGCGTCCAGAGCCAGACGCCGAACAGCGTGATCGCGCCGAACAGCGCGCTCATCGCCCGCCATCCCAGCGGATTGTCGCCGAACAGCCACATGCCGCAGGCGATCAGCAGTTTGGCCAGCGCGGGATGTTCCTGCCGGGTCATTTCGCCCGACTTCAGCCATTCGCGCGCGGCCGGCACGTACCAGGTCTCGTCGAAATAGACGTCCCTGGCGTCGGTGACGCCGATCAGCAACAGGGCGAGGCCCAGCGCCAGCACGAGCGCGCCGGAGACGGCCAGCGTCCGCAGCGGCCAGCCCGAGGCCTGCGCCGTCGCGCGGCCATCCCCAGTCATCTGTGCGGCGGACACGGCTATGTCGGCCATCGGCGCATCGCCCTCACCATGCCCGCGCGATGTCGCGGAGCCCGAGACGACATTTAGCGCCGATTGTCCCGCTCTAGAAGCACCAGGTCCGAATTCGACGGCTGAAAGCGTTGAGCGGCGCGGCTCCATACGAAGGTTGTCGCGTAGCTCTTTTCGCCCGGGCGCAGCTTCGGTTTGTCCCTGCAACCCTCGGCGGCGGCGACGCGGTTGACGATCCGCACCTCGACGGCGCGATAGGGGCTCGGCGTCCCCGTCGGTCGGATCTCGGCCGACTGGCTGCGCCGAAAGCCGCAGCCGGATTCGCTCAGGGTCGAGAAACCGCCCAGCGGCGCAAAACGGCCGTCGCGCACGAAGGCGAGTTCGGTCGTGGCGATCCGCCCGCCCGCCGCCGTGCGCTCGCTGGTGAGGGCGAGCAGCGGCGCGCGCTCGGCGAGTTCGCCGAGGACGGCGATTTTCGGCGGGTTCGAGGTCTCGTCGTTCAACTGGACGGCGTCGAGCAGGCGGATCTCGCGCTGGACATCGACCAGCTCGAGGATCGCCGAGGTGTCGTCGGCGCCCTGCGCCGGCGCCAGTTCGACGACGAAGGCCAGCTGCCGGCCGGAAGCCGGCAGGTCCAGCGGCGAGATCGCGCGCGGCGCGGCGATGACCGGGTTTTGCGATTTGGCGCCGGGCATGTCGAGGCTGCGTCGCGGCAGCAGCAGGCTGCCGGAGGCCCCGCCGCGCCCATCGGGCGCCAGATCGGGAATCAGCAGCTTGACCAGATCGAAATAAGTGACGCCCGCCAGACCCGGCGCGGGATCGCCGATTTCGGCGGCGCCGGCGCCGGCGAAACTCGCCAGCAGGGCGAGGGCGCCGGCGGCGAGGCGCCGGGCGCCCCGCCGCAGGCTTTTCATCGAGGGTTCGCCCCCGCTCAGGACTGCGCGCCGAGCGTGCCGTTCGGGCTCGCAGCGTCCACGGCGGCCGGCAGGTGCTGCGCCAGAAGTTTCAGCGCGGCGTCGGGATCAACCCCGAAATGCTGGGCGATCTGCTTGACCTGATCGCTGCCGAGCGCCGCCTGGAGCTGTTCCGGGGTGATGCTCAGATTGCCGCCGCTGCCGAGCCAGGACTGGACCTGCGGGCCGAGACCGCTGGCCTGGAGCTGGCTGACCACGCCCTGCAAATTGCCGAACGGCGTGTTGGCGAGCGCCGCCGGCAGCATCGTTGACATTTCGGACTGGGCGGCCTGTCCCAGAACGCCCTTGAGTCCGTCGGTAAGGCTATCGAAAAGTCCCATAGGAAATCCTCCGCGCCCTATTGGCGAACTCGCCGCGGCGCGGCGGGAACCTGCCCAGCTTTCGCAAGATGCGCAAGTGGCGAACCGGCCCGAGGCGCAAACGCCGGCGCATGGGTGGGGGAAACTCCGAAATTTACATCCATAGATAGCAAAATCGAGGCGGGTTGGCTAGAGTCGCTTCCAGTAGAGCCGCGTCGCCGTCAGCCCGCCATGCGGCTTCAGGGCATAGTCGGGGATCTCCCCGGCATAGACATAGCCCATCTTCTCGTAGAGCGCCGAAGCGCCGTCCTCGCTTGCCGTGTCGAGATTGAGCAGGGCGCGGCCGCGCGCGCGGGCGAGGCTTTCGGCCTCCCGCAGCAGGGCCGTGGCGACGCCGCGACCGCGCCAGGCGACGGCGGTCATCATTTTGGCGATTTCGGCCCGGTGCGGTTGGTTGGGCGGACAATCCAGCAGCAGCGAGACCGTGCCGACGACATGGCCGTCCGCGAGGGCGCCGAGCACGATCCGCTCGCCCCGCCTAGCCGAAGCGAGCGCGCCGCTCCAGAAGGTTTCCGCCTCCGCCCGGCTCAGCGGATGCAGGAAGCTCACCGAACCGCCCCCGGCCACCGTCTCGATCAGCAGATCGGCAAGAGCGGCGACGGTCGCCGGGCTCGACGCCAGCGGCTGGACCGCGAAATCGGCCATGGTTTCGCCCCTTCGTTCTGCGTCGGCGAACCCTCGGCCTCAGCCCTGGCTCTGCCGCTGCCCCTGCCCCTGCCCCGGCGCCGGGTCGCTCTGCAGCACGGTCGTCACCGTTTCGCTGGAATAGCCCCCGTGCGCGCTGCGGAACGGCCTGGCGCTCAAGGCGTCGAAGCCGACGCCGACGCGGATATAGCGATCGTTGGCGCAGAGGTTATGCACGGCGTCGAAGGCGATCCAGCCGAGGCCCGGCGACAGCGCCTCCACCCAGCAGTGCCAGCCCGCCGCCGCCTCGCCCGCTTCGGCGATGACATAGCCGGTGACGAAGCGGGCGGGAATCTCCAGCCAGCGCGCGCAGGCGATGAACACGTGGGCGTGATCTTCGGCGTTGGCCTTTTTCAGCGCGAAGGCCTCGCCGGCGCCGGCGCGGGCCGAGGCCGCGTCGGGATCGAAGGTCAGCGTCTCGTGCAGGCTGTCCATCAGGCGATGCAGGCGCGTCAGCGTATCGGCGCCGGGGCCGACGCTCTCCTGCGCGAACTCGCGCAGCGCGCCATTGGCCTGTGCGGCGGCGCTGGCGCGCAGGAACATCTGCGGCTGCAGCGGCTCGACGGCGCCGCGGACGACGCCGACCGCGTCGCTGGTCTCCACCTCGCCCGCCGCCGAGACCACCATGCGCTCGACCGGCCGCGGATAGGAGAAGGCATGCACGACATTGCCGAGCGAGTCCTCGGCGTGGCGCAGCGCGCCGTCGACATCCACCCCTACCCGCCAGCGCAGCACATATTGGGTGTCGAAGCTGCTCGGCGTCAGGCGCAGGTTCAGGATCGCCGATCTCGCGGCCGGCGCGTAGAGGAACGTGGTCTCGTGGGAAATCCTGATGCGCATGGCCGGTTCGCTGGAGGGCGGCGCAGAGGCGCCGGAAAGGTCAGACGAAGAGATACTGCTCCGAGATCGTCGTGGCGAGCCGGCCGTTCTCTTCGATGAAGGACGTGATGAACTCGTGCAGCCCGTTCTGGAAGATTTCGGTCATGCTGGAGCGCTCCAGCTTCGCGTGGGTCGCCCGCGCCAGCCTCTGCGCCGCCCCGCTGCGGCCGTCGTCGCGCGCCAGGGAGTCCAGCGCCCGGTCGATGCTTTCGTAGCAAGAGATCAGCGAGCGCGGCATCGCGGGCTTCAGGATCAGCAGGTCGGCGATCAGCCAGGGCTTGACCCGGTCGCGATAGACCCAGTGATAGGCGGTGTTGGCCGAGACCGCGCGCAGGATCGCCACCCACTGGAAATAGTCGAGCGAGCCGCCCACGCTCTCCGTCGAGGGCAGCAGCAGGTGATATTTCACGTCGAGCAGCCGGGCCGTATTGTCGGCGCGTTCGACGAATATGCCCAGGCGGTTGAACCAATAGGCGTCGTTGCGCAGCATGGTGCGGTAGCAGGAGCCGTCGAAATCGAGCGACGCCTTCTTGACGTAATCGAGGAAGCGCGTGAGCGCCTCGAGGTTGAGATCCTTGGAGGCGCGCCGGGTCGCCTCGAAGCGCTTCAGCTCGAGCCAGGCGTCGTTGATCGCCGTCCAGGTCTCGACGGTCAGGGCGGTGCGCACGGCGCGGCCGTTGGCGCGCGCGTTCTCGAGGCAATTGCAGATCGAGGAGGGATTGCCGCGATCGAAGGTGAGAAAGTCGATGGCGGCCGATTCCTCGATCTCGCCATGCGCGGCCATGTAGCTCTCGAACGCCCCGGCGGCGTTGAGGGCGCTTTCCCACTCGGCCGAGCGGTCGTCGATGCCGCTGCGCGGGAGATATTCGAGCCGCAGCGTCGCCTCGATGGTGCGGGCGATGAAATCGGCGCGCTCCATGGAGCGGGCGAGCCAGAAGAGATTGTCGGCGGTGCGCGCGAGCATGGTCAGACTCCCGCCTCGTCGTCGTCGACGACCCATGTATCCTTGGTTCCGCCGCCCTGGCTGGAATTGACCACGAGCGAGCCCTTGGTCAAAGCCACGCGCGTCAGGCCGCCGGGCACGATCCGCACCCCGTTCGAGCCCGAGAGCACGAAAGGCCGCAGGTCGACGTGGCGCGGCGACACGCCGCTGTCGAACGAGGCCGGACAGGTCGACAGCGCCAGGGTCGGCTGGGCGATGTAATTGTTGGGATCGGCCTTCAGCTTGGCGGCGAACAATTCGCGCTGCGCCGCCGTCGCGTGCGGCCCCACCAGCATGCCGTAGCCGCCGGAGCCGTTGACCTCCTTCACCACCAGCTGATCGAGCCGCTCGAGCACATATTTCAGCGCGTCGGGCTCGCGGCATCGGAAGGTCGGCACGTTTTGCAGCAGCGGGTCCTCGCCGAGATAGAATTTGATCAGGTCGGGAATGTAGGAATAGATCGCCTTGTCGTCGGCCACGCCGGTGCCCACTGCATTCGCAATGGTCACATTGCCCGCGATATAGGCGCCCATGAGGCCGGGGACGCCAAGCACCGATTCCGGATTGAACACCAGCGGGTCCAGGAATTCGTCGTCGACGCGGCGATAGATGACGTCGACCTTCTTCGGCCCCAGCGTCGTGCGCATATAGACGATGTCGTCGGAGACGAAGAGGTCTGGCCCCTGCACCAGCTCCACGCCCAGCTTGTCGGCAAGGAAGGAGTGCTCGTAATAGGCGGAATTGTAGGGCCCCGGCGTCAGGATGACGATGGTGGGCTCGGCGGAGTCGCGATTGGGCGCGACCGAGCGCAGGCAGGCCAGCAATTCGTCGGGATAGTCGTCGACGGGCGCCACGCTGTGCTCGGCGAACAGATCCGGCATCAGCCGCATCGTCACCTCGCGGTTCTCCAGCATGTAGGAGACGCCGGAGGGCGTGCGCGCATTGTCCTCGAGCACGTAGAACTGACGGTCGTCGACCCGCACGATATCTATGCCGCCGATATGCACCCAGATGTCGTGCGGGGCGCGGCGGCCGATCATTTCGGGCCGGTAATGCGGGTTTTGCAGGATCAGCTCGGCCGGGACGATGTTTTCCTTCAGGATGGCGCGCGGGCCGTAGACATCCTTGAGAAAGAGGTTGAGCGCATTGACGCGCTGCACCAGACCCGCCTCCAGCCGGCGCCATTCGCCGCGCGAGATCACGCGCGGCACGATGTCGAACGGGATCAGCCTTTCGGCGGCGTCCTTGTCGCCATAGACGCCGAAGGTGATGCCGATTCGGCGGAACATGTATTCCGCCTGGGCGCGCCGCGAGGCCAGAATATCCGGCGGCGTCTCCGCCAGCCATTTGGCGATATGCCGATAGACCGGCCTTATCGCGTCGGCGCCGAGACCCATTTCGTCGAAGGGGACGCCCACCGTCATTTCATGCCTCGAATCCCACCTTGCGTGTCCGGGATATCTTCGCAAAGTTCATGCCGTCGCGCCACTATCCGCCGGCCCCAGCGCCAGCGCCAGCGCCGAAGCGCCGCTCATCGCGCGCTCCGGTGGAAAAGCGGAGAAATCGCCGCTCGACTCCATCGCTCGCCGCAGGCGCGCGCGATAGGCGGCGCGCGGAATTTCTATCGCCCCGAGGCTCGCCAGATGCGGCGTCAGGAATTGCGCGTCGAGCAGCCGGAAGCCGCCCAGGCGCAGCCTTGCCGCCAGATGCACCAGGGCGACCTTCGAGGCGTCGCGCGCCCGGTGAAACATGCTCTCGCCGAAGAAGGCGGCGCCGAGGCTGACCCCGTAGAGGCCGCCCGCCAGCGCGCCCTCGCTGTAGACCTCGATGGAATGGGCGTGGCCGCGCGCGAACAGCTCGCTGTAGAGGCGCACGATCTCGTCGTTGATCCAGGTCTTGTCCCGCTCGGCGCAGGCGCGCATCACCGCCTCGAAGGCTGTATCGGCGCGCACGTCGAAATGGTCGGAGCGTACGGTCTTGGCGAGACTTTTCGAGACCTTCAGGCCGTCGAGCGGAAAAATTCCGCGCTCTTCCGGATCGACCCAGAACAGCTCGTTCGCATCCCGATCCTCCGCCATCGGAAACATGCCGATGGCATAGGCGCGCAGCAGGATGTCCGAAGTGATCTCCAGCGGGGGGCGGCGGCGCGACATGCGCGAAGCGTGACTTGGCGCCCCGTCGGCGTCAAGCCGATTGTGCCGCCCACGGAGCCGCCTTGCCGCGTCTCAGCACTCGACGAAATTGACCGCCAGTCCGCCGAGCGAGGTCTCCTTGTATTTCGACTGCATGTCGGCGCCGGTCTGGCGCATCGTGGCGACGACGCTGTCGAGCGAGACCTTGTGCGATCCGTCGCCGTGCAGCGCCAGCGAGGCGGCCGCTATGGCCTTGATCGCGCCAAAGGCGTTGCGCTCGATGCAGGGGATCTGCACGAGGCCGCCGACGGGGTCGCAGGTCATGCCGAGATGGTGCTCCATCGCGATCTCGGCGGCGTTTTCGATCTGGGCGTTGGCGCCGCCGAGCGCCGCGCAGAGCCCGGCGGCGGCCATCGAGGAGGCGACGCCGACCTCGCCCTGACAGCCCACTTCGGCGCCGGAAATCGAGGCGTTCATCTTGAACAGCGCGCCGATGGCGGCGGCGGTCAGCAGAAAGGTCTCCAGTCCGGCCCGCGTCGCGCCGTGGCAATGGTCGCGGTAGTAGCGCAGCGTCGCCGGAATGACGCCGGCCGCGCCGTTGGTGGGGGCCGTGACGACCTGCCCGCCCGCCGCGTTCTCCTCGTTGACGGCCATGGCGTAGACCGAGACGTAATCCATGATCTCGTGCGCCGCCCGGGCGTTGCGGCCGGCGTCCTGGATGAGGCGGGCGTAAATGCCCTTGGCCCGCCGCTTCACCTTCAGGCCGCCCGGCAATATGCCCTCGCGCGACAGGCCGCGGTCGAGACAGGCGAACATGGCCTCGAGGATGCGGTCGAGCCCGAGCGTGACCGCCTCGGGCGAGGACGCCGCGCTTTCGTTGATGCGCATGAGCTCGCCGATGCCGACGCCCAGCCCGGCGGCGACCCGCAGCAGATCGGCCGCGTCCCGGAACGGATGCGGATAGGCCCGCCCCGCCCCCGCCCCCGGCTCCTCGCCCTCGCGCACGATGAAGCCGCCGCCGATGGAGAGCCAGGTCGCGCGGGCGATCTCGTCGCCTTGGGCGTCGAAGGCGGCGAAGGTCAGGGTGTTGGGATGACGCTCCGGGACGGTGACGAAATCGAATTTGACGTCGCGCTCCGGCGAGAAGGCGATGTCGCGCCGCCCGGCGAGCTTCAGCCGATGCTCTGCGGCGACGCGCGCCAGCGTCGCCTCGGCGCGGTCGGCGTCGATCGTGTCGGGCGCCTCGCCCGACAGGCCGAGCAGCACCGCGCGGTCGGTGGCGTGGCCCTTGCCGGTGAAGGCGAGCGAGCCGAACAGGGTCGCCTCCACCCGCGCGACGCGCTCGGTCGGCAGCTCCCGCGCAAAGGCGAAAGCCGCCTTCATCGGCCCCACCGTATGCGACGACGACGGCCCAACGCCGATCTTGAAGAGTTCGAAGACGCTGATCATCCCCCGCAACCTCTTCAACACGACGGCCCAAGCCGCAGGTGTAGCGGACTCCGCGCAAAAACGCGTGATTTTTTTGTTGCGAAATAACTTATAGAAAATGGTAATTACGGTCTGTATCCAACCTCGCGGGAGGCGAGCGCATGTCGATCGATAAATGGTATTCTGCGGTAAGCGGTTCATTTTCCACGACAATGGATTGGTCGGCCGGGGCCCCGAACGGCGACAGCGTCGGCATCGGCGGCGCCGATACGACGGGCAACGCAAGCTTTGCTGTCGCCCAGACAGGTTCCGACGACGTGCTGTCGCTGGATGTCCTGGGCAGCGGCGGGCCCGCCGCGACGCTGAATGTGTCGGGAACCCTGACGGTCGACGATACCGCCGGCGCCGGGACGCCCGACGTGACCGAAGCGACCGTCACCGGTACGCTCAACATCCAGTCCCACGGCGTCCTCGCGATCGGCGGGGCGAGCGACAGCGGCGCCGCCGGCGCTGCGGCCAGCGCCTTTCAGGGCGAAATCCTCGACGGCGGCGGCAAGATCACGGTCGCAACGAATGGAAAGCTGCTGGTCAACGAACCCGTCCTGACGCTCACCGGCGGCGGCGCGACCGCAAGCCTGCAACTTGCGGGCGGCAGTCTGGTCGGCTCGGCCGCCAACGCGGACGTGCTGTCCAACCTCGACAACACGATTTCCGGCTACGGAACCATCGGCAATTCGAGCGGCGCCGACGGTCTGGAATTCGTCAACGGCGTCAACGGCGTCGTCAACGCCAATGGCGCTGCGGCGCTGGTTTTGACGAGCGGCAGCCTCGCCGACCAGAACGACGGCCTCATCGAGGCGACGGGCAGCGGCGGGCTGCTGATCGACAGCGCTCTCGACAATGAAGGCGAGCTGGCGACCGCGAAAGGCAGCCAGATCGTGATCGATGACGCGCTGGTCTCGGGCCGCGGTCAGACCAGCATCGCCGCCGGTTCGACGCTGCAACTGGAAAAGGGCGGCGCCATCAGCCAATCGGGCGAAATCGCCATCGGCGCCGGGGCCACGCTGAAAGACACGACGGGCGATACTGGCGGAGTGGGCGCCAGCGTCACCGCCGCCAACGCCGGCGACGATTCGCTGTCCACCGCCGATCTCGAAAACGCGGGCGCGATCTCGGTCGTCGCCAATTCGACGCTCAACCTGAACGCCAGCGTCTACAACACCGGCGCGGGCGACATCGCCGTCTCCGGAACGCTCTCCACCTACAACAATGGCGCGGCCGTCTATGGCGGCAAGCTGGCGCTGAACGGCGGCTCCATCGTCGACAACACGTCGGGACAGCAGTTCAGCTTCTTCGACGGCGCGACCGTGGTCGGCTCGGGGACGATCGGCAATGGCTATCTCCGGCTCTATGTCGACGGCGACAGCACGATCGACGCGACCGGCGCGCTGACCATCAACGACGATGCGCTGGCGGTGGCCAAGAACCTGCAGAGCGCCGATTACAGCGCCGGCGTGATCGAGACGACGGGCGCGGGATCGCTGACCGTCAAGGGAAACTTCGGCAATGCCGGCGTCATCGAAGCGGCCGGCACGGGCGTCGTGACGTTGGAGAACGGCCTGATCAACGGCCTCGGTCTGCTCAAGACAACCAAATCCGGCCAGACGATCCAGCTCGACAATGAAAACGTGCAGATCGCCGCCACCTATATCGCGCAGGGCAGCGCTCTGACGACGACCGGCGGCGATTCCGATTCCATCAGTGGCGTTTTCAACTCGGGCGCGATCGATCTGGCGCAGGGTTCGACGCTCGCGGCCTATAACGATATCGATGGCGCGGGCTCCATCGTCATGAAACAGAGCGCGATGCTGCAAGTGGGGGTCGTCGCCGGGAACAACAGCAACCTGATGCTGTCCGGCGGCGGCGTCATCGACATGAACTACGCCGATGACGTCCTGACCGGCGACGCCTCCGGCGTGGGCGCCTCGAACGGGTCGGGCGGAACCGTCGGCGGCGACTGGTTCGGCATTTTCGGCTCGACCATCCAGGGCGAGGGCGTGATCGGCAGCGCGACGGGGGCGACCAATCTCAATCTGCAGAACAATGGAACCATAGACGCCAATGGCGCCCAGGCGCTCACCATCGACACCGGCGACCAGAGCTTCGGCAACAACAAGCTGCTGGAGACGACCGGCGCCGGCGGCCTCAAACTGAACGGCGTGATCTACAATCAGGGACAGATCGTCGCGGCGGGAGCCGGGGTCCTGAAACTCGCCTCCACGCAATTCGTCTCGGGCTACGATCCCGGGTCGACCCCGGAATATGAAGGCGCGGTCATCACCGGCAACGGCGACGTCGACGTCAACGCCGGCGGCACGCTGTCGTTATCGAACGGCAGCGTCAATTGCGGCGGCGCCATGGCGATTGCGGCCGGCGGCAAGATTCTCGTCGCCGCCGGCACGACCGACGAGATCGCGTCGGGAAACGTGACGGAAAACGCCGGCGCCATCGATGTCGGCGCCGGCGCGACACTGTTCTACAACGGCCAGGTCAACAACGCCGCCACGGGCACGATGGCGATCGGCACGAGCAGCGGCGCCGCTACGCTCGAGATCGAAAGCTGGGGCTGGTCCATTGTCGGCGGCGCGATCGCGCTCAATGACGGCTCGACGATCGAAAGCGACGGCCAGAACGAGAACTTCTGGAACAGCGGAGACATCTCTGGCTGGGGCGGCATCGGCGACGCCCATCTCTACGTCGCCAACGGACAGGGCGGCGTCATCGACGCCACCGGCGGCTCAGGCGACGCGCTGACCCTGACCCTCGACAATCCCGCCAACGGTTTGAGCGAAGACTACAATTCCGGCACGATGGAAACGACCGCCGCCGGGGGTCTCGTCATCGACGGCGGAACGGCCTCGGCGCCGACCGCTTTCGACAATGCGGGCCTCCTGCTCGCCAAGGCGGGAAAGCTGATCCTCAACGCCGTCAATATCAATTCCGGCGGCGGTCTCGTCGAGGCGACGGGCGGCGGCACGATCGTGCTGGAGAACAACAGCGTGATCTCGCACGCCGGCTACGTCTCCATCGGCGCGGGCTCGACCCTGTCCACCACTGGCGGCGACAGCGACGACATCCTGAACGCCAATCTGATCGATTCGGGAACCCTCTATATCTCTGCGAATTCGACGCTTTCCGGGCAGGGACACTGGCTCGACAGCGGCGGCCTCATTTCTCTCGGCGGAACGCTCGACGTCATTGCCAATGACATCCTGCGCCTGCAGGGGACCGGCGTTCTCGACATGAGCGCACGCGGCTCGCTCATCCAAGGCGGGAAGTCCTCCTCCTTCCGCAATGTCGACAGCACGATCGAGGGCGAGGGCGAGATTACCGGCTCCGGCCTCAGCTTCGTCAACGCCAACGGGGCGACCGTGAAAGCCGACGACGCGCTCGCGCTGACATTCGACGCCGTCGGCAGCGTCCAGAACGCCGGCCTGATGGAATCGACCGGCCAGGGCGGCCTTGTTTTCGATGTCGGGGTCCTCAACACGGGCACGATCGCGGCCAATACGGGCGCCGTCGTGCTTGACGGCGCGGTGACCGGCTCCGGCCTGCTGACCATCGGCGCGAGCGGCGCCATGACGCTGGGCGGCGCGGACTCCAACGAAGTGCAGTTCTCGGGACATGGCGGCGCCCTGACGATGTTCTCGGAAAGCGACGCTCAGCCCGAAATCCTCGGATTCGACGCTGGGTCCGCGACCCCGTCGGATAGCATCATCATCGGCGGCTCCGGTTTTTCGACCCAATCCCCCCTCAGCCTGACCTACAGTCCCGATGGCGGCGGCACGCTGGGCGGCGAACTGACGATCTCGACCCAGGGCAGCGACCTCGCCGTCACGCTGCATTTCCTCGGCGCCTACAGCGCCAGTTCGTTCAAGGCCTCGGTCAACGCCACGACCGGCCAGCTGGTCGTCACCTAGGCGAAGCCCCCGGCCTAGCCCTGCGCCAGATCCCTCGCGGCGGTCGTCAACACCGCCGCGACATAGGGCGCGAAGGAGCGGGTCGTCTCGACGCGGAAGCGCTCGGCCTCAACGCGCCAGAGCGTGATTTCCGCCTTGATCAGCAGGGTCCGCGTCGCCATGCCGACGGGGAAAGCTTCGATATCGAGGTCGAGCGGCACGCCCGCCCCCAGCGCCCGCGCCGCGCCGGGCCCGGTGAGTTCGAGGCCGCTCTGGCGATGCGAGACATCGACCAGGGCGTGAAACACGCCGGCCAGCGCCGCCGCCAGCCCGGCCGGCCATCCCTCGTCGCCGGAATCGTCGATCAGCAGCCATTCGTCGGGCCCGAGCCAGAGCGCCGCGCGGGGGCCCGCGCTCGCCGAGGTCAGCGGCTTCGTCGGCAGCGCTAGGCCGAGGGCCGCCGAGGCCGGCGCGACGACATCGGCGCCGCCGCGCAGGATGAAGCGCGTCGCGGGGCCCAGCGCCCGCGCGCTCACGCGGTCGGATTGGGGAAGCGCGCGCCCGTCGAGCGGGCCGCGGCGTGCAGCTTCACGCGTCAAGGCGCTTGCCCTCCGGATCGTAGAAGACGGGCTCGACCAGCTTCACGGCGCGCGCGCCCTCGAGCCCCGTCGCGTAAAGCGTCTCGCCGATGCGACGGCGCCCGTCCGCGACCAGCGCCATCGCGAAACTGCGCCCGAGCGTCGGGCTCATGTAGGAC
>Ga0316217_10004278_pt1 | contig 15574 bp, 11 predicted proteins | sample 1anoAmetaG_FD_203633 | JGI IMG/M metagenome (GOLD analysis project Ga0316217, IMG submission 203633) | Freshwater microbial communities from Trout Bog Lake, Wisconsin, USA - 1anoA | ecosystem: Environmental > Aquatic > Freshwater > Lake > Hypolimnion/Profundal zone | place: USA: Wisconsin... | reverse complement strand
GCCATGATTTCCATTCATGCGGAAATGACCGCCGTGGAATCCGGTGCGGCCGACGCGAAGAACAATCTGCTCAAAAACGCCCCGCACACGGCGGACCAGATTGCCGCCGATGCGTGGGATCGTCCCTATGCGCGGGAGCAGGCGGCGTTTCCGGCGCCCAGTTTGCGCGAGTCCAAGTTCTGGCCGTACGTCAGCCGCGTGGACAACGTTTTCGGCGACCGCAACCCGGTTTGCTCCTGCGCCGGCATGGAAAGTTTTTCCTGACGGGCGCAACCCCTGGTTTCGGGGGAGGAGAGGGGGGCGGGGCTGGTGGGTCATCGGGCTTCGGAAAACATCCCGGAAACTGGGAAACCGTGATTTGCGCCCGAAGCCAATCCTCCTTTCCACCCGGCTGGCTTTTTGCTTTCATGCGGGCACAATGAACCAAAAGTTTCGCACGCTGCTGATCCTGGGCCGCGTTTCCAACTTGCCGACCGTCTGGTCAAACTGTCTGGCAGGCTGGTGGCTGGGCGGCGGCGGGAATTTTTGGAAACTCCCCTTTTTGTTCCTCGGTGTCAGCCTGCTTTACACTGGCGGGATGTATCTCAACGACGCTTTCGACGAGGAATACGACCGCGCGCGCCGCCCGGAACGGCCGATCCCCGCCGGCAAAATTCCAGCCGGCCGGGTGTGGCGGCTGGGTTTTGGCCAGTTGGCGGCCGGCATTTTGTCGCTCTTGCCTTGCGGCCATTTGGCGGTGGCGGGCGCGGTGTTGCTGGCGATGTTCATTGTGCTTTACGATTTTACGCACAAGTTCTTTACGGCCGCGCCCTGGTTGATGGGGACCTGCCGGTTTTGGGTTTATGTCATTGCCAGCGCGGCGGGCGTGGACGGCTTGAACGGGTTCGCGGTCTTTGGCGGCGTGGCGCTGGCCTCGTATGTGGTGGGCCTGAGCTATGTGGCCCGCCGCGAGCGCTCGCGGGGAGCGGTTCCGGTCTGGCCGCTGTTGCTGCTGGCGGCGCCGATCGTGCTGGCCCTGGCCATCAATGCCGGTGGCTTTCTGGCGCCCGCCCTCTGGATTTCTCTGGTGCTCGGGCTATGGATTGTGCGGTGCGCCCGCTCGATTGTCGTGCCCGATGGGACCAACGTGGGCTGGGTGGTCGGCAATTTACTGGCGGGCATCGTGCTGGTGGACTGGCTGGCGGTGGCACCGCAGCTTTCGCGCTGGTTGAGTGCCGTGGTCTTCCTGCTGCTGCTGGGGCTGGCCAAGTGGTTCCAGAAATTCGTGCCGGCCACGTAGCTGGCGGCTGCGGCTGGTCTCCCGACCCAGTCGCGCTCCGTCAGAGGGGGCGCTGATTCAAGCTTTGGACAGGGCAGACAGTTTTGGCCTGCGCTTGGCGGACCGCGACGCCGGAGCGCGACTGTGCTGAAAGCCAGTCGCAGCAATGCTCTGCATTCGATGGACTTGAACCGCTTGACAACCCTTCTGGCTGGCCACGCGGCTCCGACTGGTCTCCGACACAGTCGCGCTCCGTCAGAGGGGGCGCTGATTCAAGCTCTGGACAGGGCAGACAGCTTTTGACCTGCGCCTGGCGGAGCGCGACGCCGGAGCGCGACTGTGCTGAAAGCCAGTCGCAGCAACGTCCGCCATTCATGAGGCTTGAACCGCTCGACCGACCTTCTGGCTGGCCACGCGGCTGCGACTGGTCTCCCGACACAGTCGCGCTCCGTCAGAGTGGGCGCTGATTCAAGCTCTGGACAGGGCAGACAGTTTTTGGGCTGCCCCCCCCGCGAGGGCGGAATCTGTTATGGACGCTTGAATCAGGATTGAAAGCTGATACCTTATTCGTTCCTTTATGAGCGCTGAAGCGACGGTTAAATTGACACATAACGAAGACATCAAGGCCGCCATCCCGACCGTGGCGGGCACCATTGCCGCCGTGATGGCCAACGAGGCTGAGGACCATTTCTCGCACGATGACTATGAGTTCCTGAAATTTCACGGCTGCTACCAGCAGGATGACCGCGACCAGCGCAAGGCCGGCAAGAAATACATCATGATGGTTCGCAGCCGCGTGCCGGGCGGGGTGATGACGGCTAATCAGTGGAAGAGCTTTGACGATCTCTCCACCCAATACGGCAACAACACTTTCCGGATCACCACGCGCCAGACCATCCAGTTTCACGGCATCCTCAAACGCAATCTGCGGGCGGTGATCAAGGGGATCAATGATTCGCTGCTCTCCACGCTGGCGGCGTGCGGCGACGTGAACCGCAATATCCTGGCCCCGCCCACGCCCGCCTACACTCCGGCGCGCGAGGAGGTTTTGGCGCATTGTCGCCAGATCGCCGAGGCCATCGCGCCCAAGACCCCGGCGTATCATGCCATCTGGTTGGAAGGCCGGCAGTTGGATCTGGCGGCCCCGGAAAACAAGGATTTCGTGGACCCGCTGTATGGCCAGACCTACTTGCCGCGCAAGTTCAAGATTGCCTTCGTCATTCCGCCGGTGAACGACTTGGATGTGTTCACCAACGACTTGGGTTTTATTGCCATCGTGGAACATCACCGGTTGGTGGGTTACAACGTGGCCATTGGCGGCGGGATGGGCCGGAGTAACGGCAATGAAGCCACGTATCCACGCTTGGCGGACGTGATCGGTTTCATCCCGGCGGATAAAGTTCTGGATGTCGCCAGGGCCGTGTTGACGATTCATCGGGATTTCGGCGACCGGACCGACCGCAAACACGCGCGACTGAAATACGTCATCGCCGAACGCGGCGTGGACTGGGCGCGCGCGGAAGTGGAACGGCGCGCGGGCCTGACGCTGGCGTCCGCCCGGCCCTACCATTTTAGCACCACGGCGGATATGCTGGGCTGGCACAAGGCGGTGGACGGGAGCTGGTTTCTGGGCCTGTTTGTGGAGACCGGCCGAGTCAAGGATATCGGCGGATACAAATTGAAAACCGCGCTGCGGCATGTCGCCGACGCGTTTCAAAAGGTGGAGTTTCGCCTCAGCGCCAACCAAAACGTGATCATCGCCAATGTGAGCGAGGAGGACAAGCACCCCATCTCGATGTTGTTGTCGGCTTACGGCGTGAAGACGCAAAACCAAACGAGCGGGTTGCACGCGGCTTCGATGGCCTGTCCGGCGCTGCCCACCTGCGGGCTGGCGCTGGCCGAAAGCGAGCGCATGTTGCCCGGGTTCATTGATCGCATCCAAAAGCTCCTGACTGAAGCCGGCTTGGCCGACGAGGAAATCATCATCCGCTCGACCGGCTGTCCGAACGGCTGCGCGCGGCCCTACATGGCGGAGATTGGCTTTGTGGGCAAGGCGCCCGGCCGCTATCAGGTCTGGCTGGGCGGCGACCACACCGGCACCCGGCTCAACCGCTTGTGGAAGGAGGTCCTCAAGGAGGACGAGATGGAAGCGGAATTCCGGCCTGTGTTTGCGCGTTTTGCGCAGGAGCGCCAGCCCGGCGAACGCTTTGGCGACTGGTGCCAGCGATCACTCTTAACCGTATGACCCCCGAACAAGTCGCCCGGGCCAACGCCGAACTGCATTCCCAGCCCCCGCTGGAAATCATCCGTTGGGCCATCGCCCAGGCCAATGGCCGCGCCATCGTCTCGACGAACTTCCGGCCCTACGAGGCCGTGCTGCTGCATCTGGTTACCCGGGTGCAGCCGGACATTCCCGTGTTGTGGGTGGATCACGGCTATAACCGGCCGGCCACCTATCTCCACGCGGAGCAGTTGAAGAAAATGCTCAACCTCAACCTCAAGCCGTTTCTGCCCCGTTACACCGCCGCGCATTACGACGCGGTGTTTGGCGGCGTCCCCGAGGCCACTCCGGAGAACGAGGCCAACCTCAAGGCGTTCAGCGCCGTCATGAAACTGGAACCGTTTCAGCGCGGCATGCGGGAACTGGCGCCCGTCGTCTGGCTCACCGCCTTGCGCAAGGTGCAAAACCCCAACCGTGCCGGCCTGGATATCGTGAGCGCGGACACCAACTTTCATACGCTGAAAGTCAGCCCGCTGTTTTACTGGAGCGATGCGGATCTGGAAAAATATCTCGGCGAGCAGCATCTGCCCAACGAGTGGGATTATTTTGATCCGGCCAAGGCGGACGACAAACGCGAATGCGGCCTGCACGCCAGTTGGGGCGGCGCCGCCGTTTCCGGCGGCGCGGGCATTTGAGCCAGCCGCCAGGGATCTGAAATTTATCTGTGTCCATCCGGGTTCATCTGTGGTTAAAATTATTGGAATGAGTTCCTATCATCTCGATCATCTGCAGTTTTTGGAAACCGAGGCGATTCACGTCCTGCGCGAAGTCGCCGCCGAGTTTGAGCGTCCCGCCCTGCTGTTTTCGGGCGGCAAGGATTCCATCTGTCTGCTGCGCCTGGCGGAAAAGGCCTTTCGGCCGTCGGATATTCCCCTGCCATTCCTGAACATTGAGACCGGCCACGAATTTCCGGAGCTGATCGCCTTTCGCGATTTCCGGGCCCGGGAACTGGGCGCCAAGCTGATTGTGCGCACCGTGGAGGCGGCCATCGCCAAGGGGTTGGCGCAGCCCACGCCCGGCGAGGTCAGCCGCAACAAGCTGCAGACCCCCGCGCTGCTCGGCGCCATCGAGGAGTTTCAATTCGACTGCTGCATCGGCGGCGCGCGGCGCGACGAGGAGAAGGCCCGCGCCAAGGAGCGCTTTTTCAGCTTCCGCGATGCGTTCGGCCAATGGGATCCCAAAAACCAGCGCCCGGAAATCTGGAACCTGTACAACGCCCGGGTGAACCCCGGCGAAAACATGCGCGTGTTTCCGCTGTCCAATTGGACGGAGATGGACGTGTGGGAATACATCAAGAAGGAAAAGCTGGCCGTGCCCACGATTTATTTCAGCCACGAGCGCGAGTGTTTCAAGCGCGGTGGCCAGTGGCTGCCGGTGCCGACGGCGCATTTGGACCCCGCCAAGCCCGATCCGTACGCCGGCGCGCGGCCCAAACCCAACGAGCCGGTCCGGAAGCTGGTGGTGCGCGTGCGCACCATCGCCGACATGATTAGCACCGGCATGATCGAATCGCCCGCCGACAGCGTGGATGACATCATTGCCGAAGTCAGCGCCGCGCGGGTGACCGAGCGCGGCACCCGCGCCGACGACAAAGCCAGCGAGGCGGCGATGGAAGACCGGAAAAAGGCGGGCTATTTCTGAGCGCGTTATGCAACACCAACAGACCATAACCATGCCAGCCTCTGTGAGATGGGCTGACATGTTGAAGGGTTTGCCGGGTAACCTTTTGCCAAGCAATGGATTCTCAAATCCGGTCGAATGCGGGCTTGGCGCAGGCTTAAAGCCGGGCGGGCAAAATGGGGCGACAAAGGGGTGGAAGTTTTTTAATTTTTCGAGTTATGAGCGAGCCTGAATCCAACCCCGAGCAACGCATCGCCTTGTTTCAGCAAAAGGAAATCCGCCGCGTCATTCACAACCGCGAGTGGTGGTTTGTCATCACCGATGTCGTGGCCGCGATCACCGATTCAGTTGATCCCGGCGATTATTTAAAGAAGCTGCGCAAGCGGGATGAGTCCCTTTCTGAGGCCTTCAAAGGGGGGGGACAACTTATCCCCCCCCTTGGCCTCGAGTTCGACACCGCCGGCGGACGGCAGACACTCCAGTGCTGGAACACCGAAGGGGTTTTTCGTCTTATTCAGTCCGTTCCCAGCCCCAAAGCCGAGCCATTCAAACGCTGGCTGGCCCGTATCGGCTACGAGCGGGTGCAGGAGATCGAAGATCCTGAATTGGCCACCAAACGCACCCGCGCGCTATACCAGGCCAAAGGCTATTCCGCCGACTGGATCGAGAAACGGATGCGTTCCATTGCCATCCGGGATGAATTGACCGGTGAATGGAAGCAACGTGGCGTGAGAGAGCAGCGCGAATACGCCATTCTCACCGCCGAGATTTCCAAAGCTGCGTTTGGTCTCACGCCCGCTGAATACGCCACATTCAAGCAACTCAAACGTGAGAACTTGCGCGATCACATGACCGACCTGGAATTGATTTTTTCCATGCTCGGCGAGGCGGCCACGACGGAAATAGCCCGCAACCGCGACGCGCGGGGCTTTCCGCAAAACCGGCGGGCCGCCCATTCCGGCGTCCGGGTGGCCGGCAACGCCCGCCGCGAACTGGAAAAGAAAAGCGGGCGAAAAGTGGTCACGAGTGATAATTATCTGGCGCTCACGCAGGCAGCGGCGAAAGGAAGAGTCGTGCAACGATAACCAGAACGTAATATTAGATTTTTTAGATAAAAAATTAACTTTTAGCAATGCCACACACCCAACATCCCATCGAACTCCTGCGCTTCAACACCTGCGGCAGCGTGGATGACGGCAAGTCCACGCTCATCGGCCGGCTCCTGTACGATTCCAAATCGCTCATGGAGGACCAGGTGGCCGCTTTGGAAAAATCCGCCGACATCACCGGCGGCGGTCAGATCAATCTGGCCAACCTGACCGACGGCCTCCGCGCCGAACGGGAGCAGGGCATCACCATAGACGTGGCCTACCGTTACTTTGCCACGCCCAAACGCAAGTTTATCGTCGCCGATACTCCCGGCCACGTGCAGTACACGCGCAACATGGTCACCGGCGCCAGCACGGCCAATTTGTCCATCGTCCTGGTGGACGCGCGGCAGGGCGTCATTGAGCAGACGCGCCGCCACACCTACATCGCGGCGCTGCTGGGCATCCCGCACCTGGTCATTGCCGTCAACAAGATGGACTTGGTGGACTGGAAGCAGGAGCGGTTTCTGGAAATCCGCGATGAAATCGAGGATTACCTGCCCAAGCTGGACGTGTTCCGCGACGTCAAATTCATTCCCGTGAGCGCCCTCAATGGCGACAACGTGGTGGACGCGTCGCCGAAGACGCCCTGGTATGAAGGGCCTCCGCTGCTGCGGCACCTGGAAACCATGCACATCGCCAGCGATTGGAACCTTAACGCCTTCCGCTTTCCGGTGCAATGGGTCAACCGCCCCAACAGCCCCACCGACCCGGCGCTGCACGATTTTCGCGGCCTGAGCGGCATGATTGCCAGCGGGATTGTGCGCAAAGGCCAGCAGGTGGTCGTCCTCCCGATCGGCATCAAGACGACGGTGACGGATATCTGGACTTATGACGGTTCGCTGGCCGAGGCGTTCTGTCCGCAATCGGTGACCTTGCGTCTTGAACACGACATTGACGTAAGCCGCGGGGACATGATCGTGGGGGTGGATCATTTGCCGGGCCGGGAGTCGGAATTGGCGGCGCGCGTTTGTTGGATGCACCAGCGTCCGTTGCAAGTGGGCCGGAAGTATTTGCTCAAGCACACCACCCAGACGGTGCAGGCCGCCGTGACGCGCATCGAGAACCGAATTGATTTCAACACGCTGGAGCCTGAACCGAATCCGGTCACCCTGGGCATCAATGACATCGGGGGCATCCGGCTCCGAACCGCCAAGCCGCTGGTGTTTGACGGCTACCGGGAAAACCGGCTGACCGGCTCGTTTATTCTGATCGAATCGGGCACCAATGCCACGGTTGGCGCCGGTATGCTATCGGCTCCGTTGGAAGCGGTGAAACCGGAATATACGGATTTTGCCATTTGAACGGGGGCCAGGCGCGTTGACAAAAAATTCAATTTTTGTTGGCGCTTTGCCCGAGGTGTGAGAAGTTTCTGAAAAACTTGCGCTATGAATGCCGACTTTTCAGACCTCCATAAACTCAGCCGCCGGAATTTCATTCGTTTGGGCGCCGCCGGGGCCGCCGGCGTGGCCGTGGTCGGCGGCGTGGCCGTGGTCGGCGGCGTGGACGCTTTGGCGGCCGACGCGCCCGCCAATCCCGCCGCGACCCCCAAATTGCCGCGCCGCCGTTATGGCCGCACCGGGTTGCAGATCGGCGTGCTGGCCGGGGCTTCGGACTGGAGCCGGGACGTGATTCCGATGGCCGTGGACTTGGGGGTGAATTACTGGCACAAAGCTCATCGCTGGACCGTTGAAACCATGCCCGACGCCATCAAAAGCCAGCCGCGCGAGGCCTATTACCTGGAGGTGGTGGTGGACCGGGTGGGGGGGGACCACAAGCACGGCCACATTGACGAGGAACAGCATTATCATTTCGTCAAGAATTGCGTGGCCAAATCCGGCGTGGGCTACTATGACGTCTTCAAGTTTCATTTTGGCTATCATTCGGTGGAGGAAGCCAAAACGGAACTGGGCGTGGTTCGCGCCTTCGAGCGTTTGCAGAAGGAGGGGCTGGTCAAACATCTGGCGCTCTCCCAGCATCACTATAATGACATTGGCGGGGATATGGCCTACGACATTGTGAGCTATCTGATTAAAAACTCGCCGTACGAAGCCGCCCAGTTTTTCTACACCTATGGTGACAGGAAAGAGCTGGAAGAGGTGCTGGCGTTAGCCAAAAAGAACGATTTTGGTACCATTGCCATGAAGACCATGGGCGGCGTGGGCCGGGCGGCGACGGATAAAAGAATGCAGACCCTGCTGGCCGAGCCGCGGTTCAAGGGCAGTTCGCCGGCCACGGCCATGGTGAAATGGCTGATGAGCAACCCCAACCTGACGGCGGCAGTGATCGCGACGAATAACTTCGACCAGTTGCAGGAAAACGCCAGTGCCGCCCGGCAAAGCCTCCTCGGCGCGAATGATCGTGAGGCGCTGGGCTTATTGGCGGCCTATAACAAGGGCCTGACGTGTCTGCTTTGCGGAGACTGCGTTTCCCACTGTTCCGAACACATCGCCATTGCCGATATTCTGCGCTACGAACGGTACGCCTTCGACTACCATGATTTGCCGCGCGCGCGCGCGGAGTATCAGACGCTCACCAAGAACGGCACCGCCTGCATTGCCTGCGGCGACTGCCTGCCCGCCTGCCGTGCGGATATCAACATCCTGGCAAAACTGAAGCAGATTCACGATCTGCTGGGATAAGCCAGGTACCAAGGTCCGCAAGCTGCGGAGGCTTTAGGAATGGGTGAACAGCCGATGGAGGGTTTCGGCGAGGGCGGTCATGGCAACGGGCTTCTCCAGCACTTCGTAGATGTCGCTGGAGGCCAGGCGGTCGGCGGTTACTTCCGCCGCGAATCCACTGGTCAGGATGACGGGAATTTCGGGGTGGCAGGCATGGATCTGGCGCGCCAATTCCAGACCGTTCATTTCCGGCATGCTCAAGTCGGTTACGACCACGTCGAATTGCGCGGGGTTCTGGCGAAACAGTGCGCAGGCCTCGGGGGCGCTGTTGCTGGCGATGACTTGATAATTCAGCCGGGAGAGGATCTGCTGCAAAGTTTTCGTCAACGGTAATTCATCATCCACCAGCAAGATTCGCTGGCCGCAGCCCATCGGCAATGGAGCCGCGGCAGGCTCGGGGGGGCCGGCGGGTTGAATTTGGGCGGGGAAATAGAGCCGGAAGCAGGCGCCTTTGCCCAGCTCGCTTTCCACGGTGACCAAGCCGGAAAGGGATTGCAAGATGCCATGCACTACGGCCAATCCCAACCCGGTCCCTTTGCCCACCGGCTTGGTGGTGAAAAACGGCTCAAAGATGTGGTCTTTGGTGTGGGCGTCCATTCCGTGGCCGGTGTCAGTCACGGCCAGGCACGCGTAGGGTATGGACTTGAATTCCGGATGCTCATGGATGAAGTACGCGTCGGGCGTGAATGCGGCAAGACTGACCGTAAGCTGGCCGGACTGATTCTCCATGGCGTGCAAGGCATTGGTCGCCAGATTGATCACCACTTGGTAGATTGACGTCGGGTCCGCCAGTACGGAGGGGGCCTCCTCCGACAAATCCAGTTGGATGCGGATTTGCGCGGGCAGCGAGGCGCGCAGGAATTTGATGGCTTCCTTGATGACCATCTCCAGCCGGATGATCTGCGGTTTGGGTTCTTGGTGGCGGCTGAAGACGAGGATTTGTTGCACCAGTTCCTTGGCCCGCTCCATGGCTTTAAGGATTTCCCCGATGTTCTCCTGCGCCACGGCGTTGCCTTGAGTATCCTGTTGCAAGAGGTAACTGTAGCCGGCCATGGCGGCGAGAATGTTGTTGAAATCGTGCGCGATGCCGCCAGCCAGCGTGCCGATGGCTTCCATTTTTTGCGCTTGGAGCAGGCGCTTGTCCAGGCGTTGCCGCTCCAGTTCGGCCCATTTATATTCGGTGATGTCGCGCGTGACGCCGATCAGGCCCGTGATCTTTCCCCCGGCATCTCGAATGGGTACTTTGGTGGCGGATAACCAGCGGGGGGACTTCTCGTCACCCCATGTCTCCACTGCGCCGACAATGGGTTCGCCCGTGGTCATCAGCCGGTGTTCGTCCGCCAACCGCTGGCGGGCCTCCGCCAGCGGTATGAAGTCGGCGTCGGTTTTCCCGATGACTTCCTCGATGCGTTTCGCCCCCAGGTTTTTCGCCTGCGCGAGGTTGACGCGCGTGAACCGCGATTCCGTATCCTTGAAATAAATGGCGTCCGGCAAATTATCCATCAGCGCGTGCAGGAGGTTGCGTTCCGCGAACAATTGGTTTTCGGCCTCCTTGCGTTCGGAAATATCCCGGGACGAGGCATACAGGCAGCTGCGCCCATCCAGTTCAATGGCTTGGGCATGGATCTCCACGGGAAAAATCGCACCGTTTTTTCGGCGATGACGCGTCTCGAAAATGCCCGGATGTCTGATCAACTGTGCGAACTGCTGCCGCAATGTCTCGATCGGCCATTGGGCATCCCAATCCTCCACTTTCAATGGCGGCGGATTATCCGGGTCGTATTCCAGCATCCGGTAAAAGGAGGGGCTGGCCTCGATTAAGCGGCCATCCATCTCCAGGATATGGATGCCGTCGGCCGCCACGTGCAGCAGGTTTTGATAATGAGCGTGGGCTTTAGCCAAAGCCCGCTCCGCCTGTTGATTGTCTTCCCGCAGCCGCAAGGCCAGCACGCCAAACGCCAGGTCGCTGGCCAGTTCCTTGAGCATGTCCACCTCCGCCGCATCGAAAGCATTGGCTTCGGCCGCGTAAATGGAGAACACGCCAAAGCAACGGCTGCCCTCCAGCAGCGGCAAGCCTACGGACGCGGCGTAACCGCGCGCCGCCGCCGCCGCACGCCAGGGCTGATAGTTGGGGTCGGTGCTGTGGTTATTGAAGATGGCGACCTGCCCGGTGCGTATGGCGGTGCCACAAGGGCCGCGCCCTTCCGCCCGATTTCCGTCCCACGAGATCTTGATGTCATCCAAATATCCAGCCTCATGGCCGGCCGAAGCGGCCACGACCACGGACTTCGTTTCATCGGCTTGTGGATAGCCAACCCACGCCATCCGGTAACCGCCTTGTTCGACGGCCACGCGGCAGATTTCCCGCAACAGGTCCGGCTCGTCGGCGGCGCGCACCAAAGCCCGGTTACAGGCTCGGATGGTCAGCAGGACACGCTCGATGGGGCGGAGCGCCTGATCGGTCAAATGGTGGGCTATCGAGTGCATACCCGGGTCCATTCTGGACATCGGCTGATACCCGACAAGCCTTTACTGATATTATCAACGAGTTTTTCTGGGAATTCAGCGGATCATGACCTGCCGCCGGAAGGGTTTGGAATTGAATTCGCCGCTCCGGTAAATTAGCCTCCTGACACCATGACCAGTGACAAGCCCACCGTTCTCGACCGGGACCAATGCGGTATTCGCAAAGGCGAAATCTCCATCCTGATGGCCACCCGCGGCCGGCCGGACATGCTGGCCGAGGAAATCCGCTCCTTGCAGCAAAACACCGTCAACAAGGACAAGGTCAAGCTGTGGATTTACTTGGATGACGACGACACGGTGATGCATGACGCCATTGCCGCCAAGCGGTTTCCGGACCCGGGTTTTCCCATCCATTGGCACATCGGGCCGCGTCCGGGTGCGCTGGGGCTGTGTCATCAGGCCTTGTGGAACGCGTCGGGCCGGGTCTCCGAAATCTACACCATTTCCTGCGACGATGTGCGGTTCGAGACCCCGGGCTGGGATGAAGTGGTGCGCGAGGCCTTCAAGGATTGCCGCGATGGCGTGCTGCTGGCCTTTGCCCATGATCCCAACGCCCCGCAAGCCACGTATCCGTACATCGGCTGGGGCTTTCTGCTGACGCTGGGCTACGAGAAGATCTTTCCCGGTATTTTCGTGTACTGGTTTGACGACAAATGGATCGAACAGATCGCGATCATGGCCGGTCGTTGCGTCAAAATCCCCATCACCATGAGCCCCATCGGTGACAAGGGGCAGACCCAGCGCATGCGCAACTTGCCCTTCTGGACCCGGTTTTGCCACCTGACGGTGGTGGAACGGAAGGATTCGGCCCAAAAGCTGGTGGATGCCATGTATGCCACGGACCCGGCGGCCCGGGAAAAGGCCACGACCGAACTGACCCAGGCCTATGCCCGAATCAACAAGGATGAAAAGGACGCGTTTTCCGATATTTACTGCATTTTTCAGGAGGAGCGACATTCCGCCCTCAAACCGGAGGAGCGCAACCTTTTTTATCCGCTCTATTTGAAACAAGAGGCCACCGCCATCATCCGCCTGCTGACCCACGCGCAGAACTTCATTCAGCAGAAACAGTATGCCGAGGCGATGACTTTTCTGGAAGCCACCGACATGGCGGACATGAAAGTGCGCGCGGCGCAGGATATGAAAATCACCTGTTTGCGGGCGCTGGGCAAGACGGCGGAAGCGGCTGCGCTGGAGCGGGAAAAAATCGCCGCTTGGCCGGAGCAACCCGCGCTGCGCCGGATTTTCCGGTTTTTGGGAATGATTGCCAACGAAGCCCGGCGGGCGATTGCGGGGCTTACCAGCAAACCCACCCCCACGCCGGCCAGGAAACAAACGTGACCTACGATATCCTTGTCGCCGGTGGCGGCATTGTCGGTCTGGCCACCGCCTATCGGCTGTTGGAGACCCGGCCGCAGCTTAAGATCGTCCTGCTGGAGAAAGAAGCCCGGCTGGCCGCGCATCAGACCGGCAATAACAGCGGCGTGCTGCACTCCGGTCTGTACTACAAACCCGGCTCCAGCAAAGCCCAATGCGCCGTGCACGGATTGCAACAGATGCTGGCCTTCTGCCGCACGCACGGCATCCAGCACGAGCAATGCGGTAAGATTGTCGTGGCTACCGCGCCGGACGAGCTGCCGCGTTTGGATCAATTATGGGAGCGCGGCAATGCCAACGGCCTGCAAGGGCTGCGCAGGTTGAATCCGCAACAAATCAAGGAAATCGAGCCGCATGCCTCCGGTCTGGCGGCCATCCATGTGCCCCAGGAGGGGATCGTGGATTACCCGGCGGTTTGCGCGAAGCTGGGCGATCTCATCCGGCAGGCGGGCGGTGAAATTCGCCTGCACACCAAGTTCCTAAAAGCCGTCCGCAATGCCGGCACTTGGACGGCGCAAACCTCCAACGGCGAGTTCCAGGCAAAATTCATCGTCACCTGCGGCGGGTTGCACGCCGACCGCCTGGTGCGGGCCGCCGGGCAAATCTCTTCGGCCAAAATTGTTCCGTTTCGCGGCGAATATTACCAAATCAAGAAAGAGCGGCAGCACTTGGTGCGGCATTTGATTTATCCGGTGCCGGATCCCAAGTTTCCTTTCCTGGGCGTCCATTTCACGCGGTTGGCCGCCGGCGGGATTGAAGCCGGTCCGAACGCGGTGCTGGCGTTCTCACGGGAGGGATACAATTGGACGACGGTCAATCCGCGGGATCTGGCCGAATCCCTGTGCTTCCCGGGCCTGTGGCGATTTCTGGCCAAGTATCCGAGCATGTGCGGCTACGAAATCTGGCGCTCCTTTTCACGGGCGGAGTTCACCCGGTCGCTGCAAAAGCTCGTCCCCGATATCCGGGCCGACGATCTGGAGACCGGCGGCGCCGGGGTGCGCGCGCAGGCAATGTTGCCCGAAGGCCGGTTGGTCGAGGATTTTCATTTTGAAGAGGCGGCGGGCATCCTGCATGTGATCAATGCGCCCTCGCCGGCGGCCACGGCGTCGCTCGCCATCGGGCAGCGGATCGTGGACAAGGTTTTGGCACGGGCCGACTGAAGAAAAAAAACGGCGCGGATTTGCATCCGCGCCGTCTGGTTTCTGGTTCTCCTGGCTTTTTGGCAATTACTTGCTCTTGCCCTTCTTGGCAATCGGCACCGTCGCGACGGTTTGCAGAATGCGCCCGGCGATCTTGTACGGGTCGGCCTGGGAGTTCGGACGGCGATCCTCCAAATAACCGCGATAGCCGTTATCAATGAACTTCTGGGAGACGCGCACCGAGGCGCCGCGATTGGCAATACCCCAATTGAACTTGTCAATGGATTGTGTCTCGTGCAGGCCGGTCAGCCGCAGGTGATTATCCGGGCCATAAACGGCGATGTGTTCGTTTTTGTACTTGTCGAACGCGGCCATGAGGGCTTCGAAATAATCCTTGCCGCCGACTTCGCGGAGATGTTCGGTGGAGAAGTTGGTGTGCATGCCCGAGCCGTTCCAATCCACATCCTTGCCGAGCGGCTTGCAATGCCAGTTCACATCCACGCCGTATTTTTCACAGAGGCGCATCAGGAGGTAGCGGGCCACCCAGACCTGATCGGCGGCGTTCTTGGAGCCTTTGCCGAAGATCTGGAATTCCCACTGGCCCTTGGCCACTTCGGAATTGATGCCTTCATGGTTGATGCCGGCGTCCAGGCACAGGTCCAGGTGTGTGTCCACAATTTCGCGGGCGATGCAGCCCACGTTTTTGTAGCCAACGCCGGTGTAGTATTCCCCTTGAGGATACGGGAAGCCATTGTCCGGGAAGCCCAGGGGCTTGCCATCCTTGTAGAGGAAGTATTCCTGCTCGAAACCGAACCAGGCGCCGGGATCATCCGGAATGCCCGCGCGGCCGTTGCTGGGGTGGGGTTCCAGGCTGCCCGGCAGCAGCACTTCGCACATCACCAAAGCGCTGTTCTTGCGCGCGGAGTCGGGATATACGGCTACGGGTTTAAGGATGCAATCCGAGCTTTTGCCCTCGGCTTGGCGGGTGGAACTGCCGTCAAAGGCCCACAGCGGGAGTTCTTCCAGCTTGGGGAACTTCGCGAACTCCTTGATTTGGGTTTTACCGCGGAGGTTGGCAACGGGTTCATAGCCGTCCAGCCAGAGGTATTCTAGTTTGTATTTAGCCATGTGTGTACTGGTGTGTTGTTGTCTGTGTAAACCGGTTCGGTCCGGCTGCATTCGCGCTTCCGGTTGAACCTTGAGTGACCGCTTTTTAGCAGGGCTGATGCCAGATCGCAAGCACTTTGCGCGGCGATGAGCTTAAAAATCGCCTTTGCGTTGTCCTGCAAGGGTTTTCTCACGCGCCAGATTGTTGATAATTATCACCTCCCGCTGGCAGTGGCAAATTCGCTGTGGATATTTGCCCTGCCTGCGCAAAAAAATCAACGATAGACGCCCGTCTCGCGAATGGCGGCGGCGACGGCGGCGGGAACCAGATTTTGGATCGGCAAGCCGGCTTTGACCCGGGCGCGAATGTCTGAGGACGACACGCCGAAGGGAAAGCCCTTGAGGCTGCGGCCCTGGAACGGCGCGGGAAAGACGGC
>Ga0316217_10004277_pt1 | contig 15578 bp, 9 predicted proteins | sample 1anoAmetaG_FD_203633 | JGI IMG/M metagenome (GOLD analysis project Ga0316217, IMG submission 203633) | Freshwater microbial communities from Trout Bog Lake, Wisconsin, USA - 1anoA | ecosystem: Environmental > Aquatic > Freshwater > Lake > Hypolimnion/Profundal zone | place: USA: Wisconsin... | reverse complement strand
TCATCGGCGGCGCAGGCTTCGTTGAAGTGGCGCGGAGTGAAGCCCAAAGGGCTCTTCCTCTCCGACCTTTCGGGCCTGGCGGGACGCCCGGCGAGCGGGGTGACCGAGTTGGCGCCCTACGAAGTGCGCACCTTGCGGGCCGAATTGCGCTAGATGCGGTTCCGCCCTTCCCAGTGTGGGCCCCAGACGGCGGCAGCGCTGCCAATGATGCGGTGGCTCTGTCGCGCGGCGCCAGCGCTCTTGGTGGTCGCGCCGTCGCTGTGGGCGCATCCTATATCGTTGATCACGTGCGAAGCCCTGGTCCATCGCGATCGCATGGAATTCAAGCTCGCGATCATGCCGGAGGATTTCCTGCTCGTCTATGGCATCTCCGCCAACGCGCAATCGCGCGTCGCCACGGACGACATCGCGAAGTCCGCGGAAAAACACAAAGCGTTCCTGCTGAGCGGCCTGATCATTCGCGACACCGACGGCAACCGCTTGCAAGGCCAGGTGATCGGGATGGACCTGCCGGCCTTGCCGGCCGAAGGCTTGTTGGCGGCGGACTTGATGGCGACTACCATTGTCTATCGCCTGGAATACCCGTTGGCGAAACCACCCACTCATCTGAGCTTCCAGCAGCATTTCGGGGGCGATTCCCTCGCCATCCCCGCCCTCGTGGACCTCACGGTGACGCGCGAGGGGCTTCCACCCGAGCCCGCGGTCCGCATTCCGGGCGAGGAAAAAGCCCAGATCATCGCGTTCGACTGGAACGAAACTTCGCGGCCCGCGAGCCGCGATTACGCGGAGACGAAGGCGCGGGAGGAGGAGAAGCGCAAGCAAGACATGGGCATCGGCAGCTATTCGGCCACCTACGCGTTTATCTACCTCCTCAATCAGGAGGTCCGCGTTGAGATCCTCATGCCCCTGCTGACGCTGGAGATGTGGCAAGCCGTCGCTCGCACAAACGCGGATTTCATCGAGGCTTCGGAACAACTCGCGGCCCGCCCGGCCCTGGAGACCTTCTTCACCGGCGCCAACGAGGTGAAGATCGATGGGGTCGCGGTCAAACCGACGCTGGACCGATTGGATTTTTACGGAGTGGATTTCAAAGACTTCGCGATGCGCGCCGAACCGCGGCGGCTGAGCGCCTGGACCGCGCGGGTGGGCGCCATCCTAACGTACGCCACCAAGGGCGCGCCGGGTCACGCGGAAGTCAAGTGGACCTTGTTCAACAACGAGATGCTCACGGTCAAGGCGGTGGTTTTCGCTTACGAAAAAGGCTCGCGCTTTACCTTTACCGCGGGCGCTCCCGTGTTTCGCTGGGACAACCCCGGCGCTCCGCCCCTGCCGGAGGTGACCGCGATTTCGACCGGCGAAAAGTCGCGCGAGGCCGTGGCCGAATCGCTGCTGCGCAACATCTATCGCGCGTTCGATTATCGGCTCGAATCGGATGTTTACGATGCCCTGGCGCGCAGCGTCCAGGGCGATTTGCTCGCCGACCTGTACCTGAAGATCCGGCAAGGCCTGGTCATGCAGGAACAAGGCGGGGCGGTGGCGCGCGTGCGGGAAGTGAAAGTGGTCAAGACGGAACCGGTGGAAGGCGGCGGCAATAGCGGCTTCGCCGAACGGGTCACCTGGCAGGTCGAAGGCACCGTCGAGCACTGGGGGCACATCCATACCCGGGTTAACGAATACGCCGCGGAGCTGGCGATTCAACCCGCCGGAGGCGCTTGGAAAATCACCGCCCTCAACGTAGGACGCCAGAGCCAGGTCAAAAGCGCCGTGATCCTCCGACGACTGTGATCGCCCTCTCGAATCTGGAGTTTCAGTTCGCCCACTCGGATTTCCGCCTGGCCGTGCCTTCGCTGAAGATCGCCCCCGCGGAACGCGTGACGATCATCGGCCCGAGCGGGTCCGGAAAGACCACCCTGTTGCATTTGATCTCGGGTATTCTCTCGCCCACGCGGGGCTCGATTCGCGTTCAAGACCGCGAGCTCAACGGCCTGAGCGAAGCCGCGTTGCGGGCGTTTCGCGTGGCCCGCATCGGGCTGGTGTTCCAGAGCTTCGAACTCCTCAGCTACCTCGACGTGTTAGAGAACATTCTCCTGCCCTACCGTCTGAATTCGGCGCTGCGGCTGGAACCGAAGGTCGTCCGCCGGGCCGAGCAATTGGCGCGAGAAACAGGCATCGCGCATCGGCTCCGCTATTTTCCCCACCGGCTTTCCCACGGCGAAAAGCAGCGCGTAGCCCTCTGCCGTGCCCTGTTGCCGGAGCCGCCCCTGCTGCTGGCCGACGAGCCGACCGGCAACCTCGATCCCGCTTCCAAGCACCGCGTCCTGGACTTGCTCTTCGAACAGACCGAGCGCACGGGCGCGACGTTGCTGATGGTCACGCACGACACGGAGATTGCCGGGCGTTTTCCGCGCACGCTCAACTGCCGCGATTTTGCGGCGGGAGGCGCTCCGTGAAGGACATTTTGGTCCTGGCACTGCGCTACCTGCGCTTCAACAAAACCAAGAGCGTCCTCCTGGTTTTCAGCATCACGGTCGCCATCGCCCTCCCCCTCGCGGTCCACTGGCTCGTGCGCGACTATCAGCGCGACCTGCTGGCGCGGGCGAACGCGACCCCGCTGGTAGCCGGCGCGCCCGGCAGCCGATTCGACCTGGTGTTGCACGCGCTCTATTTCCGCGGTCAACCGGCTCGCGACTTGGTCATGGGCGACGTGGACGCAATCAACGCCAGCGGCCTGGCCGTCGGCATTCCCCTCATTGAAAAACACACCGCCCGGGGTTTTCCCATTGTCGGCACGGCGCTGGAGTATTTCGAGTACCGCGGTTTACGCGTCGCTCGCGGCGCCGGGTTAACCCGCTTAGGAGATTGCGTCCTGGGGGCGGCGGCGGCCAAAGCGCTGCAATGCGGGCCGGGCGACAAGCTGATGAGCGACGCGGAAAACGTCTTCGATCTCGCCGGCTCCTACCCCTTGAATATGCGGGTGCAAGGCGTTCTCGCCCCCGCGCGAACAGCGGACGACAATGCCGTTTTCGTGGACGTAAAAACCGAATGGCTGATTCTCGGCATTCTGCACGGGCACCAGGAGGCGGCCGCCGCCGACCCGAGCCTGTTGATCGCGAGTAATGCGAACAACCTCACCGCCAGCGCGGCCCTGCTGCCGTTCCAGGAAGTGACCAGCTCCAACGTCAGCCTCTTTCACTTGCACGGGGACCCGGCGGCGGGTCCCGTCAGCGCCATCATCGCCTGGCCGCAGGACGATAAATCGGCGGCGATTTTGCGCGGACGCTACCAGGCGCCCAATGCGCGCGCGCAACTGCTGACGCCCAAGGCGGTCGTGGCCGAGACCTTCGAATTGGTCTTTCGCGTAAAGCGGTTGTTCGACGCCCAGGCCGTGCTGGTGGGCGCCGCCATGGCGGTCCTGCTCGCGCTGGTGGTCATGCTCTCCCTGCGGTTGCGGCGCGGCGAAATGGAAACCATGTTCAAGATCGGCTGCGCGCGGTCCACCCTGATTGCCTTGGTCGCAACCGAAATGGCGATTGTCTTCGCGGCCGGCATAGGCCTGGCGGGCGGGCTCTCCTGGCTTGCGGTGCGGCAGCTCGGGCTGGGCTCGGCTCGGGCCGCCGTTCGGCCCTCGGTCATGAATGTCCAGAACCCATCGCCCGCCAGGAAGCGGGTCGCCGTCGTGAATTATCCGCTCCAGTATTTTACCCGGCGGATCGCGGGTGATCACGTCGAGGTGTTTTTTCCCGTGCCGCGCCAGGAGGATCCGGCCTTCTGGAAACCGCGGGACAGCGACATCGAGGCCCTTCAACGGTCGGATGTCATATTGCTCAATGGCGCCGAATACGAAAAGTGGCTGCCCTCGGCGGTGCTGCCGCTGACCCGCCAGATCGTGACTTCGCAGAGCTTCGCCGACCGCTATGCGACCAACGGGGAAGTCGTCACCCATAGCCATGGCCCGCAAGGCATGCATAGCCATGGCCAAATTGATTTCAACACGTGGATGGACCCGCGACAGGCCGCCCTCCAGGCCCAGTCGATCCACGATACGCTCGCGCGGCTCGTTCCGGATGGAACCAAGGATTTCGACGCGAACCTGAAAGCCCTCCAAAAAGACCTGGCGGACCTGGACGCGAGGATCGAAAAGGCCTCGCTGCCGCTGGGGCATTCACCGCTCCTCGGTTCGCATCCCGTGTATCAATACGCGGCGCGCCGTTATGGCTGGAATCTCAAAAGCGTCCACTGGGAACCGGACGAAATGCCGTCGGAGGAGGAGTGGCGGAAGTTCGAGGAGTTGCACCGAGGCCACGCGGCGAGGATCATGATCTGGGAAGAGGCTCCATTGCCGGCCGTGGCCGAACGGTTGCGCAAGATGGGCGTCGAACCCATCGCCTTCGAGACCTGCGCCAGCGCGCCCGACAAAGGCGATTATCTCACGGCCATGAACGCCAACGCCGCCCGCCTCGCGGCGAAGACCGCGGAACTCCGCTAGTTTGGGGCGTCCGGACGCTCCTGGCGCGCCCTTCGGCGGAGTTTTCTTGGGGAAGGATGATTTGGCCGATAGCCATTTCCACACCGCCGTCCAACTTTCTCGCCGCCGTCGAGATCATTGTCTCCTCTTTGCGGTACATGCCGGCGTGTCACGGGACAGGGGCCAGATACCTTATTGGGAAGAATGACGAGGAGCCACGACGCACGGTTCATGGAACAGTTTCGCACTTCAAATCCGACCGCTACCGGGCTTGCGCCTGGCTTCCAAGTGGCTTAAGGTGCGTTCGATGAGCGTCCAGGAGATCCAAGAGCAGTTGGCGGCCTTACCCCGAAACGAGCAGGACGAGGTGACCAATACCGGCGTGGGACGCGGCTGGTTGATGCCACAGCAGGATTCGTGCAAGGTTGCTGCTACAGTCCCGGCCACAGAGGCACCCGGCGTGAGGACCGTGCCCGGTTATTCTCCGGAGCGAAACTCGACCCATGGCTGGCTGGGGCGGCTTTTCAAAAGGTCCTTCATCCAGTCGAACTGGGGATGCGCCGCCAGGAATTTCGGGGCGTCGAACGCCTTGCCACAGGCCGCGCCCCAGCGCGCGGCGAAGCTCATATGCCGGGCCATGGCGGCGTCGACCACCTTGGCGTCGATCGTGCCCGCGGGAAAGAAGGGAGCGCCCGGCCAGGCGCCCCAGCTCTGATCGTCAAGTTCGAAATGGCCGCAGAGAGAACGCCCGCCCGCGCGATTATGGTTGAAGAACGCGTCAAAATGATCCGCCTCAAAACGTTTCGCCAGCTTGAGGTCGATCTTGCCGGTGGATTGGCCCGCGAGCTGTTTCCACCGGACCCGACGCGCGATACTCGAAAGCCGGACGTCGTTTTCGTTGGCGTCGGTCTCGAGCCGCAACACCTTGGGGTCCTCGGCGATGTTGGAGCCTAGAAAGTAGCCGTCGCGCGATTTCTCCAGGCGGTCATGTCTTAGCCCCAGCTCGAGCCGGGCAATCTCGCCTGAGTTCACATCCCCAACCAGCCAGGCGTTGGCATAGCCGCCGTTGTTGCCCCGGCGCATGATGGCGCACCAGTCGTCGATGGAACCCGCGTCCTGCGTCGCGCGCCGCATGCGGACGAATTCCGGCGCGCCTTTTTCATCGTAGCCGTCGAAGTTGCCAATGGTCGTCTCAGAGCCGACCAGGCCGGCATCGGTCACGAAAAAGTCCGTGCCGCTGTGGATCCAGCCGGCCGCCGTCTGCATGAGGATCCGGTGTCCCCTGGCCGGTTGAAGATCTATGACGACGTTGAAATAGGCTTCAGGGTAGTCGATCATCGTGTTGTGGCCGAGCACTACCCCGCCGTCGGAGGTGGCGCGCCCGGTGGCGATGAAGGAACTACAGGACTGTTTGACGGCGGGCACGGGCCCGTCCTTGAGAGTTTTCAGCTCCTTGGGCCACCAGTACCAGTCCACTTCCATCCAGGCATTGAAGACAATCAACTCGCGGCGGGAACTCTCCACTCCGGCCGCCTTCAGTCCTTCCACCAGCCCGTCGAGTTCGGCGAGATTTTCCGCATCCACCTTGGGTTCAAGGAAAGGAGCCGTCTTGTCGAGCAGCCAGGACCAGTCCATAGAGGAGCCATAGGTCCATAACTGTCGTGTGACGCGCAAGTTCTCGGCGATCTCTTTCGCCAGGAGATAGCCGTGCTGAAATCCTCGCTCGCGAGGTCCGCCCTCGCAGTGGAGGTAAATCCAGCCCCCGCGCACGAAACGATGTCCCTTGGCGAGGCAGGCGGATTGGTCCGAGGTCAATGACGGAGCGGCTCCCGCCAGGCTGACTGCCAGCCAGAGGACCACCAAGGAACAAGCACGAGACCGGGTAAACATGAACAGAGATTAGCACGCCCCGCCACGGCCCGCCAGTTTCGATTCCCCCCTGTCTTTACTCCGGCGCTTCCAGGGCCAACACCCAATCATGCGTCTGGCCGGCGGGCGAAGGACACTGCCAGACGCCACCACCGTCCGCCTCAATGATGCCCAGCGGGGTTTTTTCGCCGCTAACGGGATCGAAGTAAGTCGCCCGCCGTTTGGCGCCGGCGCCGAGACCGCGCACCTCTACCGGCCCAGGCTCGGGCGCATAGACGATGCTAACCAACCCCGGAATGCCGGCGGCCTGCGGCTCGCCCGCCACCTCGTTCCCGACGCCCACGCGCCCCCAGGGCCCTTCCCCATAAGGACTCACGACCAGAGCCTTGCTCCACGCGCGGTCATCGAAGGCCTCGCGGTCCCAGCCCTTGACCTCGTCTTGCGCGCAACGCCACATGTCGTCGGTTGACCAGCGGCGGGATTCTCCGTCCGCAAACGTCACTTGCAAGCGCGCGATGAGGCCGGCGGGGTTGGCGGGAACGTTGGCGGGTTTATTCTCGGCCACAATGGCCAGAAGGTTGGTCCCGGGTTTAAGCCGGGCCTCCAAGCGACCAAATTGCCGACCGGAGCGCCAGTCATCCCCGGCGCCAAGCGATTGCCCGTTCAGACGCGCGGAGAACCAATCGTCCGCCGCCACCCCCAGCGAGGCGCGTTGAACGGTCTTGTCCGCGGGCAGCACAAAGGCGAGCCGGAAGAAGCGTTTGGCTACCGGAGCGTCCTTGGACGGATCGCCTTCGGGAAACCAGATCCAACCACAGTCGTCAAAGCTCATTGACGGCTGGGCGGGCGAGCCCACCCATTCCGGATGCGGAGTGAACCGGTGCCAGGGGTACTGCAGGAGAAAGGCCTTCGCCAGGCCCATTTGCCGCGAGCCCGGGAGGCGCATCGCCTCGTCCCAGGGGATTTGGCCATAGCTGCCGCCGTGGGGAGATTTTCCATGGGGCTCGCCCGCCCGATTGCACTGCCAGATGCCATTGGCCCCGTAGGTGTGACCCGCCGCGCCGTTCATCAAGCAGAGCCAGAACATGCGCCGGGTCCATTCGGTGGGGAGGTTGTCCCCGAGCATCTCGTAGCTGGCCTCGCCATCGATGACCGGCATGAGCGGTTGAGCCGCGTAGGAGCCGCGCACCGCGCCGAGCGCGACTGGCACGGCCTCGCGCCGTCCGTGCGGGGTCTGCAAGAGGTCAAAATCCAGCAGGGCGGGATCATCGACGGCGTGGCGGGCCGTATAGAAGTTAATGGCGGTGGGGTGGATAGTCACCAAACGGTGGAAAGGATCCGTCCCGCGCACGTAGCGCGCGACCGCGGTCCAATCCCGCGCTTGCTCTCGATCATCGTAGGGAAATTTCGGGGCCAGGTACCACGGCAAGTTGGCCTCGCCCGCCACGCACCACACCACCGGCCAGGCCCCGTAGCGGGCCAGGAGGTAGCGCCAGTGCGCCTTCATCTTCTCCACGCCCATCCACGGCAGGAAATAACCCCAGGCCCCGACCAGGCACGGCGTTAACCCCTGGTCGACCAGGTAACCCAGGCGCTGGTCGGCGGCGTCGAAGTACTCGGGCCGGATGCGGGCATAGTTGGTCTCCCACGGGTAACCAACCTCGTTGGCGCCGCGAGGATCAAAGGGGGGCATGTCCGGGTAAAGCCCCGCCACGATCTGGACCACGGTAAACCCCTTTTCCTTGCGATCGGCGGCCAGGGTCCGAAACTCCGCCGGCCAGCGCAACCGGTGGCACAGCCCCATCCACCACGTGTCGCCCAGCCAGAAAAACGGGGTGTGGTCCCGATGCTCCAAATACCGCCCGCCAGGGGCCACGCCCAACGGGCCGTGCCGATAAAGCGGGTTATCGCCCGTATAAGGAACCACCTCGACCTCGCCCGCGACCCGATGCAACCCCTGGTCCCGCGTTTCAGAGCACTCGCTTCGGAACCGATGGGTCCCCGCCACCGACGAGGCGTAGCGCGCCTTCCAGACGTTGCCCCCCGCCCAAAAGGCCGGCACCCGCAGCGCGGCGCCGCCGGGATCGCTGAACACCACGTCGAGCGTAACCTGGTTAAACGGGTCCTCATAGGCGCGACCAGCGTTAAACACTACTTCGACCATCACATTGGCTTCGGTCTTCAACACGGTGTTTGGGGCCGCCGCCGCGAAACCGCCCTGAAAGCAGACGATGAGGACGCAGAGACAGACCGCGCGGCCCGCGCGGTTTAACCGAACAATGGAAGACGGCAGGAGAGCAAAGCGGGACCGTTCTCCTCTTGATATTGTTTCTTTGACCGCGCTGAGCCAGGGTTTCATCGCTTCATATTACCCGCCAACCCGGAGGAAGGAAAGCGCTGCGCGCGACAGAAGCGCATCCGTAAAGACTAATTGCCTATTTGCAATCCGGGCCGAATGGGTTAGGCTAAAAGCCAATCACTATTATGAAAATGTCGCGTCGCGGTTCGCGCTATTGGGCCTTCACCCTCATTGAACTGCTGGTGGTCATCGCCATCATCGCCATTCTCGCCGCCATGCTGTTGCCCGTTCTCGGCCGAGCCAAGAGCCAGGCCTTGAAGATCCAGTGCGCCAGCAACCTCAAGCAATGGGGCACCGCCCTGGCCCTCTACGCCAGTGATAACGCCAACTCCTTCCCGGACAACTCCCTCGGCGAAGACTTGAGCTGGATGTCGCCCCTCATCGTCACCAACTTCTACCCCAATTACCTGGTCAAGAACAGAACTTACACGGTCACAAAACAGCGTTCGATGAACGACGTCCTCTATTGCCCGACCGATCGCTGGCATCGGCTGGCCGAAGCGGCGGATGACACCACGCTCCTGGTCGGCTATTTTTACCTGCCGGGGCGCAAGGATCCCGCCCTCGACGGTTGGACCTACTCCACGCCGTGGCCCGATCTGTCCGGCTGGGTGACGCGCAAGAAAATGGACGGCTCCTACCGCTTGGCTCCGGTCATGAGCGATCGGTTGCAAGCCATCGGCAACTGGAGCGTCAGCGCCAATAAGGGGACGGGTGTCAGTTGGACCGACAGCGACGACTCCATCACGGTGCCCAGCGCCAACCACTGGGATGGCAGCCGAGGCAACGTCCCGAGCGGGGGCAATTTCCTCTTCGAAGACGGGCATGTATCATGGTACCGCTTTGATATTAACAACGCGCGCCGCACCGTGGACGTGGGGTGCGCCGAAGGCGGCTGGCTCACCTTTTACAAGGTGCCGAATATCTCCACCAATTAGCGGTTAGCATCAATGCCGCCGATTCCAATCCGAGCGGCGCTGTGTCCCAGCTAAGCCTGTTCGATAATGGGGGCTTGGTGGCCGGTTGGACGCGACCCCCGTACACGGTCAATTTAACGCTGTTGAACCCCGGCAAAGCCGTGTTTACGGCGGTAGCGGCCAATAACCTCGGCCTAAGCGCCACCTCCAGCCCGGTGTCGCTCACCGTAACTGGCGCCGCGCCGGTCGCCCCCGTCGCCAGCGGACTGCAAATTTGGCTCCGGGCCGACGCGGGCGTGACTGCCGGCGCGGGCGGTTTGGTAACCACTTAGGCCGACCAGTCCGGGAACGGGAACGACGCCACGCAGGGGGATAGCACGGTCGCGCCCCAGCTCAAAGCGGCGGTCATTAACGGCCTGCCGGCCTTGAGTTTTGGCTCCAATGCGTTGAGCGCCAACCAGTTCATCCTGGGGACCACGAATTCGACGCGCTACTTCCGTCTCCAGTCGCAATAGGGCATCTCTCCGTTGTCCGAAACAGGCGCCGGCGAACTTTATTCGCCGGCGCCTTTCCGCATTTGCTACCGTTCCATGAAGCAACTAGGCTCCTCAGCAAATGGAACTGCGAACGAGAACCCCCATCCACGACCACCCCCCAAGCTTCTGCGTCGTCTGGCTCATGGCAGCCCTGTCTCTGCTGTCCTGTCTGCCCTACGCTTCCGCCGCCCGCCTGACGAACCTCCGGTGCGAGTACTTCGCCAATCCGCTCGGCATCAACGTCGAAAAGCCGCGGCTGGGCTGGGTCATCGATTCGGACCGGCGCGGGGCGCGGCAGACCGCGTACCAAATCCTGGTCGCATCCACGCCGGAGCTTCTTGCCCAGGACCGGGGCGATCTCTGGGATAGCGGGAAGGTGGTCTCGGAGCAAAGCATCCAGATCGAATATGGGGGCAAGCGGTTGTTTTCACGGGCCCGGTGCCACTGGAAGGCGCGCCTCTGGGATGAGAAAGGCAAGGCCTCCGCCTGGAGCCCGCCCGCCTTGTGGACCATGGGCTTGCTCGAGGCCAAAGACTGGCAGGCAGCCTGGATCAAGCCCGTCATCGCCGCGCCCTCGGGTCAGCCCGCGAGCGAGGGAAATGGGCCGGCGCCCTGGGTGCGGAAGGTCTTTACCCTCGCGGCCGCGCCCGAGCGGGCAATCGCCTCCGTGAACGTGATGGGCTACTTCGAGCTGTACGTGAACGGCGCCAAAGTGAGTGACGACGTTCTCTCGCCCGCCGTTTCAGACTACGCGCGGCGTTCGTTCTATAAGACTTACGACATTGGCAAGCTCTTGCGCCCGGGTCGCAACTGCGTCGGGCTTTGGTTAAGCACGGGTTGGTATCGTCCCGGGCCGATCGCCCGCGCGCAGCTCGACCTTTCCGTGGGCGGAAACGCGGTGTGCGTGGCGACGGACCGCACCTGGACCTGCGCGCCCAGCACGCATACGCTGCTCGGCGGCTGGAAGTGGGGCGACATGGGGGGCGAGCGCATCGACGCCCGCCGCGAGATCGCCGGGTGGAGCGAGGCGGAATCCCCGGCCGGCGAATGGGTTCCCGTGGCGGAGGCGCCGGCGCCGCAGGCCGCGGCCGTGGCGCAGCCCTGCCCTCCCAACCGCATCGGCGCCGCGCTGCCGATGACGGCCTGCAACGCTCTAGGTCCAAAGACGTGGGAGTTGGATTTCGGTACCGACCTGACCGGTTGGCTTCGCCTTCGTTTGCCACGGTTGGGAATCGGTGAACGAGTCGTGATGTACTACGCGGACAAACGGTTCCAAACTCCCGCGGGCGACGACACTCCCGCGGGGAAGATCGGCCTTTCTTCGCAACGGACGTTTAACACGGCTCGCGGCGTCGTCGCCTACCAGACTTTCAATCAAGTCGATGAGTTCATCTCGGCGGGCAAGCCCGGGGAACAGTTCTGCTCCAAGTTCAATTATCACGGTTTCCGGTACGTCATCGTCGAGGGCCTGCCGGACCGGCCCGCTGCCGGAGAGGCTGAGGCGTTATTGGTTGAATCGGAGCTCGAACCTGCGGGTCAATTTGCCTGCTCCAACGACCTCTTCAACCGCATCCACCAGGTCAACCTGTGGACGCTCCGCTGTCTGGATCTCGGCGGTTACATGGTCGACTGTCCGCACCGCGAGCGGCTGGGCTATGGCGATGGCCAAGTGGGCATCGAATCCCTGGTGATGAACCGAAACGCGGCCGCGTTCTACGGCAAGTGGGCCGCGGACTGGCTGGAGGCCCAGAATCCGTCCACCGGCGAGATTCCCTATACCGCGCCCAAATTCTGCGACAGCGGCGGCGGGCCGGGATGGGGCGGCGCCGGGTGCGCGCTCCCCTGGAAACTCTATCTCTACTACGGCGATCGCCGCGGGCTCGAACGCGCCTTTGAACCGATGCGGCGCTATGTGGAGTTCCTCGACCAAAAATGCCAGCACGACGTGCTGCGTCATTATGGCGGCGACTGGGACTCCATCGGCGACTGGGTCGCTCCCGGTCGCGGCATGGATACCAGCAATTGGCCGCCCAAACCGGCGGCCGAGTTGTTCAACAACTGCTACCGGCTTTATCTCTGGGACGAACTGGCGCGGGTGGCCGATATCCTTGGCCGGACCGATCAGGCCCGGCGCTGCCGCGCCCGGATCGATGCCCTGAGGCCGCTTATCCACGCCGCATTTTATGACGCGCAAAAACAGCTTTATGTTCTCGACGAGCAATCTTACCAACTCATGCCGCTGATGGCAGGGGTGGTGCCCGAAGACTTGCGAAAGATCATTTTCAATAAGCTCGAAGACGGCCTGCTCGTGAAGAGCCACGGTCACCTCGACACCGGGATGCTCGGCACCCGTTTTCTGATTCAGTACCTCATGGAAAACGATCGCAACGATCTACTTTATACGGTCTTTAACCAGAAAACGTATCCGGGATGGGGCTACATGCTCTCCCAGGGGGCGACCACCTTCTGGGAGCAATGGAATGGTTACTGGTCTCAGATCCACTCCTGTTTCACGAGCCCTGGAGGCTGGTTCTACCAGGGCTTGGCCGGCATCCGCCCCGATGAATCCGCTCCTGGTTTCAAGAAGATCATCATTAAGCCCGCCGTGGTCGGCGATCTGGCGTGGGTCAAAGCGCGCCACGACAGTCCTTACGGACGGATCGCCTGCGATTGGCGGCGCGATGCCGACCGATTGACCCTGGACATCACCATTCCCGCCAACACCACGGCCACCGCGTATATTCCGGCCCAGGATCTCGCCGGAGTCACCGAATCAGGCAAGCCCGCCGCCCAAGCCGCCGGGGTCAAATACCTGCGCGCCGAAGGCGGGCGCGCGCTCCTGCTGCTCGAATCCGGCAGTTATCATTTCAAATCCCGATGAACCACCTTTAGCGGAGGGATTTTCTAGTCGTTCCTCTCATAGTTCGGATTGTCAGCGTCGACAGGAGGCGGTTTCCGCGGCTTCTCTAAATTGAAAGCGATGACCGCGTAATCATCGGTGGACGGTTCACCAACATCAATGGGACCTCGGATCCTGATTTCGCATGCGTCCAAAGTCTCGATGGACCGGTAAGGGCCATAGCCCTGGACGCAGCGGACCGCTTGGCGGTTGGCTCCTTCCTTTCTTCTGCGGTTAAACAAGACCAAGCAACCGACACGCCCCCCCAACCCACGGGCCCGGATGGGGGCCGCCGCCGGAAACCACCGATGCTGGCCCTCACGGCGATGCTTTGCCTTGAGCGGGAAGACCCAGCCGATCAGAACGCGGGACGATGGTCTGGAAAGATCCAAGTTCCCGCCCAGCCGAGGAATCCGGCGACCTTGCGAAACCGCTGTTGCGCCGACTCTGTCCTCGCCAAGCGCGGACCAAACGGCTAGTCTCCAACTGGAGAATCGTGAAGAATTGCTTTCAACGCAACGAAGGAAGCGGGCTTGGCCCGCAAGGCTGCCGTTGGTCCTGGCCGCGCCCTGCGCTTCGGCCACCAGCGGGGCAGTTGTCCACCTGGTCTTCCGCGTCCGGCCCCAGCTTAATTGAGCCCACCCCTGGATGAACGCCCAGGACACCGCCTCGTCTGCCCAACTTGAAGAGCGTCTGCGCTTCGAGACGTTGATCGCCGACCTCTCGTCGAAATTCATCAATGTCCCGGCCGATGAGGGGAAGGGCTTTGACGTTGAGTCCAAAGGCGGCACAACGTTGGGAATGGTCAGCATGCGCGAGCGAGTGCGGTTGTTGCAGGGGCAGATCCTCATCAAGTCCAGGCCTGGAGAAGGCGCGCGAGTCGAAGCCAGCGTGCCACTGGCTCAAAGGACAATCGGGTGAGCGCGAAAGGAGGAATACCGGCTGAGCGGCGCATTCGCCCATTGAATTGGCAGCCCACCTGGCGTTTCGCTCGCGCGATTTCACTGCGCTACTGGGGCCTGTTCGTGCTGGCGTGGATGATCCTCCGCGCCGCCAACGCGGGGGGCCTTACTACGACTCCTGCCGGGGCTGAAGACTGGCTCGTGCGTTCCTGGCAGACGAAGGATGGCCTGCCGCAGAATACCGTAAATGCGATTCTGCAAACACGCGATGGTTATCTCTGGGTCGGGACCAGCGGCGGGCTGGCGCGGTTTGACGGGGTGAGCTTTCGAGTGTTTGGTTTGCAGGACGGGCTGAGCTCAGTTCAGATCTCCGCCTTGGTGGAAGATCGGCCCGGAAATCTCTGGATCGGCACGAAAGGTGGTGGCGTGAGTTGCTGGCGCGATGGGGTCATCACGGCTTTGCCGGCCAGAGGGATTCAGTCCTTGGCGGTGCAAGCCCTCGCAGTTGCCGAGGACGGGACACTCTGGATTGGCACTGACGGCGGCCTGGTCAGTTATCAGAACGGGGTCCTCAAGGCCATGGGGGAGAAGGAAGGTTTGCCACAAAAGCCCGTCCGAGCGCTGCTGATTGACAGCAAGGGCGTCCTGTGGGTGTCGGAGGTGGTGGTGGGGCTGTTCAAAAGATCTAATGATCGGTTTATGGCTGTTGAAGCCAATTCAGTCCAACTCAAGCGAGTTTACAGTTTGTGCGAGGGAAGCGACGGTAGCATGTGGGCTGGGGGTATGGGGGAGCTCTGGCAAATCCGGGGCGAAATCTGTAAACCTTATGGCCGGACGAATGGTCTTCCGGCGAACAGTATCGATTGCGTGGCTCCAGGGAGGGAAGGATCGCTTTGGGTTGGCGCGCGGGACTCGGGCTTGTATTTCTTGAATGCGGACAGTTTCCAGAAAGTCGATATCGCTTCCGAGGTCTACGGCGATAGCATCCGCCGGCTGATGTTGGATCGGGACGGCAACATCTGGATGGGAACCGGCTCGGTAGGGTTGCACCGTCTGTCCCACAAATCCGTTCGTGTCTGGGATGCTGCCGAAGGTCTGGGGCATCCCCAGGTCAACTCCATTGCGGAAGATGCTGCGGGGTCCCTTTGGCTAAGCACTCAGAATGGCGGGCCCGACTGTTTACGGGATGGCCGATTTAGCCGCCTGAAGGACCCGATCATCGCGACGAACTCGCAGCATGCCTACACCGCACTTTGCGCGGGTGACGGGAGCATTTGGATTGGGGGCGACCAATTCCTTTATCATTTCCCTACCAACCAGGTTCCCGAGGCCTACCTGGCGCCGCCCGTTGGCGGGGATGCCATTCGAGCCATGTGCGAGGACGGAGAGGGTATTTGCCTGGGGACCTACTATTCCGCGCTGCTGAGATTTCAAGCAGGCCAAATTCAGATCCTCGCGACAAACGGCTCGTTTGCGGGAGCCGTCACCAGCCTCATTCGGGAGGCCCCCGGCACGCTTTGGATCGGCACCATGGGCGGACTCTACCGTTGGGAGCGGGGGCAAGTCACCAGGTGGACGACCGATAACGGATTTCTGTGCGCCAGCATCCAGGCGTTACACCGAGATCCAGA
>Ga0316217_10004276_pt1 | contig 15580 bp, 27 predicted proteins | sample 1anoAmetaG_FD_203633 | JGI IMG/M metagenome (GOLD analysis project Ga0316217, IMG submission 203633) | Freshwater microbial communities from Trout Bog Lake, Wisconsin, USA - 1anoA | ecosystem: Environmental > Aquatic > Freshwater > Lake > Hypolimnion/Profundal zone | place: USA: Wisconsin... | reverse complement strand
TATTTACTCTTGAGTCATTCAATTCTTATATTTGCTAATAATGAGTGAACTCTCAAAATTTATCAATTTACTGATCGAATACGAGGAAAAGCTGTAGAGTCATCTTAACAAAAAGTATAAAGCATTCCTTCGCAAAACCGTGAATCTTTAAACCCTGACAAAAACAGTTAGCCCAGATCGAATATTTCTTACCAAATAGCTGATTGTCTTTAAGCTGGGCCTGTAGGCTAAGTCAAGCAAGGCGATTGAGATATCATTAAACTATTTGGTGGTAATGTAGTTGTTATTCAGAAGCTATTTCAGTTCAGATTCGTGGATCTTAACCAGCCCAACTATTGCGAGAACTTCTCTATCTAATAGACTGGCGTAAAGGAAGTCAGCAACTAAGCTCCCAAAACCTAAGTCCGCCAGCAGCTAATTACCCTCATCCGACAAAACCTTCACTACAAAAGCAACGAAATCAACCTACTCATTGTAAAAGTATTAGAGTTTTTAATAACTGAGCCTATTCTCGATCTCATCCTCTAAATCGCCACCTAATTCCCTCATGATTCGACATCCACGCTCCTCTTTAACTACTTCTCCTTTCGATTCCACGTGTATGAAGAGATCTGCTACTACAGTGAGGCTGAGACCAACTCTTTCGCCACTTTGACCCTCCGCTCATAGAAGCTAGACAAGGAAATAAAGCGTGCTCAAGAGGAGAACGGGATCCTACAAGATCTCATTTCTCGTTACATGCAAGAGTACCTGTCAATTATAGACGGGTCTGGGGGCAGGTATGGGAGGTGTGTGATGTGTGGGGAGCCTGCCTAGCACTATTGCAAAATCACCAAAGCCAGCCTCTGCGGGATGGACTGCAAAAAGAGGCACATCTAGCTAGCCTAGAAACAGTACAGGCACCAGTTTCAGAGCACCCACCTGTGGTCTGCCATCTACTCTTCCTTCAGAGAACTGCTGGTGTTCCTGCAAACCCACGAAAGTGCCCTTGTTTTCAGCGTTTTGGCGAACCTGCTGGACAAGCCTTATTTGTTCATGATAGTGAAGAAGTAGTTCCGGCGTTTGATGGGGTAGAATGTGAAGGTGATATTCAACAAGGTGCTGCTGTACAGGCAGGAAAACTCCTTCGAACACATCTACTACTTCATGGCCAGCCTAACCAAGTACTGGCTTTTTGACTGTCTCAGCGAGGTCTAGTACTTCTTCAAATAGTACGTGGTCAAGGTGCTTGAGGAAAAGAAGCCTTCCATGAGGTTTATCAACCTTGTCTTCAAAGCACTTGCCCGCATATTCGAACACGGCAAAATCACAGTCCAGCTCTACATCAACTTCGACTGTGAAAACAACAAAGAGAACGTCATCGAGAAAATACTTTTTGAACTGGCTAAAATAGCCCAAGATAGGTTCGCACCCTCAACTAACTTGTCTAAGGCCGAAAAAGTCAGCATAAAGAACCACAGCGTGAGTCTGTTGCTGATTCTGGCCATGGGGTTGAACGAATACCGCAAGAACGAGCCTCGGGTAGTAGACACTTCTTAAGTGGTTCACCTGAAGCAAAGGAAGATGAGTTTGGAGCAATTTGTTGTAAGGTTCAACTAGCACTGGACAAGCGGACTCAAGACCCTGTTCAACCTCAACCTGGTAGGCTTAGACAGCAACGAGGAAATCGTAGACATTTTTATGACTTTGAAAGGGCTAAACAAAGAACATATCAGTGAGTATTTCAGCTGCTAGAAAGGATTCGAGCTTTTTGACATTTTCTTGCACAAAGTAGTAAGTAGATACAAAGAGAATACTTTTTTGAGTGTCTTGTATCTGCACCATTACATTCCGCTCAGTAATTAAATTGCTATTTAGGGAGCAATTCGATTTGCCTCAAAAAGTTGATTGAGCACTACAAAGGCCACTTGAAGATGGAAGTCTAGAAGTAGGTCAGTGTGTATTTGGACTTTTTGTGCAAAAACTTTAGCCTCTAGGAACTCAGGAAGTTCGTTTACTCGAGAAAAGAGCTTTCGGAGTTGCCCCTTCCTGCCTAGAAGCTTTACGCCCATGCGCTTGAGGCGAAGCAACCTTTTACGTTTGGAAACAACAAAACATTCTTCACCTACTGCTGCAGCCGAAGCTATCTCGAGGTTTTCGCCAACCAGCTCGCCCTTCTGCAGATCCCCATCTCCTACCTCCTCTAGAACAACTACGAAATAGACCGGCTGCTCACCCTCACTGAGTAGCTGGTCCAGATATGCCCGCACTCCAACTGGATCTCCCTCCTCATCAAAAACAGCTCTCTAGAGAAATACCCCAGTGAGTAGTTCGACGACGGCAAGTTGAAGATAGTGGTTGGCGCACTCAACATCCTCTAGAAGCAGGCTGCTTTCGTGCAGGACTGGTCCACCATCATCCACTTCCTGTCTCAGTTGAGGCTGGCCTTGCTGGACCCGGCTAAAGCCACTGAGGGCAGGAGCCTCAACGAAAAGATCTCTGTGCCGATCATCTAGCGCATCCTTCTCTAGGTCTCCATGAAGGCAGAGCGCTTCTTTGGCAAGCTTGTGCTGGCGGTGTTGGCCGTGGCCAGAGAGTAGCTGTAAAAGGAGAACCTGTTCATGGTGCACAAATTTTTTGAACTCATAGACAGTAATCCCAAGAAGTTCCTGCTGATAGTCGATGACTTCATGCCTTTCCTCAGCAGCTTCACCAAGCACCTCACCAAGGCCAACTCAGAAACCTGCATCACTGTGGCTGACATGCTCAAACAATCTTTCGCCAAGCTGCTCAAAGTACCCAAAACTGGAGAGCTGTGGGCCAACGGCTCAGAAGCTGAGTTCTGGAAGCTCTTCCAGAACCTATCGTACCACCCCACCAAAGAGGTCAAAGACTTCGTCGTCAACTGCATGACGATGGCCATACTCCACCATTACCAGCTCAGCTACAAATCCTGGATGTAGTTATTGCTTAACCCAGCACCCTTTTTACCTTTATGAAGCATACGGCCAAAGAGTACAGGCAACAGATTTTGACCATCGTGGAGAAGATAGTGACCGAAAAACTAAAAAACTGCGAATAGTTTTACCCAGACTTGATCGACCTCTGCCTACAGCTAATTCACCAGACTGAAGCCAGGATTTCAGTGTAGGCACTGCACGCTCTCAGACGTACTATTTAGATAGTGATCGAGATAAAGCTGGAGGGCAGCAAAGGGGCTGCAGAGTAGGAGCAGGCGATCAAATAAGCCAAGAACCTGGTTGTCCGAGTCGAGTAGAGTCTCATCGAGTTCATCTTCTGCAGCTGCCACTAAGAAGTGATGAACATCTTCTTCCGCCTGCTTGCCTTCAAAACTCCCCACTCATCCGTCCTCTCTCCCCAGGACACCTAACAGCTCGTGCTGGCCCTCTTTAACAAGGTCTAGGAGTATACTGCCGAAACTCTGGAGATCTCTGAAAAAACTCTGAACTTCGCGCTCAACTGGAGCGTGAGCCACCACCATGCCCCCATCATTGGCTTCTTCACTGACTTGGTTCTTGATAAATACAACTAGCTGTCACTCTCGGCAGTTAAATGCATCAAGACCTATGTGCAGATGCTCAACCCTCGCAGCCTCTAGGAGTGGCAGCCCATCCAAACCTGCCTCATCGCCATTGCCAACAACACCCGCATTTCCACGCTCCTCAATCTGCAAATTCCTGACAAGTTGGCAGACTACAATGCCTAGATCGAGCCTGAGGATGATTTGGTACGGGTGGACATCAGCCTGCTGGGGAACAAACTATTTGTGCAAAAGCTGATAGTGGAGATGCTGCCCAACCACGAGCAATGCCTAGGGGAAGTCACTGCGCTCTACAGTGAAGCAATCAGCTTCAACGACAATCTCTACCTCAGATGCTTGCTGTGGAGGCTTGGCCTGGGCAGTCCAGATTCCAGCACCCCTCCCAACCTTCTGACCTTGGAGGACGCCATCAGCAGCAAACTGGTGGCCATCTACAACTCTACCAATCACCCAGGCATCATTCCTTTTTCCCTCACTGTCTTCAAAAGATACTGCAAAGCCTCAGAACTCTACAAATAGCTCAATAACCGCACACTGACAGCAGGTATTGACCTGCGTAACCAGAATGCTGAGCTGGTCAAAAACTATCTCCAGTCTCGAAAAGTCCCCCTGACCAGGGTCATGAGCTATTTCCTGCCAAAGTATGGCCGTTTTTGTAAGACGGCTGAGTAGAAGAAAGAAGTGGTGCTTTGGCTGGTGGAGAGCCTGAAGTAGGTGAGCAACAGGGAGCCCTACCTCAAATGTGTAAGATAGCTGACCAAAAGAGATGTAAGATAGCTGACCAAAAGAGATGCTTGATTATTGCTAGCTAGCTGATTGAGGATATTCCATCCAGGATAATTGTATTGTGGAATCGTATGATTGCGTTTGTCCCCCGGTCTAGTATTGGGTAGTATCGGGTGGTATGGTAATAAAAATTAATATTAATGTCGGAGTGGCCGTACCCCTACTGCCCGCACCAGGCCTTCAACAACAGCAAGGCCCTCAGAATCGCCTCTATCCCCTACTCCTTCGTGCCGGATGCCACCATTGACGCCTTTACCAACATCAACATCAAGTGCGCCAATCTTAACAAACACAACATCCCCTCTCTAGCCTACTAGCAGTACTTCTGCCAGCCAGACCCTGACGCCACCACTAATTTCGCCAAGGACTACTACCTCTAAACCAAAGACACCAACGCCATCAAGTTTGATAACCACATCGTCTAGGAAAAGAAGCAAGAACTGCAACAAGGCAACGCCTACGTAACTCTACACCCACTCAGGTCTTGGCTGCCAAGGCAACCTCCTAGTACCAAACCTTCGAACAAAACAGGAAAAACACACTAGAAAACGCACGCCGGAGGGCCACCTCCGCTTTGGTCGCGCACGTCAACAACAAGAAAGACAACAGGACGCAGTAAAACATCGCGAATGTAAGTGTGTGGTCACAAAGGGGGAATGGCTCAAAAAGCTGTACCGCAAGCTCTAGTAGATCGCCAAGCATATTGTGTAGGGGGAAGGAGAAAGCGAGGAAGAAAAGGAAAAGATGTTCCTGCTCTCCAAAACCAGCCTTACTGCCAACTATCTCTCCCAGATCAAAGTCAGGAATCCTCAGACAGCTCTCTAAATCCTCTCCGAACTCAGGCTACTCCTGCTCAAGAAAAAACTCAAGTTCTAGAACCAAAGGCAGGAACAGTAAAGTAACCCACTTGTGATTTAGAGAACAAGTCAGTCTCCATGAGCTACACCAGCGAGGCATCCCAAAACACATCACAGGGCTCAATGCTCTCAGAAGCCACTTCTGTTAACTAGTCTAATATTGATGGCGAATAGTAACTGTTAGCGAAATTCTGCGATTTTGAGAATCTGTCTAAGAAATGGGGCCTTTCCGATGTTGAACAGGTCAAATACTTACTAAGGTTGATGCTTACGCGCAAATTCGTGGCTGAGGCAGAGCTCAATGCAGTCAAAAAGAAAAAGGAAGCCTAGAGGATTAACAAATCATTATAGAAGCTCAACCCTTAGCTCGCAAAAAAGATACAGGCGCAAAAAGACTTGAAGAAGCAGCAGTCCAAACCCAAACGGCCTGCCAGCTCAAAGGCTGCTCAGAAAAAAGGTGAGGCTGCTCAGAAAAAAGGTGAGGCTGCTCAGAAAAAAGGTGAGGCTGCTCAGAAAAAAGGTGAGGCTGCTCAGAAAAAAGGTGAGGTCTCTTTGGAGAAACCTTTGAAGACAGTGGGGTTGGATAAATAGGAGGAGTCAATCAAGCAAAAGCTGATCAAAGGAGGCCAATTCGATGCAGTCGGCTAGAGGTTTTCCAGAAACCGCAAGTAAACTCAACATAATTTAGTTTTTCGTCACTTTTCGTCAAAAAGCAGAAGGAAATAGCAGTGGAATTCGCAGTGGCGGAGAAAAAAGACTAAACCCGCACTCCATCTGCAAAATCCAACTTGGACACCAAGGCTTGCACTTCAGCCAAAACAAAACCATGATTTGTATAAGTTTTAGCTAAGAAAATAAGGCAACCTTTGTAGGATAGCTTTGTTATTCGTCAGACAGCGTTGTTATTTGTAAGATAGGTTGTATAACCTAGGATTTCAGTATTTTCAGAAGCCCAAGCTACCCTTTAACTCATACCACCCTCCATTCCTTTCCTCAAACGATCTTTTGACTCAATCTTACCTATTATTTGAAACTTATCTCATTTAATAACTCAGTTATTTCAAATGTACGACAACTATGGAGGGCCTGGCCCCTTTAATGATATGGATGGGCCTATGGGCGGACCAATGGGCGGACCAATGGGAGGACCAATGGGCGGACCAATTGGAGGACCTATGGGCGGACCTATGGGAGGACCAATGGGAGGACCTATGGGAGGACCAATGGGTGGCCCAATGGGACATCACGGACACATGGGGGGACCTGGAATGAATGAAGCAGAATGGAGAAGAAACGAGGTAGCAATGTAGAACTTTGAGAGAGACGCCGTAAATTTCCAGATGGATAGAAACCGTCCTAATAACTTCACAAGCATAGGGAACGTGGACACTTACGGGGCGAATAACCCGAACAGTATAAACCGAAACATGGGGGTGAACATGGGGGGAAACGTGGGGATGGTGCAGCCGGGAGGTAGTGGTGTGTGTTAAGTTAGTTGTGACAGTTGACCAGAACCATCTGCTGTTTTCTGGCCCGAGCTCCTCGCGGCCTCCAGTAGTTTCCAACTCAGGCTGCTGTGAACTGATGTGATAATGCTCACCCAACAAACAAATAATCATCATATCAACTATTGCTCCCAGTCAAGCTCACTCTGCCCTTCCTGTTTTTTCCTTTCCTCTGTGTTTTGTTGACTGGGCTGGACCTGAGAGGGTACGAGTGAGCGGGGTACGACTGGACTGAACTGGGTTATGAGGGATTGAGGTGGTTTCTGAGTGAGCTGAGCTAGGTTATGAGTGATTTATAACGTCGCTGAGTTATATTATCATGTTTATACAATAGGGCGAAACAAAAAAGCTGTGGCAAAAGATAGGGCTGGACAGGCACTAGAGCGATCAATTTAACTCCTCCGACATTGAGTTGGTGGATAGTGACAAGAGCTCATCAAAGTCATCAGCTATGTAGAGTCTCAAGTAATCGTTGATCCAGCAAAAATTGAAAGTAGAGATGGCTTAAGATGACTCCAGAAAAGTCAGCAACGACGTGCGAGTCAATGACTAGAAGACTCAGAAGTTTCAACACCTCATCTAAAAACTAAGTTTGTAGGTCAGGCAAATCGAGTAGAGCTAGCAGATTATCGTATCGAATGACTAGTACCAGGTCTAGTAGCCCTCTAAGGACGACCAAGAAAGTAGTGGCAAGTGCGAGGAACTGGACTCCTTCTACAACTAGGACCTAAGTCGTGCTCCCGAGTCAGTCACTCCTTTGGTCTACTCCAAAAACTCAAAAAAGGCAGAAGAGGTAAGATTTCGCAAGGAAAACGCCCGTTTAGTTTTATTGAAGCTAAACATCTCTGACTTCAAGAAGACCCTCAGAAATCTCAAGTAATAACTGCAAAGTGTCTTCGGAGAACTCAAAGGCTACCAATAAAGCTTGAGGGAGGAAATCTGTTCCAAGTATTATGAGCTATAGAGACAATATTCCATGAAGGTGCAAGAATCTATCTTCTATCACAAGCAGGAATACCAACAGCTCAAATACCACTACTAAATCCTGAAAAGCAAAGAATAAGCAACTAAGAACAATGTCCGTTCAGAGTTTGTGTCCTCAGAGATAGAGTTTAGTGCCGTTAATAACAGCTAAGCGAACTAGAAGAAAGCCAATGATTTGCTGCAGTAAAACTAAAAGCTAAAAGAGAAGTTGGGCATTTTACAGTCCTAAAAGGAAAAGCTAGTCAAAGAGTCAAGTGGATTCAAGAAGAAAATAGCAGAGATCTAAGGCTTCACTGCAGAAATCAAGCAGTCCAATGACAAGCTGTATGAGTACGTATTTGATTTAGAGCAGCAGCTTGCTTTCCACAAAGAGGAAATACCCAAAATCAGGAAAGTCATCAGCTAGGAGATGGAGGACTATTACCGCAAATAGCTTTAGAATAGGTAAGCACAACAAACCTTGGTTGAAAACAAAAGCAGGTTTTTGTAATCTTAGTTGAGGATATTGAGCTAGGAGAAATAAAAGCTGAAAAAAGAAGCTTAAAGGCTGAGATTGGATGCAGATAGCTACAAGCTGGAAGAAGCTTAGCTGCTTAAGCTCAACGAGGAAAGGGTGTCTGAGCTACTGGTTGAATTGAAACAAAAAGAATAAGAAATAGAAAACAGCAGGAAACTCATTTAAGAAAAAGACATCATGATAGCTGAGTATCTAGAAACTATCAACAGGTCTAAGCTGACAGAAAAGGCCACCAATAACTGGGAGTACTCAGAGCCCAAGGCCAAGACCAGAGAAAAGTTCAAATAGCCTAGAATGGACGCACAACTCCACGAACAAAGGTAGCTGGAAGACAGAAAGCTGTTCTAGGCACTAGAAATTGACAAAATGGTGCTTCAAAAGTAAAACATGCAGCTCAAAGCGACCATTTAGTTCTACAACAAAATGGCCAACAACCCGCAAACCTACCAGACCCCAACTAATAGACATGCCCAAACCCTGACCAACTACTACATCGCTAGGGATGCCGTCTCCAGCGAACCCAACATCCCCGAGTCCAATTTGTACCTCAAGGAAAGAGAACTCCTCAAGTATCAGGGCTTTCTTTAGTCTTAGGCTCAGAGACTGGAGGTCAAACAAAAGGAAATGGAGCTCTAGATGACAGTCAGGAAAAATATAGAGCAGAAGTACAAAGAGAACTACAATGTGCCCGAAAGGGTCTACGAAATGACTGCCAAGCAAGACGACTACGGCATGAAGCACATCCCAACCCACACTCGCAACCACCACAATCTCAACTCCAGAAAGAACAACTTTTGCAGCAGTGAAGCGCAGGCGATAATAGAGAAAGTGAAGATGCGGCAAATCAGGAGGCCGGAGGACGGTGTTTATCAGTGCAGATGCCAAGACATCAGAAACTGCAGGTGCTAAGTGCTCTCTAGGGCATCAAGGGGCTCTCGCGATTCCAATTCAAGGGATTACATAAAAATGCAGCACTACCGACCCAACAATTATAGCCCTGCAACCCATGCTGATGACTACCTGCGCAAAGATGAGAAGAGCTCAAAAATGAAGATGATTGAGGATAAAGTAAAGCGCTTGAAGTCGGAGTTGAAGAATTCTCTGTCTTCCATGAAAGACTGACAGCAGTCCAAACTAATGATACTTTATACAGCATTCCTTCTTTATCCGCTATCCCTCACAATGTAGTCTTTGAATCTTGCTTTTTGCCTTATGCGCACTTTGAGGAGGATTGGAGATTGGAGGGCTGTCTTTAAAAGCTCTATCTTAATTTGAATACCAATAATAAGGCAAAATCAAGAGTAATCTACTATTATGCATGATAGTCTTATCAAAGTGCTAGTACGAAGTCTCATTCAATCAGTGTGCAGTGAAGCGTAAAGTGAGCCTAATACAGCGTTGGTCAAGGCTGTGAAGCTGATGAACCCATGGAGGCATGATCCTATGGCGTCCTTGGTTCTGTTGCCTATCTCATTGCATAAATCAACTGCCTTGCCTTAAGCGCTGTCTGACTTTAGCTTCTCCCCCTCCTCAAGGTTCACTCTCCCCAGAAAAACCTCAGTACGTGCTGCATTCCACAGATTTCCAGTCAAGCCGCTGCTAAAGGCAAGCTGAAGGCCACCCAGCAGCATCCCAATGATCATCCCTAGAGCCATTTTTGGGCCGAAAGCCAACCCTATGATCAGAAAAGGGAAGAAGAGCTGAATAGAGCATACTTTACATAAGGAATGAAGAACTTGAGTTGAAGTACTGTATTGAGTGTAAAGATGGAGCTACTCCTTTAGAGATCCAACTCTGCAGTTTTCTATCTAATGGCTGGCAACTACTCCATCTGCGCCTGAGCATCATAGCAGAGGATGGGACTCACGTTTTGGATGCATAGCAAGATGACCGCACCAAAAGAGTAAATGAACATGGCTCCAACGAATAGCCCCACGTAGATGCCTGGGTTCAGCAGAGAGATATGAGACAAAGAGTAAATGTTTATGTAGTTGAGAGTCAGTGCGTAGTTGATGGTCAAAGCCATAGAGGTGAAGTGGCAGTGGATTTGGATTTAGAACATTTTGCGGTTTTAGCTCACTTCCATCATATTCGCAATTGCCTACTCCCCCAGCTATCCAATCCAAACTGCAAAACTGCAGTTCTACGAAAGGGAGTAAAAGGTGTTTGCTCCCAGAAAGCTAGGAATCAGCAGGGCTGTACCCACTGCGATCAGTGAAACGCCAAACGAACCTAGCCAATATTGCCCTAGATACGTCAACCCTGCCCAAAAGATAATTGGGACTGCCGAGCCTAGCCACCCAGACTCAAATCCAGCCAAAAGAGTTGAAGCAGCTGACTGCGATCCTGCAAAGATCACAGAGTATACAGATTGTGGATGATTGACCTGCAGCTCAGACAAAAACAAGAGGGCGAAAAGGGCGAAAAGAGCAATCAGCAGGCAAAGGTAGGCAAAGCTAGGATTCTTGAGTACGCCGGGTTACTCCTTGATGAAGAACTAGACAGGTAAGCAGAGATAGGAGGCCAATGCAAGGAAACCAGACATGAGAATGATCACTACGTAGATCTCTCTTTTGAAGAGGAGGGCAGCCTAGTCACCAGTGGTTGGATGGAAGAGAAAGAGGAAGACTATGCTGACAACGAAGGAAATGGTGATGAGGAAAAGCAGGCCGATTAGGGGAAGGTAGAAGTTGCGTCCGGAGAGGTCAAAAACTATTTCTCCATGCTGATCGGCGCCAATGATGTTGAGTCCTCCCGCAATCACAGCGCCAGCCAGACTCATGCAAAAGTACATGTTGTAGTCAATGGCATTAGACACCACTTTGCGTACGTTCTAGCCCACTGCCTTGCACACCACTATCGAATTCTTGTAGTTTCTTTGCAGGCCTGGCTACATCTCGCCAATCAGCGAGAGCGCAGACTCTGAACCTTTGCCGTATAGCACTGAGTTTATCTTTGTGCCGATTGCCACTGTAGACACCCCGAAGGCAAACCCAATCAGCTTCTTGCCTAGATCCTTAATCTCTTCCACTCCCAACCTGCTTTGGTCTTACCTCCCGAACACAAAGATCCCAGACATCACCAGGGTGCCCAGCCCGCAGACCAGGTAGGCCACGAAGTTGCTTACCAGCTTAGCCGACCAATGCACTTACTCTATTGACTTCACTGCTGCAGCCCCCATCTTATTCAGTCCCAGGAGAGAAACCAAGGCCACTGAGACTCCGACCACTATGCACTCCAGCAGCCCCCATAGGTAGCTGAGTGCGATGTCTGCTTTGTCGAATTTTTCGATTGCTCCGAAAATGATGAAGAAGAAGATGAGCCCTGCGACGAGTGACACTGAAAAGTTGTACTTCATGAAGATGAGTGCGGTTTGTATGATGCGGGAGGAGAGGTTGTCGAATATCTCGTTCTGTTGGCTGGGCTGCTCGTCCATCTACTGCAGACTGGGCTTCACCAGCAGCACCAGGTTGGCTATCGCCCACAGCAACGGCACCAGCGACAGCACCACTGAGAATATCACTATCCCTTATTGCGTGAGAGGGGCCAAGCCGTCGGGTGTGGAAGAGCCCACAATCGGGTGTAAAATATCCATGATATAGATTATTGATCAAAACAAGTCTGGCCATCTGACCATGACCCGCCCAAGAGGCAGCCATAAGGATGGCCTAGCTATGGGTGGGCATTAGCGGCATCATGATTACTGGGAGGGTTATTAAAAGGGATGGGTGGGAGTGGATATTGGCGCTTTATTTTGAACAGAATAGATAATATTATGAGTAAAACTGTTAGTGACAGCGAGAATGACGAGGACAGCTTCAACATCAGCCTGTGGAGGTAGAACAGGTCCAAGACTCAGCCCATCCCCAACTAGCACCCCACCAAAGCCAAGGCCTAACTCCTCTAAGGCAAGAAGACCATCAAATACAGCCAAGACCCCGTCATGGAACACCTCATGAATTCCATCATCCGCGAAAGTGACAAATTCCCAGAAGAGCAAACAGAAATGCTACACAATGACTAACTGAAGTAGTTCACCCCCAACCGCATCATAGGAGTGGTCAGCAAAGCTCATCTGTGCTCAAGTGAGGAGAAGAAGATGGTTGGTTTGTAGGATGAAGGCAACTGCATCCAGTTCTAAGTGAACAGTCGATACACAGTGGTTGTTATTGGGCGTTTAGGCTACTTGCCGCTTGATGGGGCAGCTGTGCAGCTTTATCTGCCCCATTAGCTCGCATACTACATCAGCTGCAAGCAAAGGTCAACGGGTTCCCACCCTGATTCTTCTCTTTGGGTAGAGCACGAAGACAGGATATACATTAAAATAAGACGCAGGTTACTGAGCAAACCATAGTCCAACCTTTTAGACTACCCCTACTTCGTCATCGACCCTACCAATCTACTCTACCCCACCTACCTCTGCTCCTGGATCGACTGCAAACGCCGCATATCCCTGGCCAACTACGTGGTAGGAGACAAAGAAGTAAACTAGCACACAGTCTACGGGGTCACCTGCCACCGGCTGCTGGAGTGGCTCTCCTAAAACAAACTCACTGTCTAGCAGTACCAACAGTCGCCTCTATTGTGGATCAGGAAGCTCTACGATTCCATGCTCTACGACATGTTCCTGATATGCAAGTCGTTCTAAGAATTCGTGCAGACCTGCAGACTGCGGCTGGACAACATCGCAGCCTTCTACCGCAGCCACATCCTCGAGGCAGTGCCCCTCGTGGTCTAGGCCTACGGCAAGCTCACCCTCATCATCGAGAAGGTCATCTAGAGCTAGATCATGATCCGCTCCAGCACCTTCGGGCTCAAGGGCAAGATAGACCTGCTCCTCTACGGCCAGCTCCTCGACGGCAAGCACGCCACCCAGAAACCAGTCTACATCTCCATGTAGCTCAAGACCGGACGCAGGGTCAGCGACTCGCATAAACGCCAGACCGACATCTACAACATGCTGGTGAGGGAGAAGTACCGCAAGCCGGTGATAGGGCTGCTCTATTACTCGGACTCCGACATCCGGTTTTTCAGGTACGAAGACCCCCTGACTGCCTTCGAGATTGTGATAGCGCACCGCAACCAGATCGCGCAGAACATCCTTCTCCTCACCTCCAAATCCCAACTCCCCCTCTTCCCACCCTTCCCTCCCACCTTCTCCCAATGCAACTACTGTGAAGTCTCATCCATCTGCGAACTCTCCTACCGCTACATCTAAAACACCGAAGGCACTGTGGACCTCTCGACCCTGCCCTCCAGATAGCACGAGTCAATCCGTTCGGAGCTGAGTTCTTTCAAGCGCAGCGAAATCTAGTACATCTGCCGGTGGTTCAGGATGATCCACCTGTAGTAGCAAGAGTAGTTGAGGGCGAGCCAGTGCAACTAGAAGGTCAACATCTTGCGGCTGGAGGTGAGGAGCAAGGAGCTGGTGAGCCTGCTGGAGTAGAACAAGCGGCCCAGGCTGGAAGTGCTGCGCAGGTGTGCCAACCAGCACTAGCTCAGCATCTTCGATGAGTTCTACCGCCCCTCCCTCAAGATGAGGTGCATCATGGCCGAGCTGGAGCTGCTGGAGGGCTGCAAGGTGGTCTAGACCTCCGTGGATTCCACCACCCTCACCTTCACAATGCTCATCGAAATGAACAAACAGCAGATCTATCTCAACAAAAACAAGGCCACCTTCATGCTGGAACACGCCATCGATTGCCAGCTCGAGATATAGACTTTTGCCAACTATGCACTCGCCAACATGAGGAGCGCAGTGCTGGACCTAGTCAAAAGCAGCCATCCCATCAAGCAGTTGGTGATTGAGGACACGCAGCAGGACAAGGTCAAGGTTGAGCTAGAGTAGGAGGTTGTGCGTTAATAGGAGAAGTAGGCTAGACAGTAGTAATAGCAACAATATGGTGAATACCTGTAGGATCTGAACTCAGACCAGAGCTAAGCTTTCCTAAAGGCAGTGTCTGGTGATCCGCTGTGCCTTATCGAAGGCATGCCTGGCACGGGCAAAACCGAACTCATCCTCCGCCTCATCCACTACTTCAGTAAGCACCACAAGACCGTCCTAGTCACCACCTACACCAACCGCTCCCTCGACAACATCCTCGACCGCCTCATCGACTCCAGCACTGTGGACCCGCAGGTAGTCATCCGCTAGGGCTCGCAGTACGCAGTCTGCAACGCGCTGAAGTCATGTGCGGCCCAGACGGATAGCTTCACTTCAATCTCGGACTACGTAGAGTACTTCCGCAGCAAGCGAGTCTGGTTCGTCACGCTGTCCTCTCTTCACATCCACCACCTACCCCAGAAGTTCGACGTGGTCATAGTGGACGAGGCGTCGCAGAGTCTGTAGCCCAACTGCGTGAGCGCACTCATGCGGGGCAGCAAGTACGTGGTGATCGGAGACTACCGCCAGTTGCAGCCGCTGGTGCGTTCGAAGGAGGCGGCGAAGGAAGGCATGGGAGTGAGCCTATTCGAGAGGTGGTGCAAGAGCATGCCCAGATGTAAGGTGTCGCTGAGGAAGCAGTACCGCATGAACGAAGACATCATGTCACTGTCCAACCAGCTGGTCTACAACGGTGAGCTGCAGCTGGCCAACAAGGAGGTCAAATCTAGACAGCTCAAACTGCCCTCCAACTGGCACCAACTCATCCCCCCCTCATTTGCGCCCATCATCAACCCCCAGCAACCCATCGTCTTCCTCAACTACGACCCCATCATCAACTCCATCACCCGCAAGCACGCCAGCAAGTAGCGCTAAATCAGGAAGGTCATCGAAACTGAACTGCCCGCCTTCGTCCTCAAACTCTTCTACTAGCTGGGACTGCCCCAAGTCAGTCTCGCCGTGATTGCCGCCCTGAACGTGTCGGTCAACCGCATCAAGGACTTGGTGAGGAAGTGCAAGTACGACCCAGAGGCTGTGCTGACCATTGACAAGAGCCAAGGCATAGACAAGGAAGTGGTTGTGCTGCTTATTGAGAAGGCGAATGAGGATCTGGTGCAGAACCCGCGGAGGCTGAACGTTGCCCTGACGAGGGCGAAGTGCAAGTTGGTGGTGATTGGCTCAGAGGAGCACTTCTGCAGCATGAAGCTGTGGAAAGGCAGCTTGGGAACCCTCCTGCGCCAGTACCAACTTGAACTCACCAAACCCATGATCTCAGACATGATCAGCACCTTCACCCAAACCACCAACCCCACCCACCCCACCCAACCCAACCAAGCCACCCAGCCCAACCAACCCCAATGATCATATACTCAACCCTATTTATTCACATATAGACTAACTTTGGATCAATCTGGCTATACATAACCTTGGATGATTAGGATAAGAGGGAGGATTGGATGATGGGATGATATACACATTCAAGAATACCATTATACACCAATCATATGA
>Ga0316217_10004275_pt1 | contig 15589 bp, 11 predicted proteins | sample 1anoAmetaG_FD_203633 | JGI IMG/M metagenome (GOLD analysis project Ga0316217, IMG submission 203633) | Freshwater microbial communities from Trout Bog Lake, Wisconsin, USA - 1anoA | ecosystem: Environmental > Aquatic > Freshwater > Lake > Hypolimnion/Profundal zone | place: USA: Wisconsin... | reverse complement strand
CACTCTCTGCGCTGCTGCCGCCATGGGCTAACCTCTCGCCCTCCCTCCGCTAAAAGCTCCGGTCGGCCTCGGCAGCATCCTCCTTTCTGCAAGACGCCTCTGCAATCTCGGGGCAGGTGGTTGTTCGAGTTGGGTTTTCCAAACCGGCGGCCATTGGCCGCCGCCCGGACTCAGTCCCGCAGGGACTTCACTCTGTTGTCTCCGCCAGTGCGCCAGCGCCGGGCATAAGCTGGTTGTTCGTCACATTCGGTAAACCAGAAGAGGTGATTTGCAAGCGGCATCGCGTCGGCCAGTGCTCTGGCAACCGCCCGCATTTGTTCTGCACGCTGATTCGAAATAGTCTGAATCAGGACGGCTCGAACCTTGCGGATGCCGTACCGCTCGGTGTGCTTGCCCTGCATGAAGAACAGAAGATGAGCCTCCAGCTTCTGGCGGATTCTGGTCAGGTTGCAGGTGTTCCTGTCTGCCTCATAGAAGAAATTGCTCCGTTGCTGCCCTTCGGGAGCGTTTGGAAAACGCAGTGTGAAGAATGCGTCCGGGCGATGGGGGAGTGGTTTCCTCTGCTTGTCGATCACGCTACTCCAAAGCGTGGGCCCCTGAACCCAGCGCTCAAGCTCTGTGGAGGGGTCGTTCTTCCCGGCGGTTTCCAAATCCGCATGGAGTGCGCTAATCATCAACTCGTGTTGGATGAAGAGGAAGCGCCCGACGCTGTGGGATTCCTTCTGCGAATACTTCTCCCGATTTTGCCGAATCTCGTCCCAAGGGATATTTTCAACATCCAGCTTCGACGCATCCGCAAGTTGCCGCAAGCCGGACGCATTGTCGAGAAAATAGATAAACTCGCCGCGGTGTGTTGGCTCTGGAAGAGTGAAGCGACCGATCAAATCTTGGTGATAGAGCTGTTGAAGATGCCGGTGCGTTACGTCCTCGTTGCCGCCTACGAGCCGGACAATGTCCCGAGCAAGGAGAAAGCGGTACCGCGCAATCGTCTTGATGATCTCGATGCCGCGTTCGGTGACGCGCTTTCCGGCCACAGCCTCGGGGACTCGTCTACTCTTAGGAAGACGCTGCTGCATCGTGCTCATCATTCCCGTCCCAGCAAGTCGGCCCAGGCCGGAGGCGGTGCTGAGGGCTCGGCCTTTTGTTCAACCGTATCCTTGCTCACTTTGCGCCGCAGTTCCTCGTCCTGTTGAGCGATGAATTCATCCACGACCGTAAAATGCCGCGCGCCCTCTGCGGAGAGTTTCTTGTTTTCATACCAGGAGACGGCCTTTGCCGGTGTGACGTGTGCCTTCACAAAAGGCACGCGTAGAGGCTGAGTCTTCTGGTGATGGATCTTGATGAAGCAGTGACGTCCGAACTGCTCTTTGAGGGCAGCGGTAAGCTGGGTCAATTGCTCTTCCAGGCTGAAATACTGGACGCTCGAAAGTTCGCGGAAGGGGACCGGAATCATGATGGGGACATCAGCCTCGCCCTCAGCGGTGCCGTCGAAGCTGGTTTCGTTCCAATGGCTACCTGAAGCGGAACTGCTCCCTGAAGTCGTACTCATGCTCGTGCCTACAGGCCCGGTGTTTCCGAACCACTCGTAAGGCTGAAAAGTCTCTCCCTGGAGAGAGGCCATCGATTCGGATGAAACCGTATTCTCTCCGCGTCCCGAGGAACTGCCCGTACTCGACGATCTTGTGTAGACCTTGTCTCTGCCGTACTTCGGCCAGAACTTCGTCTGGTAAATTGCCACCTTAATGCGCATCGGGTCGAGTTCACCGATGAACAACTCTTGCGCCATCATCCTCGCCATCTCCACCGGCAGCCCCCCGAACACGGCTTTGATTCGGCAATTGGTAAGGACTGCATCAGTCATATCCTGATCCAATTGTCCGAAACGCTGGTGTGAGAGAACGGCGAACAATTTGTATTTGCGCACCTGGTCGAGCATGTTGGCAATGTCCAGACTGACAAATGTCTGGAACTCGTCGAGATACAGGTAGTAGGGTTTCAGCTTGGCCCCGGATGAGGCCGAGCGTCTTCTGGCAACTTCAAAGAACTCGCTGAGGAGCAGTGCGCCAAAGGCGCGGCCATTTTCCTCCGAGAGATTCGGGCTAGGCGCAAGGTTCACAAGAAGTACCTTACCCTTCTCGATAATGTCGGCGAGATCGATGCCGCAGAGTTCCGCGTTTAGAAAGCGCGTCAGGTTCTCAGAAGCCAGCAGGCGCAAAAGACGGTTCTTCGCCGACATCATCTCGGCGCGCCAATCCTTTGGGCGGAGCGCGAGCAATTCCTCCCACTCAGCTCTGATGAGCGGTGAGGAGAGTTTTTCAATAAATCGCGCGCGGATTTCGCCGGACTGAAAATTCAGCATGTGCTGAGCGGCGTGAAAGGGTAAACCCAGTTCAACCAGAGTTGTGAAGATTAAACGCAGCGTGCGTTCCAAGGTTGGCGTCTGGTCCGTGTTCGCCATGCCCCATGCGTGCATGATCGCCCGAATTTGTCTGTCCACCTGAATTGAGACATCACCGTCCGCCTTCTTGAATGGATTGAAGCCGAGAATCTGCGTTGGCTCCGACAGGTTCAGCAACACAATGTCGCGATTGAGAACCTTGTGGGAACAGTAGTTGAGCACGTCCTCATACAAACTTCCGTGCGGATCAATCAGACAGAATCCCTGGTGGTTCCCGAGGTCCTCGCGCATCATCTGTTCAAGGAATTTACTCTTGCCCGACCCGGAGGAGCCGATGACGTGCATGTGTGTCTCGCGGTCGGCAGGCGAAAGTTCAACTGGCCCACCTCCTGCGCCATGACCCAGCAGAATGGGTTTCATAGCAATTGCACCTGCTCTTCATGAATCTCGGATAGCCGCTCTTCAAGCGCATTCAGCTTTCGTTGCCTTTGCTCCTCCGAAAGCGTCGGATCGCTTTGAGTGACTTGAATCTCATCCCGAACTCGCTGCTCTCGGGTTTTCAATGATTGGCGCTTTTGTTCTCGGACTTCACTGGCCGAAGGCTGTTTCGGGACCGCCGGGGGTGGCGGTGGTGGAGGCTCGGGTTTGTCCACATCTTCAATTGCTTTCCGAAGTTTCTTGAGTTCAAGTTCCTTCTTTGCCCGTTGAATTTCCGCTTCCAAATCAAGCAGCTCCAGCTTTGCCTGTTCTTCCCGGAGCGCGGCTTCCGCCTTGGTGTCCTTTGCGTCCTCTTCGAGCTTGGCTCGTCCGCCCGTCATGTATCGGTGCCATTTGTAGCTCTCTCTGGCAATCTCCGCATACTTGTTGAATGTCTCCAGGTAGCGCGTTCTCGTTTCCATTGTGCGCTGTTCTTGTCCCACGACGAATCTGGCGAGGATGCCGTCAACATACCTGCCGAGAACTGATGGACTGTCTTTGTACTTTTCAAGCGTCGCCCCAATCTGACGCTCGTCCCAAAGTGCTGGCAGTTGAATCTCGGGTTCTCTTGACATCAGGGTGCGGCCTCCATCCGTTGAGGAAGTATTTGAAGGTGCGATTTTGCTCCAGAGAATGAGCGCTGCTCCGGCACAGAGAGGCAGCGGCCAGAGAGGCGAGAGGAAGAAAGCGCACAGGAGAAGTGCAACCACGAGGAGCACAACAGCCATGGGATTGATTTCGTCCATCAGTATTGCCTCACCAGAACAAGGATGTTCAAGGACGGCGAATATGGGTTGCTCCAACTGACCAGCACAGTCTTGGTAGGAAGACTCAGCAGCTCATAGACGATTGCAAAGTATCTGACCTCACCTCGCGCCAGTTCCGAACAGTCCTGCAATCCAGACTCGGACAGGTACTTGTAGAGTCGTCCCTGCCCGTCAATGAGGAAGTTCTTGCGATTGGCACCGCGAGAGGATGGCCCTTCGATGCAAACCTGGCTGCCCCTCACGCCGGAACCAGTCACGCGAAAGGAGACTCTTGTCCCTGCTCCGGACACTTCAATTCTCTCTACCTGAACTTCGAGAAGACTGTGGGGGAGCGTGATGGAGGACTTTCCATTCAGCTCAAGCCTTGTTGGTTGTGCCAAATTGGGAGCCCATCTTTCCTGGGGAGGGGGAGCCGTTTCATACCGCGCCATCGGAGGCGGAGCCGCCTGCCTTGGCCGTTCGATTGGTGGCGGGGCACTTTTCTGATCGGAAGGAGCAGGAGAAGCAGACGGAACAGGGGAAGCCATGTCCTTTGCGACTTTCTTCTTGTGCCGTTGAGGAAGAGCCCATGCCGGGTTTGGATCTGAGTGAAGAGCGGTGGCAGGAGTCGGGTTGTAAACCACAACCGGCGTCGGCGACATCGACAGACGAATGAGATGCCCGACCAACATCCCGGCTCCAAAGATCAGACAGACAATTCCCGCTCTGAACGCTTGCTCGCGACCACTTGGCGATAGAGAGAGCATAAGGATGCCTTTAGAAGGTTGAAAGCACTATACCGCCATCGGTGGAATAACGGGTAGATAATCAACTGTGGAAATCGAAGATTCTTCGAGAGATATACTTTTGTGCTGTCCAGATATCGGTAGATTGGCGGCCCTGCCGCCGTCAATTGCCACTGCCCAATGTTCTCGGTTTGAGCAGTATCAGATCCCTGCTTTACTTCTTCTTTTTCAACCACCTGCCCCGAGATTGCAGAGGCGTCTTGCAGAAAGGAGGATGCTGCCGAGGCCGACCGGAGCTTTTAGCGGAGGGAGGGCGAGAGGTTAGCCCATGGCGGCAGCAGCGCAGAGAGTGCCGTCCATGGCCGTCATTCGCTGGCCCGCCGGTAGATTGCGGCAACCTACCGGCGCAGCTCGCCTGACTGCCCGGCGAAGGCGTTGCCTTCGCGGTTTCGAGCACAGAAAAGCCGACCATCGGGTCGGCTCGCTGAACGCAGATTTTGCCACGCCCTCGGAAGAGGCGTCGGCAGAGAATTCTCTGGGTGAAGATGCTTCGCTATCTTCTTTATTTTGAATGGTCGGGGAGAGAGGATTTGAACCTCCGACCCCCTGGTCCCGAATCGGGTGGAGGTTCAAATCCAGGGCAATGGGCTCAAGGTCTGTTTCCAAATGCATGAGGGGAAAAGAGTTGGATGCAGTCTCAGATGAAGCGAAATTCTGGAGAAGTTGAGGCTGGGGAACCCTATTCCTAGCCGACTCTAGCTTTCATCGGAGAATCGTACATCAGGGAAGCGGATTCTGTCCCCCCAGCGGTTAAATTACTGATATAACTGATATTGGCTATGGCTAGGAATGCTCCAATTCGCGCATTGGGGGGCCGCTCCTTCGTCTCACTCTTCAGCGGCTGTGGTGGTCTGGACCTCGGATTCACGCAAGCCGGATTCCGGTGCTCAGTTGCAATCGATCTCGACCCCAAAGCCTTGGCAGTGCACAAGTCCAATATCTCGGGCAATACCCTAGTGTGTGATCTTTCCCAAGAGGCGTTTCCACTCCAACTTGAGAGCCCGCCAGATCTTGTGCTCTCCGGTTCGCCATGCCAGGGGTTCTCAACCATTGGCAAGATGCAGCCCAACGACATTCGGAACCAACTATTACTTCGCGGCGCAACAATTGCGGTAGCAATGAGAGCACGTGTATTTGTCGCCGAAAATGTCCCAGCTGTTGCCTTCAGTTCGCACAAGAAGTATTGGGATGAACTGGGTTTATTCCTTCGCAACTCTGGCTATAGTTGTTCCTCGCTAACCTTACTTGCAAGTGACTACGGTGTTGCACAGATGCGAAAACGGTTATTCCTAGTTGCGGTGCGCGGACCGCACACTTTGAAATTACTTCCTCAAAAAGCCGCGAAGGTTATCCTAAAAGATGCTATTGGAGACCTTTGTGTCCCAAAGCCCGATTTGCAAAACCACGACCCGCAGGCACTCTCGTTGTCAAGTACGGATTTGGCAATTGCGAAGCGGATCGGGCAAGGTCAAAAACTCTGCAATGTGCGCGGCGGGGATAGGTCCATTCACACATGGGACATACCAGAGGTTTTCGGCAAAACTACGGTAAGAGAACGCAGAGTCCTTAATGAACTTCTCAGGCTGCGCCGCCGGGAAAGGGTTCGGGAAAATGGCGATGCGGACCCGGTGGAACTCCCGTCTCTTCAATCGCATCTAACATGGAACCCAGATTGTGAGATTCAGAGCCTCATATTGAAGGGATACCTTCGGCAAATTGGGGAATGTATCGACATTGCTCATACATTTAATGGAAAATACCGACGGCTGAGTTGGCTTGGCGTCTCACATACAGTCGATACTCGATTTGGGAGTGCGCGAAATTTCCTACACCCGGAACTGCATCGTGCATTCACAGTCAGAGAAGCTGCGCGAATTCAAGGTTTTCCTGATTCATTCTCGATTTCAGGCAGCATACATGACCAGTTTCGCATGGTTGGGAATGCCGTTCCCCCTCCTGTGGCAAAGTCCATCGCAATTGAACTCGCCAAATTTCTGGAGAACTGAGGATGCTTCAAGAGAAATTGCAGCGATGGATTATGTCCCTCCCCGATGGTCCTGCAATCGAGAGGGTTAACCAGCATGTTGAGCAATTAGCAGAAGAGCTTTATTCAGAATATGAGCCGACCAAGGGGCCGTATCCTGACTTCTGGCGGCGACTAGACCTTTGGCTGAATAACTTAGCGGACGAATCTGATCAGCAGGTATTCTTTCGCCTTCTTTCAGATCTCTTCTTTGTTGGACCTAAAGAACTTGATAACCTATACCGGGTCGCGTTCAACGAAACTATCTGCCAGTGGGTTATTGACCACATAGCATTGACACTGGATGATCCTCTCCTAGGTGCAATGCTCGACGCAGCGATCGAACACACTTGGTTCTGTCCGATTACGGATAGTATGAGGATTAACGCTTTTTATCATTTAAATCATCTTTCTGGACGAAGCCTGCGCCCTGACTGGCTATCTTTGGGACACTTTGGCTGCCCTGGAAAGATTGACGACTTCATCACTCGGAGAAGGATTGAGCGAATAGTGTTGCTCGAAGACTTTGTTGGTTCTGGTGTTCAAATAACTCCAGCCATCGAATTCGCTGGCTCGCTAATGTCAAAGATACCTATTCTCGTCGTGCCACTGATTGTATGCCCCTCAGGAAGCATTGAGTTAAAGAATTGGGAATCTAGGTATCCACACATCGACTGCCGTCCGGTATTGGAACTGAGGGATCTGGATTTCCTTTCTTCTACACCTCAAACTGACGAGCCCACGCTTCACGGAGATTTGCGGAGACTAGCAAATAGTACGTTCTTGCAGCTACTCGGTGCTCAAACTATCAATCAAGCGAAGGTTTATGGGCCTTTTGGTTTTGACAGCACTGGCGGTCTATTAGTCCTCGCGACGAATTGCCCAGACAACACCCTGCCGCTTCTACATCACAAATCTGTCACCTGGAATCCGCTCTTTCCAAGAGCGTCGAGAGTTTAACATGGACCTGCGCACAAACCCGTTCAACGAACTATACGTGACGGAGACAGTGGGTGCCTCCGCATTCGTGCAAATCTTTAGTCCCTTCATCCTAAAGAATGCCTCGGCGCTTTTTCTGCCAGGAAATGTCGTTGTAAAAGGCACTCAGGGTTGCGGGAAGAGTATGCTTCTAAGCCTCTTGAAACCTGAAGTCCGAATTGCCTATGCCGAAGCTCAGAGACCATTTCCAGTCCAAGGGAAATCCGCGCGGTTTATTGGAGCAGGAATCAACTTGACTCGGAGTGGAGCTATTGATTTTGGCCAAAGGAGTATGGGAGGGGCCGACGCCACGGAGGCTTTACCAATTTACTTCGGCGATTTCCTGAACTACTGGATAATCTATGACATATTCAAGACTATCCGGACGCTATCGAGCCATGCTGCTGGACAGGTTGCAACAGAACTTGGAATTTCGTGCGATGCTGATATGCTCAATGCCTTTTGCGCTGGAATCAAGAACAATCGATGCTGGTTTGGGTTCCTGGACGACAGTGCATCATTTTCTGACCTAGAAGGCCGTGTCTCTGACAGGATAAACGCTTATCTCAACTATTTGAATTTCAATTCGGATGCATTACCGGAGTCAATTCGCAAGTCAAAGACTACAGTTGGTGAGCCGATTGCCCAAGTTGCCGAGCACTTGAGAACCTCAGGAATCCTTGCAGAGGACGTTCATTTGATCGTGCGCATCGACCAGTACGAAGAGTTATTACGTTTAGAAGGAAAGAGGAAAGAGTATGGGGCGCTCTTTCGGGAAATCGTTAACAAGGCGTTAAGCCTTAGGAATCCACATGTATCGTATAGGATTGGGACACGGGGATATGCTTGGGGGAACAGCCCACGAGTGTACGGGACAGTTGGCTCTTTAGAGCGCGACCGAAACTTCAAGTTACTAGACCTTGATGAGATACTTAGAAGACGAGAGAATCGCAAGTCGTGGATATTCCCGGACTTTGCTGAGGATGTCTTTAAGAAGCGTCTTCGGTACGCAAATTACAATGACGTACCAACTTCAGACGCTCTAAGTAAAGTGTTTGGGGCTGGTTTAAGCCCAGAGCAACGCGCAACAAGCTACTGCAAGAGTTCTTCTCAACATGCGATTAAATTCGAGAGTACATGGCCTCGCGAATGGTGCGATTATCTACTCCGACTTGCTGAAACAGATCCATTGTCTGCTCGGCTGGGAGAAGCTTGGGCTCGGCAAAAGGGAAAGCAGATAATTGTCGACGCTCCCCCGTTGGGAGACCCTCCTTGGACCACACGAAGGTATTGGCGCAAGGAGCGAGTCGAAGCCGCGTTGATGCAGATTGCAGGCCGATGCGCTCAACGAATGATCTGGGCGGGCGCTGAAGATGTAGTTGAGCTTAGCGGTGGGAATATTCTCGTCTTTGTTAGTATCTGCCAGCATATTTGGTCAGTGTGGTTGCGGGCTGTTCGAAGTCAGAACGTCGCCGAACGTGATATCCCTGAGATAGAACACTCTGTCCAGGCGGTTGGAATTCAAGAAGCAAGCACGCACTGGTATAACAAATTATCAGAAGAAACTGGAGGAACAACAAGACAGAGGTTTACGAGTATCGTTGGGACAGAGCTTGAGCGAAAAATGTATAACGACGATGCTTTGTCGTATCCAGGGCGAAATGGATTCTCGCTGTCTTTGAGCGACTTTGAGAGAGATACCGAGGTGAAGGAGTTCTTGAACGAAAGTGTGGACTATGGTGCTCTGGTTGACGCCGAACACACGACTAAGGAGGGCAATCGTCAGCCAAGACGGAAGTGGTATCTGAATTCAATCCTTTCCCCATATTTCAAGCTTCCTCATATTAGGACCAAGGAGCCTGCATATCTTGCACTCCGCGAAGTTCGAGAGTGGTTGAATCTTGCCCAGTCAAAACCCGCAAGTGTTCGGCAAGAGCAAGTGCACGAAATTGCTATTCAGGGCACATTGTTCCCGGGGGATGAAATTTCATAATGCCAATCCTGACAGAAAAGCCTTGGGGCCCGATTGACTGGGTTATCAATAAACTTCCGGGAAGGCGATGGTCTCTGCTGGGTTGTTTCGGTCCTGAAGAGCGGAGCCTGGGAGTTTGGAGATATTTGTGTCTGAATAACCTCAGCAATAGAACTGTGCTTGTGGAGATCGCAGCGAAGGCTTCGCGGTTTGAAGCCGAGCACGTTATTGAAATGCAGAAGAGGCAACTCGAATTGCGGGGCATTGGGTGTCCGTCTGATCCATTAAGGCAAACAGATTTGTTTGCCAGCACAGCGGACATAGTTGCGATAGCGGACGAGTTCGCACAGATGTGTGGTGCCCACGTCATTCTCGATATCTCCTCTTTCCCCAAGCGCTTCTTCTTCCCATTTATAAAGCGTCTGCTTGCGAACAGCGCAGTTGAAACACTTCTTGCCACCTATACTCTGCCCGTTTCCTATGCCAAAGATACCTTGGCTGAAGATCACCTCCCTTTTGGGCACCTCCCACTGTTTGGTCCTCTTGGCGTGCCGGAGCCACGCGTCGATGCTGTAATAGTCGGGGCAGGGTTTATGAAGTTGGGTCTCGCAGAAATGCTGGAACCTTACAAACAGAATGTGACTATAAAGACCCTATTACCATTCCCTCCCGGGATGCCCGCTTTTCATAGAAATTGGGAATTCATACGAGCAATCAAAACGATTCTCCCCGATGGAATTGAATCTCCGGTGAGGGTCGCGGCTTTCGATTGTGCAGATACATTTCAGCATTTGAAGCAGATGACAAATTATGGCGAGATTAGCGCGATCCTAGCTCCCTTTGGGCCTAAACCTATGTCCCTCGCGTTCTGTCTATTTGCAATTGCTACGAATAGTGTGGTTTATTACACGCAACCGACGGTCTATAACCCGTCTTATTCGGTTGGAATCAAGACCTGGGGATCACAACTCGGTGCGTATGCTTATTGTCTTAAGGTGAAAGGGAAATCGCTTTATCAGCTAATGTAGACTCCTTTCGGCTGAAGAGGTTAAGGGCTCCCCATTGCATTGTTGCTATGTTTGGGGATTTTGACACAGATCATCTAGCCAGCGTTTCCAGAACATTCGACATGTGCGGCTACGCGGGCCACCACTCTGACCAGCAGGCCGTTTGGCGACCTCAGAAAGTTCAGATTTCAAAGCAAAATCAAGGGTTTTCCCGCTTGCACTGCGGTTCGACATTGCGATTTGGACCATCTGACGCTTTTCCGCTGGATTACCCGATTCGTATTGTAAATACACGGTTTTCACGAGTTCGACAATTTCTTCCATTCTTGCCAGTGTGCTGGCAGGATCGCGGCTGAGTTCGCGCAATTGGTTCTCAATTTCAAGGCGCTCCGACAGGAGCGTCTTTTTGCGCTGATTGAATGTGTCCGAGTCGATTTGGCTGTCGATGTAGATGTCCGTGAGGCGGTTCATGCGCTCTTTCGCGGCGGTCAACTTGAAGTCGAGCGTGGCCGCGATACTCTCCTGGTTTCGATGGGCCTCGGCACGTTTCTCTTGAACGTAATGATCGAGCGTGGGCAGTTCGTCTGGGTGGAGCTTGAGCTTCCTAATCATGCGACTTAGCGTGCGGTCGATAACCTCTTCACGGAACGACGTTGGAGGACATTCACGGGTGTGGCAACGATAGTAGACGTGTTGCTTTTGCAATTCTGCAATAAGAGAACGCGCACAGGATTTGCAACGAACAAGTCTGCTGAATTGGAACTCTCTGCGTGCGCCTGGAGTTCTCGGTGTTCGGCCCGCCAAGACATCTTGCACCTGATCGAAGAGCGATCTGCTGATGAGGGGCGCATGTGCGCCAATAAAACTTTGGTTGCCTTTTCGAATGCAGATCAGACCGAAGTAGAAGGTATTGGAGAGAATGCCCGCAAGTGTGTTCTTGCTGACGAGACCGTTTCGTTTTGTGCGGAGACCGAGGCGCGCCATCTCACGGCATAGAGAGCGTTGACTGAATCGTCCTGACGAGTACAGCCTGAACGCTTCTTGAATCAGTGGCCCGCGGACGGGGTCCACGGTCTTCGGTTTGCCGGGTCCGGCGTCAAGATAGCCGAGCGGCGACGGCATGGGCAAAACGCCCTGTTTGAGCCGTCCGTAAAATCCCTTGATTGTCTCCTCGCGTAGGTTGCGCACGTAGTTGGCGGCAACCACTGCTTGCACGTCGGCAGCCAATGGGATCTTTCCAATGCCTACAAATATGTCTCCGAAGCATGGGGCGGCTATCACTGGGACGTTAGCCACGGCCTCAACGTGGACGCCGGCATATTCGTCTCCTACATCGGCCTCTTCAGTTATTACAACTTCGATAACTGGACCTACCAGCCATCGTTCGTGTCGTCGAACACGCCGTGGTTCTTCAACGGCCTCCGCATTCAGTATTTTCCTACCAAGAAACTGAAGATCGAGCCATGGATCATCAACGGATGGCAGTCGTACGCACGCGCCAACGGCAAGCCCGGACTGGGCGGGCAGATTCTCTGGCGTTACTTGTCGTCCCGGCTCTGGGATTGGCTGGCGTGTTTCTAGCTGACTTTGCAAACATACTTCCTAGCGCAGGTAACGCATGTGGCTCTCCCTGCCGTGCTGCTTGGGTATACCAGTCTTCCGCCTTAATGTAGTCCTTCGCTACTCCTTCACCCTTTTCATACATCACTCCGAGGTTTAGTTGCGCCAGCGCTACGTTGTGCTCTGCGGCCTTGCTAAACGATTCGAAAGCCTTGGCGAAGTCCTGCGTCACGCCCCGCCCTGCGTAGTAAAGGATTCCCAGATTGCACTCTCCATCTGCGCTGCCCGCTTGAGCAGACTTTGTATACCACTCAAGTGCATGACTGTAATCAAGGGCAATTCCCTTCCCCTCTTCGTACATCGTTCCGAGATACCACATGGCTCTTGCGTGTCCTTGTTCGGCTGCAAGCGTCAACCACATGAAGGCGCTCTTGAAATCCTGCTCTGAGCATTGAGGAGTGCCAAATACTCTAACTGTTCGCGGCATGTTCCTGCCGAAATAGCAACTTTCGCCATTCCAGAAGCGTTCTTCCAATGTGGTTTTCTCAGCGGCCTTCCGAAACCAGTTCTCGCCTTGCGATTCATCATTAGAGACCCCGGTGCCAGAGACGTACATCCGCTTCGCCTACAAGGCCGGATTGGGTGATGCCATCGACGCACAAGCGACAGGTGCAATCCTGACTGTACTGGAGAAGCTGGAACCGGGTGTCTGGATTCGCTGGAAGGATATGTCATCGAAGAAGAATTGGTACCGGAAGTATGGCTCATCGGTCTTGAGCCGGGTCCGCGATGCACTTGCGAAGACAGGCGTCACCGTCGAGGAGACGATTGAGGAGCATGACGGGGACGGACGTGTCACCGGCAAGAAGCGGACTGGCCGCTTGCGGCTCCGCTGCGATAGCGACGACAACGCATGACCTCGGTTGTCACGGTATGTCACCCGGTTGTCATGCTGGTAGTCATTGATAATAAAGGCGATTAGTCAGTTTCATAGAGGGTGAGAGAGTAGTTTTCTTTTATATATAGAGGAGGCGTCACGCTGATATATGGCTACAACTGACTAATCCTCAATGTTTTCAATGACTACCGGAGTGACAACCGGCCTGACAACCGCATGACAACCGGCGACCGGGGATGCGATTCTCCCTCGGTCACGTCCGCCCCGGACGCCTGTGAGTCGGAACATTCTCACACTGGTCGAACCTCACTTTTCAATTGAAGTTTCAGAAAGTCTCGTTCATGCCCCCAGCACGCATTTTCTCTTGAGAGGCACGGCGGGTTACTGGGTTACGGGTTGTTTGGGTGGACGGTACGTTGCGGCTGGAACTCGATTACAACATTGCTCAGTTTCAAGTTGCAAAGATGGCTTCCTGCCATTGAACGAATTCGAGGGCACAACGCATCGACTCGATGGTGACTTCGGAGTCGTGGTTGGCGGCAGAAGTGATGTACGCAATGCGAAGAGCAATCTCGCCCAACCGGCCACGGGTCTTTGTGTCCACGTCCCGCCATTCTTCAAGCATCTGGAAAATGTGGCCGGGGATGGTGCAACCCTTGGGTGCCCTCCGAACAGGTTCCTTCGACCACGGCTTATACTTCCACCCCTTGGGTGCAAGGCCATAAACGAAGCGGTCGTACAGGCCAGAAGTAGACTCCTTGCCAAAGGTCTCTGCGAAGTCCTCCGTGTCGTCGGCTTTCAGGCCACCAAGAATGTTCAATCGAACGAGGCAAACGTGCTCCCCAGTTTTGTCCGCAGCGCCAGCCTCATCTTGAGACCAAAGGGAGCACAGGGTGGCTGGAAGCGAACTGCCGGAGATGTTCGCCTTTGCGATGGTGTTCCTAAGTTCGTCCTGCGCCAGCAAGCGAGTCTTGGGAATGTCAGGCAGACCCTTGTTGTCATCATCGTCTTTCTTCTTCTTCCCTCCGAAGATGTTGATGAGACCCCTGTCTGAACCCGGCACCGTCCACTTCACCGCGTCAGCATCGTAGAGATGGATGTATTCGACGGCACGCTTGATTGTCTCTGACTTTCCGCAGTGGATTGGCCCTATGAGGCATGTGTAGAGTGTTGGCCGGATGTGCTTCGGCTGCGATGTAATCTGTGCTGCGAAGACGGTGAGCGATGCCGGATATGCGAACCCAAGAGGCGTATCAAGTTCGCGTGCCACGTCACCGAGCCAACCGTACATGCACGACTCAGGCATCTCGTACAACTTCTGCCGCGTTGACTGCTCCGGTTCGGGCTTCAGCGACTCCCCGGCTTGGGGCTCCGGCTTCACCGCATTAGCTACCATCTGCTCAGCTTCGATGAGTGCATCAACGTCGGCTGTTCCGTTGTCATCCACGCCGTCGTCAATGTAGTCAAGTAGCCACTTGGCCGCGTAATCATGCTCGTCAATGATGCGATGGAACTTTCTGTCCTTATCGTAGAAGTCCTGCAAATCCTTCCACGTCTTTTTCCCATGTGCCGCACCTTCTCCGCAGTGATTATGACGGCAGGAGAAGCGAGGCCAACCGTTCTCCACATAAACAATGCTGGAGTCATTCAGAGACTCACCGGCTGTATCGTGCTGTTCACCGTCCGGCCAACCTTGCTCCGTGTTGCCGGGGCAAAGAATACGGAAGCCGTCGCGGCGGTCGGTCTCTTCGAAGACAAAGCCTTCACCGTTTTCGCCTTCGTACTTCTCAGCCCATGCTTCAAGACGTGCATAAAGCAGGTCGCGGCTAAACGGCCCCTCGCCAGTGCCATGATTTGCCACCTTCGCATCTGCAATGGGGTTCTCGGCAATGATGCGGAGGAGAATTCCCTTGGGGTTTTCGTCCTTACCGCTTGCAGGAAGCAGGATTTCCGACTGCCTGTGCTTCAGGGCTACGGTCTCGGTGCCCTTCATATTCAGGGTGCCGTAGGCCCGAACAAGGCGATTGGCGTCGGGGAAGCACTCGCACTCCACGTCAGCAGTGCTGAATTTGTTTGAAATGATGCGCTGCACTTTCCGAACGATTTCTTTGCCTTCGGCATCGTTCGGAACTTCACAGGGCACCAAGAGATGGCATCCATTGCCTGAACTTGCAAGAACAATGCCCTTGAAGCCGAAAGATTCCAGCCACGCCTTCGCCTTGCACGCAGCATCAAACGAGGCCAGCCACTGTACGTGCGTAGCAATCTTGCATTCGCGCTTCGGGTCGAAGTCAAGCAGGAAAAACCGACGCCACGGGACATCCTGCTCCCATGTGCAGAGTCCACCACGGCTCAGGTCACGTAGACCATGCTTGTCGCCGACCGGGTTGAGGACGTAGTACACATCGCAGTCTTCGTTCAAAAGCTTGATGTCTTCGAGCAACTTCTTGCAACGTGTGTAGCGCCCGGTGTACACGTTGTGCTGTTTATCCCATGCACGGACTTCGATGAGGTCGCCCTTCTTGTACAACGCCATCAACGCTGTTTTGATAGGCTCGGGGTCAACGTAGTTCATCAGTGCTTCAAATTCGTCAGCAGTGAGTATGTGGGGAGTTGAGTTCGACTCGCTAGAGTCCGGGCAGAGGATGCCCTCAGAGGTAGTATTCATATCTATTCCTTTTGGCCGTGCGTTAGGCCGTAAGTTGGTTTCTACCCCGGTTTCTG
>Ga0316217_10004273_pt1 | contig 15591 bp, 11 predicted proteins | sample 1anoAmetaG_FD_203633 | JGI IMG/M metagenome (GOLD analysis project Ga0316217, IMG submission 203633) | Freshwater microbial communities from Trout Bog Lake, Wisconsin, USA - 1anoA | ecosystem: Environmental > Aquatic > Freshwater > Lake > Hypolimnion/Profundal zone | place: USA: Wisconsin... | reverse complement strand
GCATAAGATGAACCCGCATTGCCCGCGTTTAAAGTTATACTGCCACCGCATTGCGATACATTATTACCCAGGCTAACCGACACGGCCGGATTGATAATTAAACAATAATCCTGCACCTCGCCTGCAGCTAAATTGCCGCAGATATCCTGCTGCCCAAGGGGTGTAAGCCCCGACTGGCAAAACACCCGCAGCTTTGAATTACCTGCTGTGGCGTTTTGCGGAATGATAATATTGGCGCTTAAAACTGCTCCCGGCGAGGCATATCCTATCGGAAAGAATTCACCCGGCTCAGAGAAATCGCCATTGTCGTTGAAGTCGATGCAAACCGCCATGTATTCGCCGTTATTGGGATTGTTTGTAATGGTGATCTGGTAACTTGCGCCGGGACATACGCTGGTGCAGTAAGTGCCCGAGTAATCTGTATTATTGGGATTTACCGGTGGACAAACTGCATTTTGATTATTGATAGTATTGAACTGAACCCCGCTTATAAAATCGCCCGAGCCGCATGAACTAACCTGGTAGTTGGGCAGGCAATATTGCCCATAACTAATACCTGTTGCCATTAAAACACAGAAGGTAAGCCAGATCTTTGAGCCACACCGGGCTAAGGGGGTAATATTAAAAAGCCTGAAAGTGTAAATCACTCTATTCATGCGGTAGCATATTTGATACAAGAAAAAAATCTCAATGCATTCAGTTGCTGTTGATGCTGCATTATAAATGGCGGCACACGCAAAAGCAACAACTCAAAGTCTCAATACTTAATACTATTTACTCACTACTGGTTTTTACTTCTTCTTCAGTAATTCAATTTCCTGCTGCATAAGGGCGTTCTGTTTCTTTAATTCCTCAATGGCATTTTTCTGATCTTCAATCATCGTTTGCTGCTCCTGCACCGCTTTTACCAATGGCACCACAAACTGGCTGTAGGCAACACTGTAGTTGTCGTTTTCGTTAACAGGGGTATGTAAACCATTAAAATCGTAACCACTGGCACGCATGGCCTGCTCAACTTCCTGCGCAATAAAACCACTTTGACGAACAGCTGAGGCAGCCGCAAAATCGCGGCCTTCAAGTCTGGCTTTTCTTTCCTCCGGGCTCATATCTTTGGTCAAAAATTCTTCAAACTTCCTGGTATCGAAATTGTATACCACCGGCCTTAAACGGGTTATAAAATCAAGCCCCTTAACATCGCTTTCGGTAATGTTATATTTAAACCTGCCGTCAGATGGGAAACTGTATGCCACCTGCCCTTCAATAACAGTTATGTTGGCATCACCCAAACGAATTTTATGCGAAGCATTCACTGATGCGTTAGCACCTATAGCTGTAGCATCGGTTAAAGCCCCGCCGCTTACGTTGGCATTATAACCCACAGCTGTGTTCAGGGTACCGGTAATGTTGTTCCACAGCGCTTTGTAACCATCAGCTACGTTAAACGAACCATGTGTGTTTGAGTAAAGCGCCTGCCAGCCGGCAGCAGTATTAGCCGAACCGGTATCGTTTGAGTACAAGGCCCTGTAACCCACCGCAGCATTGTTTGAACCGGTAGTATTTAAAAACAGCGAGCTTTGTCCAAACGCCGAGTTATCATTACCGGTACTATTTAAAAATAATGATGTTTGCCCTATGGCCGTATTATACCCACCTGTATTATTGGTATATAGTGTTTGGTAACCCAAGGCAGTATTCGAAACCCCGGCATTGGCATTGGCTGATTGATAACCGAACGATGTATTGAAACTACTAAAGTCAATTAAACCTGATGTCTGATTATTTACTTTAAAAGAAAGGTTGCTGGCATCTGAAGTACCGATATAGTTTACAGCCGGGTTAGTGCCGGCATTACCTAATAAATTCCATGCAAAATCACTGCTATCCGCCGATGGCACCCACGCAGTGCCGTTCCACTTTAATATCTGATTTAACGAGGGTGTATTTGAACTAACCGGATTACCCTGAAGTTTTGCTACTGTAGGGTTAGGATAGTTCCCCGAAAGGTCGCCACCTGCAGCACCCAAAGGGCCCGTTGGCCCTATTAAGCCCTGTATGCCCTGTGCACCTGTAATGCCCTGTATACCTTGTATACCCTGTGCACCGGTTGCACCAACAGCACCGGTAATACCCTGTATGCCCTGCGCACCTGTAATGCCCTGTAGTCCCTGCGCTCCTGTTACACCTTGTATACCTTGTGCGCCGGTAACACCCTGTATACCTTGTGCACCGGTAACGCCTTGAATACCCGGCGTGCCGGTAATACCCTGAACGCCCTGCGCACCTGTTGGTCCGGTTACACCTGTAGCTCCCATTGTACCGGCAGGGCCCTGGGCACCTGTTGGGCCCTGAGGGCCGGCAACACCCGGTAAACCCTGGCTACCTGTTGCACCCAACAAGCCGGTAGGGCCTTGCAAGCCCTGGCTGCCGGTAGCGCCGGCGGGTCCTTGTATTCCTTGCAATCCGGTAGCACCCATGGCTCCGGTACTTCCTTGTAATCCCTGCAGGCCGGTAGCACCCTGTGGGCCTGCATTGCCTTGTGGCCCCTGGATACCCTGCGCGCCGGTTACACCTGCAACACCTTGTAAGCCCGTGGCGCCCTGAGGGCCAGCCGGACCTTGTGCTCCAGGCAATCCGTTGGCACCACTTGGTCCCTGGGGGCCGGTAGCGCCAGGTAAGCCCGGTGCACCATCGGCACCGCTCGGACCGGTTACTCCCGCCGCACCTGTTGGACCATCGTTTCCTGTGGGACCAACCGGGCCATCATTTCCGGTAGGCCCTGTGGGGCCACCACCGGGTCCTGTTGCTCCAGTTCCTCCGTTATCTCCTGTGGGGCCAGTGGGTCCGGTTGGGCCTTGCAAACCGTCTGCACCCGTTTGGCCGGTTGAGCCCGTATTTCCATCTGTTCCGTTGGTTCCGTTAGAACCTGTAGGCCCTGTGGGTCCCTGTGGTCCGCCACTTGGGCCGGTTGCTCCCTGTTCACCGCTGGGGCCGGTAGCACCACTCGGTCCGGTAATACCAATACCATCCATACCACTTGGTCCTTGCGGCCCTGTAGGTCCGGCAGGTCCTTGCAAGCCATTAGCCCCTGAAGGCCCTGTTGCACCGGCAGTTCCGGCAGCTCCGGTTGCACCCGCGCTTCCCTGTGCGCCTGCCAATCCTGTGGCACCTGCAGGCCCTGCGCTACCTTGCGCACCCGCTAATCCGGTTGGTCCGGTTGCCCCTGTATGTCCAGCAGCTCCAGGGGCTCCTGCAGGTCCTGTTGGTCCTACGGTGCCCCCACCTGCAGCATTCGCAGCAAACAAGGCGTAAGGAACGCTTAATAGCTGGGTAGTTCCCATATCGGTATAATTTGCACCACCTGCAGGGTCATATTCAACCTGCAGATACTTAGGGCCGCTGCCCCAGTTTACCGTTGCCAGGTTGCCTGATTGCCCTATGGCCAGTGTAATTAAGCCAAACTGATTGGTTGTGGCGGTAGTACTTTCCTGAAAAACAATAACCCCTGACGGAGTTTGGTCGTGTATCTGAAACCGGACAGAAACTGTTGTATTATCCGGCAGCGGCTGGCCAGAAGCATTGCGCGCAATTGCCTGATAATTCATTTGTTGAGGGGCCTGGGCAAAGCTGAAAATAGAACACAGCACGGCACAGATAAGTAAACAGTTTTTCATGGGTTGACACTTTAATTCTTACGCCTGGCATTTAATAACAGCATGCGGCAATTGCTGCGGGTGAATAGAAATAACTTACATTAAAAATAATTAATATTTATGTGTTTAGTATATTTCAATGTCATAATTCGCCAGAAAGCGAATAATTAGCAAAGGAAAGCCACTGTAGTTAATAACAGGCAAACCTGAAGAGTATACAGTTTAATACGCTGACATGAGCACTTGGTTCCTTCTTTAACTGTATACAAGGCAGTGTTTGAGCAAATTAATCGGGCTTTCAGCGCATTTATGCTATCTTTGAGGGCTTTTCTGTAAGCAACCAATTTATTCTTACCTGCTAATGTTATTTATATGAGCACATCATTCGGGGTTATCCCAACCAAAATAGACGAGCGCCTTACCTACGCCAACGTTGTAAGCATTGCTGAACAAAGTATTAACGATTACCTGAGGTCGTATCAATTAAGCCCTGTAGTAAAGCTGTCTGTTAACGTGCACGACAATGATGAAAAGTATATTAACCAGATAAACCCTGAAGATAAATTTGCCTGGAAAGGAACCGAATACGCCTGGTTTACAATGGACAAGGCCAAAGGCGGCACCGAGGCATACTGCAACAAGTTAAGCGAAACACTTGATTACTGGCCAACCTATATTGAAGAAGTTTGCCACGATCTTGTTGACGCAAAGCAAATTCAGCAAATAAAGGAGTATAACATCAAATGGTATTTTAAACGTTCTGCCGGTCAATCGGCATTGGTGAACATTGCATACGGGCATTTAGCCGCAGCTTTAGCCAAAGTAACAGATGGCGTTATCTATTCAGAAAGTGCCTGGGATCCCAAGCTCTTTCCTATGAAGTACGATAACTTCACCAACATCTACTTCCGTCCCGAAATGACCGATCATGAGCCAAGCCGCAAATGGGCTGAAAAATGTTTGAATGGCATGCGCGACTCAGTTGCAAGTAAGAAAGCCTTGTTATAAACCTGAGCCATTAACTTTAACACATGAACACCTTATCATGTGTATTTTATTTCCAGAAGAGCTTAAATATTGCGGGCACACGGGCTCGTAGCTCGTCTAGGTTTTCTTCATCCCAATCCTGCCCGTCGGGTACTTCCTTGTAGGCAATTTCTTTGTAAGCGGCGTCGCTTTCAATTTCCTGCCCGGTTAATTCCTGGTAAGCATCAGCAGCCACGTAATAAAAATCTTCAGCTTCTTCGCTTTCTTCCAGTTTTTCGCGGCCAAGTTCTGCAAGGCTGTCGGCGTTTTTCAGCGCATTTTCAAATACTTCTTTACCCTGCACCACCAACCAGCTTCTGAAATCAATAAAACCATCATCGCTGCAACCGCCTTGTATAACATAAGCAGCAGCCCAGATATCCCAGTTATAACAATCTTCATGCAACTGCCGGAAGATATAATCAAAGTCGAGTAATTCTTCTTTTGTAAAATTTTCCAGCTTATCGCTTAAAAAATCAAGCTGGTCTTCAACATTGCCTGCCCTAAGTGAGTCCTTTATTAAATCCCAAAATTGCTGTTTATTCATGATGCCTCGCTTTTATGTATGATAGCGCAAAAGTGCGGATTTCTTTTCGTGGATAGAAAATATTTTCCGCTAGTTTTAGCACATATTTCGTTTCATTGCTTCGCAATAATGCGCATGGGTTACAAATATCAATCTGATGAAAATTTCAATTGTAGTTGCAGTATCTGATAATAACGCCATCGGTGCCGGTGGTAACCTGCTTTGGCGTTTACCTAAAGACATGGAGTATTTTAAAAAAATAACCATGGGCCACCATGTTTTAATGGGCCGCAAAACCTGGGAATCTATTCCCGAAAAATTCAGGCCGCTGCCCGGCCGTACCAACATTATAATTACCCGCCAGAAAGATTTTAAAGCCGAAGGCGCTGTAGTAGTAAAAAGCCTGGAAGAAGGCATTGAACTAGCCCGGAAAGCAGGAGAAAATGAACTGATGGTTATTGGTGGTGGTGAAATTTACAAGCAGGTTTTTCCCCAAACCGACAAGGTTTACCTTACCAAGGTGCACGCTACTTTTATTGATGCCGATACCTTCTCGCCCGATATCTTAGATAAGCACTGGAAGATAGTAAGCAACGAAAACCACTGGGCAGATGAAAAACACAAATATCATTTCGACTTTGTGGTGTTAGAAAGGAATACCTGAAAATATCAAGGCGTTCAAAAGATCACCTTCGTTTAAACAAAGATGCATTCCCCTACCCTCTGCGTACGAAAAAATGGCAATTCCTACTCCACCTCAAACGTTCCGAAATTCAAAACTTCGCCTTCGTTAATGTCTAATAACGCAAGCTTCTCAAAATCTACGTTTTCCCAAACCTTGCTTTGAAAATGAACCACGTCGCCATCAAAAAGCAAAATGTAAAGATCAGGCAACTCATCAAAACCTAAATGGTAGTTTCTGATATCGGCCGGTGAAAAATGAATCAGCGCTTCACCTTTATCGTTTAATTGCGCATGGCCCAGGTATTCATCATCCTGAAAAAGTTCCTTGTCATATAACCGGGCAGTGTATTGCTCGCCGGTTAAGGGGGCATCAGATCCTTTTTTTATAAACTTAACCTTAACGGCCATTTCAGTTTCAGGATTCCAGTTGCGGAATAGATTCAAAAATTTGTTCTTCATAGTTTCATTTTTTATTGAACGCCGGTTTATTGCGATTTTTATGCTTCAGAGACGATAAAACCAGGGAGTTTATCAAAGGTGTTTCCTATACCTTCATTTTTAAAATCATAATTTTACTAATCCAAATCATAACCAATCAGCGTTCCATTTATATTAATATGCACGTGCAAAAATTACACGCTCCTTACTTGTTTTACCACTAAATACGCAAACGCCATCCTGTTGCGGATTGTTCAAAGGTATACAACGGATGGTGGCTTTGGTCAGTTCTTTTATTTTATCTTCTGTTTCAGAAGTGCCGTCCCAATGCGCTGATATAAAACCGGGCAGCTCAATAGTTTTTAAAAACTCATCCCAGCTGTTCACCTCCCTGATATTTGCATTGCGGAAAGCAAGCGCTTTGTTGTAAATATTCTGCTGTATATCTACCAGTAACTGCTCAATATAATCGGCTATTCCATCAAACTGCCGGCTCGATTTTTCTTTGGTATCGCGGCGTGCAACCTCAACGGTGCCCGCCTCGTAATCGCGCATGCCCATAGCTAACCTAACCGGTACACCTTTTAATTCATACTCAGCAAATTTAAAGCCCGGGCGTTTGGTATCATCAGTATCAAACTTTACCGAAATGCCTTTTGCTTTCAGTTGCTTCATAACCGGTGCACATTTTTCGTGCAGCTTATTCATCTCCTCTTCTGTTTTAAAGATAGGAACGATAACAACTTGTAATGGTGCCAGTTTAGGAGGCATTACTAAACCGTCATCATCGCTATGCGCCATGATCAAAGCACCAATTAAACGGGTTGATACACCCCAGCTGGTAGCCCAAACATACTCCAGCTTGCTTTCTTTATTCAAAAACTGCACATCAAAAGCTTTGGCAAAATTCTGCCCTAAAAAGTGCGAGGTACCCGCTTGTAAGGCCTGGCCATCGCCCATCATAGCTTCAATGCAATAAGTATCCAAAGCGCCGGCAAATCTTTCGTTGGGGGTCTTTTTACCCTTTATAACCGGTAAGGCCATAAACTCTTCGGCAAAGGTGGCATACACATCCAGCATTCTTTCTGTTTCTTCAACCGCCTCCTTAGCTGTTGCATGTGCAGTGTGGCCTTCCTGCCATAAAAATTCGGCTGTGCGTAAAAACAAGCGGGTACGCATTTCCCAACGCACTACGTTGGCCCATTGATTGATCAGCAATGGCAGGTCGCGGTACGATTGTATCCAGTTTTTGTAGGTGTTCCAGATAATAGTTTCGCTGGTTGGGCGCACTATCAATTCTTCTTCCAGTTTTGCTTCAGGGTCAACAATAACTCCTTTCCCATTGGGGTCGTTTATTAAACGGTAGTGTGTTACAACCGCACACTCCTTGGCAAAGCCTTCAATATGCGAAGCTTCTTTGCTCAAAAAACTTTTAGGAATGAAGAGCGGGAAGTATGCGTTTACGTGACCGGTTTCTTTAAATGCTTTATCCAGTGCATCGCGCATGTTTTCCCAAATAGCATAACCATAAGGTTTAATAACCATACATCCGCGCACACTGCTGTGATCTGCTAATCCGCCCTTGATAACAAGGTCGTTATACCACTGTGAATAATCGTTAAGTTTCGACGTAATATCTTTGGCCATCGTAAATTTGATAAGGGTTTAGTCCCGGTTACCGGTGAAATTTGTTAATAATGATGTTTTATGTTAATAATGCGTCAAAATTATGAAAATCATTGAGGAGGCTTAAACTCTTTTGAACTAACTTTGTCACACCTAATAAAAACGGGGGTTTTATGAAACGTACAACGATCATCCTTTCAGCTTTCATGTTCTTCAATATTTTTTTGGGGATGGAGGGATTTGCACAAACCGATGACGTGTATTTTACGCCGAATAATGATAAAGGCGACAACACCATCACTCAGCAAAATAAAGGTAGCCAGAATTATAGCAACGAAACTGCAACCGATGGTTACCAATCGGATTATAAATTACAATCTAGCAAAAGCTATGTCGATAGCAACGGCAACACTGTAACAAATAACAACTACTACAGCGATAACGATTATTCATCAAGCCTGCAACGTTACTATGGCGGAAGTTGCTATGGTGGTTTAGGATATTACGATTACGGCTACTCGCCTTATTATGGTTTTGATTACGGCTTTTATGGCTTTGGTTATCCTTACTACGGGTTTTACAATCCTTACTGGGGATTTGGCTGGGGCTGGGGAGGCTATTATGGTTGGGGAGGCCTTTACGGTTATGGATACGGCAGAGGCTGGGGCGGATACGGCTGGGGTAGAGGTTATGGCTACGGTTATGGCAGAGGATATGGTTATGGATACGGCGGAAACGGCGGCTATGGCTTTGGATCAGGCAGCGGTAACGGTGGATATGCTTTTGGTACCAAGAGCGGTGCTCTAGCTAATAACGGGGTAAGCAACAACACAGTGGCCCATATCTCAAATGCAACTAACGGGTCTAATACGGCCAAATCAGCTCAGATATCCGGTAAATCAGCCGAGAGCAATGGTTGGAAATCAGTGGCACCAAGTGGATGGAGCACCAAGTCGGCAGCAGGCAGTAATAATGGGGTTAATGCTTCTAAATCCGCACAGAGGTCCAATTCAAATGGTGCACAGGCGCAACACGGCAATGCGCAATACAGGGGCGGCAACAATAATGCAGGAGCTGCAAGACAAAGCAGTCCTTCGGGCGGGCAGTACAGAGGCAGTGCGCCAAGTAACGGAGGCGGCGGATACCATGGCGGCTACAGCGGTGGAGGCGGAGCGCACTATTCAGGTGGCAGCATGGGCGGAGGCTCTCACAGCTCTGGCGGAGGTGGCGGAGGCCACTCAGGCGGCGGCCACAGATAATTTAAGCACAAAAAATATTATAAGAACGGAATCCCCAAAAGGTTCCGTTTTTTTTCAGAATAAGGTTGATTGACATAATTTTGATTACTTGCAGCCTTTGCATACTTGAACAGAGTGTTATACAAAACAATGAAGAACGGATTAACAGCTATACTATTATTATCGTGTCAATTTTTGTTTTCGCAGGATATACCCGATGAAACTGCCCTCTTTGCCCGTACCGGAATTTCGGGCACTGCCCGCACTGTCGGTTCGGCAGGGGCTTATGGCTCAGTAGGCGCCGATATGGGAAGCATAGGTATAAACCCCGCAGGCCTGGGCATTTACCGCTCAACCGATTTTTCTATTACCCCAATGGTACAGGTAGGTGGCAACGAATCTGTTTACGACGGCAACCACACCGTAGTGCATAAACCCTATTTTGCGTTAAGCCAGGGTGGATTTGTTTTTACCAAGGTTTATAAAAATGCCAGCGATAATTCAGATGCTCACATGGGCTTTGCTGCCAGACCATTAAAATCTATATCGTTCGGACTTACATTTGAGCAATCAAATACTTTCGACCGCAGTCAAACCTATGGTGCCACCAATACTACCCGTTCATTAATTGATGGCTATGCATCAGTTTTAAATGACTACCAGATATCATTGGCCAACGCGCCTTACGAGATTCAGGTTGCCGGCCAGGCGAATCTCATTGGCCTTAATACCAGCACAGGCTTATATACCAGTAACGTTAAAGCACCTGTAGCACAAGCCGGCGATATTGAAACGCGTGGTGCTATTAACCGTATTAACGTTGCCCTGGGCGCCAACCTGCAGGATAAACTTTACATAGGGGTTGACCTTGCGGTGCCTATTATCAATTATAATATCACCAACGATTTTACTGAAACGCCGCAAAACAGCCCCGTTCAGGATTATAGCTTCAATACCGTAACTTCCGAAACAGGGTTTGGATTTAACGGTATCATTGGCCTTATTTACAGGCCATTTCCGTTTATGCGTCTGGGGGCAGCCTATCATCTGCCCACCTGGTATTCTATGACTGAGAATTACCAGATAGGATTTAATGAAGATACTGCGGGATACAGCATTGGCACCGGTAACCAACCCTTTCAGATACCGGCATTCAAATATGGTTTAAGAACACCTATGAAAGGTAGTTTCGGCGCAAGCTTTTATTTCAAACAATATGGTTTTATTTCAGTTGATTACGACATACAAAACTTAGGCTCCACCCTGGTGCACGTGCCTAACGATTCTTTGGGTAATGAATCTTATATCAACCAAGCCATCAAAAGCACCTACACCTATTCGCACACCGTGCATGCGGGTTTAGAGGCGGCCATTAAAGTTGTAAGGCTACGCGCCGGATACTCATTCTCTTCGTCGCCATACAAAAAAGACCAGGAAGTTACTGCAGGTTATATGGATGTAAGAAATGCTATAACCGCAGGCCTGGGAATAAGGCTGACCCATTTTTATGTTGATCTGGCTTATGTTTACGGATGGTCGAAAGATGCAAGCTACCAGCTTACCAATACTTTTGCTGTAAATAGTATTTATAACACCTCCACCATTATGCTCACCATTGGCTGGAAATTTGAAGCGGGAGATAAGAAGAAAACAAACTCGCAGACAAGAACACAATCGCCGCGCTATACGCCACCTCCGGTTGATAACGATCCAAGATATTAATGCTTGATTTGCACCCTGCTTCAAAAGCCCTTAGCTAAAAAATAAGAGGGCTGTATCAAATTTCATATCGATTTTTAAAGCAGGGAACGGCTCCCCTGTTGCTCGTACTGTGCCCCATCAACATCTGCATTATTTACAATCATGCAAATGCTCAGCCTTCCATTGCATAGCCATGTGCACCCGGTTGCGGCCACTGGGGTGGTCGTAAAAAATAATTTCTTCCCAGTAACCAGGGTCAATTTTGCGGTATTCTGAAAGCAGCATATCAACATGCGCTTCGCCATCAGGTTCGCGGGCGGCGTTAAGGCCAAACATATCAGCTTCGGTTTCCTGGGTACGCACCATGGTGTTGGTAAGCGGCGTAAATATGAATGATGCTACTGTAAATAATACTACTAATAAAGGCAGCCCTCCAATATCGGCAATGCCTGTAATACCTAACCGGCTGCCATAGCGCCTGGCAAATAACTGAAAAAGGAAATTTACCAATGCAAAAAGCACCACCAGGAACACAGCTGTTTCAAACAAGCCCTTATAAACATGGTTCATTACATAGTGGCCCATTTCATGCCCCATTACCGCTTTTATCTCAGCCGGTGTACAGCGCTTTAATAAATTATCGTTTAACGAAATACGCGTAGTGCTTGCAAAACCGCTCACATTAGCGCTTACACGGTCGCTTTGTTTGCTGGCGTTAAACTGGTATACGTTTTCGGCAGGTATGCTGTTGGCACGCGCCATAGATAGAATTTCCTTTTTTAAAGGCCCATCGGCCAGCGGCTCGTATTTATTAAACAAAGGGCTTAAATATACCGGCGCAATAAATGCCCCGAAGGCAGCAAAGGCAATTACAATACCCGCACCCCATAACCACCATGTGCTGCCGGTTTTGCGTATGGCAAAGTACACCAGGGTAAGTACAGGGCTTCCAAAAACAAGCATCAGCGCAAGGCCTATCATATCATCTTTCAGCCATTCGGTAAAAGTCATGTTTGAAAGTGCATATTGGTGCTCCCGGCAAAAATTCTGATACACGTTAAAAGGGAAAAGCAGTACATAAGCTATCAGCAGGTATATCATAATATAAAACAGGTTCTGAACATCTACCCACGGAATGCCGCTTACCAGCTTTTTAATACGTCCTGACAATCCCGCTAACAAAAAAATGCCACCTATAAGTACGGCATACAAAGTGCTCCACAACTGCAGCCAGTAGCCCCCTTCAAAGTAAGCATCTGACTTTGCACGTTGCGCAGGCGTAAGTGTATTAAGCCAGTGCTCGGTAGCGGCATTTACATCAAACGCCGGGGTCGAAATTTTGGCAGTATCGGGTATAGATACCTGGGCATGGCAGGTTACTGTAGCCATAGCGCAGCAGATAAAAAGCAGACAAAGAATCTTTTTCATAAAACTGATTGATGGCTGAAATATATAAAACATAACTGGTAGGTTAATTACCGCCGGTTATGGCATATACTGGCAAACAATACCGCCCATAAGCGTTACACACAGTATCCAGAAGGCAGCATGAACGAGTACCCAGCCAAACTTTTTATTTTGCCATAGCCCTGTAATAAGCAACACCGGAAAAATGAGATACAGGCCTGTAAACACACCATGCAAAGCACCATGTTTAAATGTGCGGTAATTGTGCCCGTATTTATCCATTAAACCCTGCACTGTTATTGAAAGCGCTGAATTTTTATCCTGAAGATCCGGGTTGCCTGCTAACATGCCATGCAGGCCATACTGATGTATTACTATAGGCCCCAGCGAGCGCGCAATATAATAGCCCCCTATATAAGTCAGCAACACGGTAACAGCCAGTTTTAGCGGCGGCAGAGGAGTCATGCTAACGGCATTGCCCCATAATTTGCCCAATAAATTGGGGTTATACCATATTGCGCCTAACACCAGCGGCACCAAAGCCGCGCAAAGGTTAACAATGAATTTCTGATCCATGTGGTTGGTTTTTGTTTTTTAAAACTAAGTAGTTTTTTGAGATGGGGAGAGAAATTTAACACCGCTCCTTTTATTCTTGCATATCGAAGAAATTACATAAATTCACTAACGCTACTATGAAACAGGTTGGAAAAATATTACTGGTTTTGTGCATGGGCTTTTCCGTATGCGGAATAAAAGCGCAGCTGGTGGCCAATGCCGGTAACGACACAACCGTTTGTGCCGGAAGCACGCTTATTTTAACCGCTTCGGCACACGGGGGTACACCGCCATATTCATTTTACTGGGCCCCGGTTTCCGGATTGAGTTGTTACAACTGCGTTAATCCCACGGTTGCAACTAACACAAGTAACGGGTATGGATTAACAGTTGTTGATGCCGCACAAGATACTGCTGCAGCCTATGTTAATGTTACCGTAAATGTTTTGCCAATAGTAAATATTACGGCCAGTGATACCATTGTTTGTGCGGGGCAGCAGGTTTATTTACAGGGAAGTGGAATTACGCTGGGATGCGGTCTTGCAACTGGTATTTGTAATCAACCTAATACATCGCCGCAAATTGGTTCAGGGACCACACTTCAGCCAGGGACGGCAACTGAGTACCCTACTATATTTGGCAATTATTGGCAAAGCTGCAGGCAGCAAATGCTTTATACTGCTTCTGAACTTCAGTTAGTTCTTGGCGGAGCCAGGGCTATTAACGGCATTGGTTTTAATGTGGGACAGTTTAATAGTAATGCCATCTTACAAGGCTTTACTATTAAAATAGGCTGCACATCTGCAGATACCATGTCTGACTGGAACATTGCATTATTTGCAGTTTATAACAATTATGTACAGCCGACTATTGGCTGGAATGATTTTCCCTTCAGTTCTAATTTTTATTGGGATGGTGTTTCAAATGTTATTGTTGAAATTTGTTGGAATAACCCTTCCTTATTCGGAAGTCAAAACAATAAAGCTGATTGCACCATTACACCGCACTGCAGCTATATTTATTCTTATGGAAGGAACAACCAGTGTGATACCATCACGACACCTATAACTTCTAACTTCAGGCCTAACGTAAGATTTGGTTATTGTGCGGCCGCAACTTCTGCGTTTACGTACCGCTGGCTGCCAGGCGCCGGGCCGGACAGTGTATTTACCCCCACAACCGCCGTAACTTATGCCAGCCCGGTTAACACAACAACTTATTATTTAAACGTAACTGATAATAAAGGCTGCGTTGGTAAAGATTCAATAAATATTGCAGTAAGGCCGGTATCAGTAACAACAAGTGTTCAGTCTTATCAGGCAACCTGTCCTGGCCAATCAGCCGGAGCTATTTCGGCAGTAATTTTCAGCACTGATACCGTTTATTATCAACTTCTCAATTCAAATTATTCTTCAACCTTGCATACCGGCTATGCCGGCAATAACGATACCCTGCTATTTACCGGTCTTGCAGCCGGAACTTATCACCTGCTGCTAACCGACTCATTCTGCACAAATATTGATAAAGCAATTGTGGTGGGTGAAGGAATACTGAGTGCAGACACTACCTTAATAAACCCCAAGTGCCCATCGCTTACTAATGGGGCAATACACGCAGTTTTAAACAGCAACCTGAATACGGTAAGTTATAAGTTGCTTAATTTCAATTCCACCGCTGTTTTAGATTCAGGGACTGTCATCAGTGGTGGCACAGTTATTTTCTCATCCCTGGTTGCCGGTACTTATCCGCTCAATATCAGCGACTCGCTGTGCAGTGTTAGTTATGATATTACGCTCTATGCTCCTTCTCAACCCAATTTTACAGGTAGTAATTTCAGCTACAGCTGTTACGGCGATTCGAATGCTACAGGTTGTTTAAATTTATCCGGCGGAACAGCACCCTTCAACTTTAGCTGGAGTGACCCTGGCATAACGGGCCAATGCCCGGCCAATATGCCGGCCGGAAATTATTCGGTAACAATAACTGATGTAAATAACTGTTCAACAATTGTTCCGGATATAGTAGTGCTGCAACACCCTGAGTTGTATCTGCAGGTAATATCAGAAGAGGAGGAATTGTATTCTGAAACAGTAACGGTTGTAGTAATGGGCGGCATGCAACCCTACACCGTTTATTGGGGCGATGGGGCAACCTCGCAGACAGCAGATACTGTAGCTTACACGTATACTACTCCGGGGGCATACCTGATAATTATTGACGATGCCAATAGCTGCTCAATAGCCGATTCCGTTTATCTGTCATTTGCTATCGGTATTCCTGTAAACGTAAGCGCCTTTTTAAAAGTCTATCCCAACCCAGCCAACGATCAGCTGTTTATTGAAAGCAATGAATTGACATTTGATGAAATTGAAATTATGGATATAACAGGTAAGCAGGTGCAACATCAATACCTCAACAACTTGCATCAGACCATGTTGAACATTTCAGGATTAAGCGATGGGGTGTACTTGGTAAATGCAAAGAGCGCCGGTTTGGAATATCGCAGCCGGTTTGTAAAAGCAAAATAGTTTATTGCAAGTGGTAACTTACCAGCGGGAATCCGTCGTATTTAATAATGCCCACATTCGGGGCAATAAGCATGGTATCATTGACCATGCCTCCCGGAGTTATTACTGTTCGTAGCAAAGTATAAACATTGTTGTAGTTATTGCCACCCACCGATAAGCTTGCCGAGGCAGCAATAACCCTGATGGTTCCGCCGGAGGCAGACCAGGACGAC
>Ga0316217_10004271_pt1 | contig 15595 bp, 12 predicted proteins | sample 1anoAmetaG_FD_203633 | JGI IMG/M metagenome (GOLD analysis project Ga0316217, IMG submission 203633) | Freshwater microbial communities from Trout Bog Lake, Wisconsin, USA - 1anoA | ecosystem: Environmental > Aquatic > Freshwater > Lake > Hypolimnion/Profundal zone | place: USA: Wisconsin... | reverse complement strand
AGTCGCCCAGCAGCCCCCAGTGGGCCAGCAGCGCCATCCACAGCCCAAAAGACGCCACAAAAGCGCCCGAGGCAGCGGCCGTGCAACGCACCGCCAGCGCGCGCCTGCGCCACAGCGGCAACAGCATCGCCCAGCCCAGCGCCGGCAACAGAAATACGGCGGTGGTCTTGGTGAGCATCATCAACGTAAAGAGCAGCCCGATCCCCACCGAGGCCCAGACGGGACGGCGCATCGTCGGCAGCCGGACCGCCAGGTTCAAGGCCGCAAGCGTGAGGGCGATCAGCATTGGTTCCAGAATGGCCAGGCGGCTGAAGCAATAGAGGAAGGGGCTGGTGACCATCTGGGTCGGGGCCAGCAAAGCCACCCAGCGCGGCCCTCCGGCTCTCAGCAGCAAATAGCTCAGCAGCAGATTGGCAAAGAAGAAGGCCACCGCCAGGCCGCGGGCCGCCTCCACCGTGACCCCGGTAAAGAAGAACAGAACCCACTCCAGGAAGGGCCACACCGGCACCGCGGGCGCGGGGTTGAAGTCCCCCGGCATGTACCAGTTGCCGAACAGGTGCGCACGAATGGCCGCGTTCCCGTACCACCCCTCGTCGGTGTACTTGGCGTAGTCGTGGAACCAGGGCGAGTGATTGGGAAAGTCGGCGCGCAGATGGAGCGCGTGCAGCACCGCGAAGCCGCCGATCGCGACCAGCCAAACGGCATAACACCAACGCTTGGACGAACTCGTCAAGGGCCGCTACCTCGCCTGTGAAGGGGTCTCTTGGTCGATGCGATTGCAGCCGGCTCTCCCTAGAAAACGGGAAAAACAGCAGGGTTGCAGCGAAGAACGCACCAGAGGAGATGAACCAAGTATACCGTGAAGAGACCGCGATCTCTTTTCTTCATCCGCCCACCGCCTTCGAGGTGCTTTCTCCCACCGAAGCGCTGAAAACCCTGACGACCAAGTGCTGCATGTAGGAGCACATGGGCATCCGAACCATCGTGGCAATCGATCCCACCGGCCCAAGTTATCGCTATGCCGCGGGGCGACTGGAACCGCTCGAAGCCCGCTCTCTCGATACTCCCGGCAGCCAACGCCGTTTCGACCTGGACGAGATCGCAAAGCTCATCGATTAGAGGTTCGGCGCAAGGGATTGGTCCAGGCTGCGGAAGAGGTCCAAGAGATTCAGACGGATCGCGGTTCCGCGAATCTCGAATTCAAGCGTATCGAGCCATCCGTCGGAGGTGGCCGCCTGGCCGCTTCGCGTTCCGGGATCGATCAGCCAGATGTTCTCGATGCCCATCTTCCTGTAGTCCTGCGACTTTTCCCTGGTTCGGGAATAGGTGTCGTCGGCGGAGAGAATCTCGATGACGCATAAAGGCGGCGCCGAAAGGACCTCCTCGTTCAACGCGCCAGGGCGGACCAGCGTCACGTCGGGGATCCGCACCCGAGCGGCGGAAACCTGCACCCGCTGTTCGGTGGTAACCACGATCTGCCACTCCTGTTCGTGCGCCCCAAACCAGATCGTCAAAAGCGCCTGCACCCGCGCGTGTTCGGTCTTGCCCACGTTTCGCTCCCGCAACTCCCCGTCAACGAATTCCAGGTCTGGGCGGTAAGTGGCCTGTAAATACTCACTCAGCGCGATCTGTGTTGAGGCGGCCATGACTCACTCCACATCTCCCTGCGGCGACCGATTTCATTACGTTAGTCCAAAAGCAGCCGGCGAACAATCCGGTTCATGTCCTATTCGTAGGCCAGCGCGTCGATGGGGTCCTTGCGGGCGGCCATCCAGGCCGGATAGAGCGCGCCGCACACGGCGCCGACAAAAGCGATCGCCGCTCCCTTGGCAATCCACAGCCCGGTGACCTCGAAATGCTGCGTGGGATAGAGGTGCATGATCAATTCCCTCACGCCATAGGTGCCGGCAATGCCCACCAGCACGCCCGCCACCGCCATCAACGCGGTCTCGCGCACCACTACGCCCACAATGGCCAGCTTCGAAGCGCCCATCGATTTGAGAATGCCGATCTCCCGGGTCCGCTCCAGCACCGCCGTGTACATGGACTGGAAGATAACCAGAAAGCCGACGATGACGGCGATGCCGGTGACCACATCGAGAGCGATGTTGAAGCCGGGCAGCCGCTCGGGCGTCATCTGCTGGAGCCATTCGTCGATGGTCTCCACCTGGTTGTCTTCCAGGCCCCTGGTCTTGTGGATCTCCTCGATGACCGTTTTGTCGTTGGCCGGATCGTCGCACTTGATGTAGAAAAGCGAAGCCTTGTCCACCGAGCCGGTCAACTCGCCCATGGTTTGCAGGGGCAGCAGTTTGCGGCCTCCCTTGCCGTGCTCCACGATGCCCGAGATGCGGAAGGGGTGATTCCAGAACAAAAGCGTATCGCCCACGCGGTAGCCCTTGTCGGAGCGGGCGAAGACATCGTCCACAATCACGTCGTAGGGTCCCTGGAACGGCCCGCCCTCGAGAAAGACGAAGGGCTTCAAGGCGTTGAAGCTGGCATAGTCGATGCCATAGAGCACTTCGACCTTGCCGTTGGTGGTCAGAAGCTGAATCACCGGCGACACCACGGCCACGTGGGACAGGCGGCGAATCGCTTCGACGTTCCTCACCGGCATGGGGGCGCCGCCCACTCCGTTCATATAGCTGGCGTTGGAGGGGCGCAGCATCAGGTCGGCGCCGATGCCGTTGGTGCGCTGCTTCTGGTCGTTCAACATGCCCATGAAGATGCCCACGATCGACAGGATCATGATCACTTCAATGGCTACCGCCAGCACGCTGATGATGGATCGCACCGGGCGGTGCAGCAGATTGGCAATAACAAGCTTATTCATTCCTGGACACGGCTCCGGGGCGCGCAAGATTAGGGCTACAGCATTTACGGAATTGGTGCAGACAGAAGGCACGCACTCAAGTGGCCTTTTTCTCAAGAAAAGGCCACCTTGCACGCCCTTCAAGAAATCTGCGAATATTCCGAAAATGCTCTGACGCTACCCTTCAGGGTAACAGCCCCGAGCGGCGGAAACAGGCGGCGGCGCGCGGCGCTCCGGACGCCCACAACCGCCTTGCCCCGGCCGCCCGGATTCGCGAGCAGGGGGTAAATACTTAATAAATAGCGACCTGTTGGCGGCCCAGGTCCCAGGTCGATGAAAGCAAAGGGAGAAGACCTCCCTTTTCCTTTGACGGAAGCGGAAGGGCGGTTTATGGTGAATGTGGAAATCGTTCGGGATTCCTGCCGGTTTCATGGTCGCCAATGGGTAGCTTTGGAGAAGACCTGCGCATGGAGCGGTTGTCTCGCGGCATTGCGCTGGAAGAGATTGTCGCGGTCACCAAAATCAGCCGGCGCCACTTGGTTGCGTTGGAGCAGGAGCGGTTTCGCCTGCTTCCCGGCGGCATTTTGAGCAAGGGCATCGTGCGCGGCTACGCCGGCGCAGTGGGCCTGGATCAGCACGCCTGGACCGAGCGCTTCCTGCGCGCCTCCAGCGCCACCGGCCTGGAAATCGACGACGAAGACGGCTGGACGGCCTTTGCCTCCAACGTGGGCAAGGCCCGCATCCAGCGCCGCGACGCCGTCGAAGTGCGCATGCGCTGGATCGGCGCGATCCTGCTGCTTTTGCTGGTGGCCGGGGCAGCCTATCTCACACTGCGCTTCTTCGGCCTGCGCGCCGGCTGGTGGCCCACCCTATTGCCCATGAAGGAACTGGCCTCCGCCGCGCATCACGTCTCGTCGACGGCGCACACCCTGCTGACACGCGTTCTGGCCTGGTTCGGACGCTAGTGTGGTGTCCCGGAAGTTCGCAACATAATTCGAAAACCCCGCCCCAGCCCAATAAGCTGTCATCCTGAGCGAACGGGGCCCCAGACGCTTTTCAGTCTGGGGGTGGTGAGTCGAAGGATCTGCGGCTGCTCTTCCGGGTTTTTCCCAAGAACTTTGGAGACAGGGCGCTAGTGTAGTTGCGGCTTACCCTTCCCCCTGCCCCTTTGAGCGCCATTAACTGCCATTCGCTGCAAGTCTTTGCTCCCGGCCGCGTGGCGCGATTACCATAGAGGGATGCATCCCAAGGCGCACGCCTGACGGTGCTGGCGTGTGCTGTGCGAGAGTGGGTCCGATGTGGCGGAGAATCTAGGTTCCCGCGCCGGTGACCCAGCATCTACCGGTCCTCGTAACAGACTGCCCAAATCGAATTCCCTGCAATGGGAGGAGTTTTACATTGAGCGACCGTTTCTTGTTTACCTCTGAGTCTGTCACCGAAGGCCACCCGGACAAGATTGCCGACCAAATCTCCGATGCCATCCTGGACGCCTGCCTGGAGCAGGACCCCTACAGCCGCGTTGCCGCCGAGACCCTGACGGCTACCGGCCTGGTGGTCATCGCCGGCGAAATCACCACCAAGGCCTACGTCGATTTCCAGAGCCTGGTGCGCGGCGTGGTGGCCTCCATCGGCTACGACAACGCGCTGTACGGCTTCGATTCGAATACCTGCGCGGTGATCTCCACCATCAACAAGCAGTCCGGCGATATCGCCCAGGGCGTAGACACCGGCGGCGCCGGCGACCAGGGCATGATGTTCGGCTACGCCTCCAACGAGACCCCCGAGTTGATGCCCGCGCCCATCTCGCTGGCCCACAAACTCTGCCGGCAGTTGACCGCCGTGCGCAAAAGCGGCAAACTGCCCTATCTGCGCCCCGACGGCAAGAGCCAGGTCACCGTCGAGTACGACGAGAACGGCAAACCCGCGCGCATCGACGCCGTGGTCATCAGCAGCCAGCACTCGGAGAACGTCACCAACGAGGAGTTGCACGCCGACATCCTCAAGTACGTCATCCAGGCCGTGCTTCCGGCCGAGTGGCTCGACGAGCACACCAAGTACCACATCAACCCCACCGGACGCTTCGTCATCGGCGGGCCCATGGGCGACACCGGCCTGACCGGCCGCAAGATCATCGTAGACACCTACGGTGGTTCGGGCCGTCACGGCGGCGGCGCTTTCTCGGGCAAGGATCCGACCAAGGTCGATCGCTCGGCCGCCTACATGGCCCGCTACATCGCCAAGAACATCGTGGCCGCCGGCCTGGCCGACCGCGCCGAGGTCCAGCTCGCCTACGCCATCGGCGTGGCCGATCCGGTCAGCGTGCGCATCGACACCTTCGGCACCGGCAAGGTCGGCGAAGCCAAGCTGACCGAACTGGTTCGTGCCAACTTCAAGCTCCAGCCCAAGGGCATCATCGAGAGCCTGAACCTGCGCCGGCCCATCTACCAGAAGACCGCCGCCTACGGCCACTTCGGCCGCACCGAGCCGGAGTTCACCTGGGAAGCCACCGACAAGGCCGCCGCCCTGGCCGAGCAAGCCGGGCTAACCGCCGCCGCCAAGTAAGGTCCGCGACTCTGCCAGAGAGGAAGAATGGGACGCATCGCGCGATGCGTCCCATTCTTTTTTCTGCCCCGCGCGTCGATGGAATAGAATTCTTCGGGGTGGCCAAGCCGATCCCAAACAAGGAGTTGTCGATGCGTTTTCCCGCTCTTGTTGTCCTTGCACTCTCTGTTGCCTCCGTCGCTGCCGCGCAGACCACCGCCCATTGGGAGTACGAGGGCAAGAACGGCGTGCTGAATTGGGGCAAGTTGGACCCGGCCTATAGAGCCTGCTCCCAGGGCCACCAGCAGTCGCCCATCGACATTCGCGGCGCCCACCTGAACAAGGCGCTTGCGCCCATCGAGTTCCACTACATCGCCGGCGGGGTGACCGAGACCAATAACGGACACACCGTGCAGGTGGACGTCCATCCCGGCAGCTACATCGTGGCCGGCGGCGTGCGCTACGACCTGATCCAGTTCCACTTCCACCATCCCGCCGAGGAGGCGGTGAAGGGCAAGCTCACCGACATGGTCGTCCACCTGGTGCACAAGAGCGCCGATGGCAAGCTGGCCGTGGTGGCAGTACGGCTGATGGAAGACGTCGGCGCGCCCAATGCCGTGCTGGCCGCCCTGTGGCCGCACCTGCCGAAAACCGCCGGCGCCAGCGAAAAAGTCACGGAGATGGTGAGTCCCGGAGGCTTTCTGCCCGCCGACCGCGGCTACTGGACCTACATGGGCTCCCTGACCACGCCCCCCTGCACCGAGGGCGTGCGCTGGTTCGTCTTCGAGCAGGAGATGAGCCTGAGCCGCGACCAGTTGCGCACCTTCGCCGCCATCTTCAAGATGAACTCCCGCCCACTCCAGGAAACCCACGGACGCCGCATCGAGGCCAACGAGTAAAGCAGGGAATAGGGAATAGGCGCCCTCACCCCGACCGCGTAATTGTCTTTGCGGCCAGGGTGGGTTGGCGTACGGTTCAGCCCCATTAAGAATCGAAAGCGATCTACCCCGCCAGCGGCGTCAGCTTGAGGAGCAAGCCACTATCGCCAGGCAAGACTTCGACTTCCACTCCGGTCACATCTTCAATCAGGTAGTCGGCAGCCGCCAGGCTCTCGACGGAGTGCGAAAAGGTCGTCGCCACCACCGTGCAGCCAGCAGCACGCCCCGCCTCGCTGCCCGAGGCGGCGTCTTCGAAGACCACGCAATCGGCGGGGTCGAAGCCCAGCAGAGCGGCTCCCGCCAGGTAGGGGTCGGGGTGAGGCTTGCCGTTGGCCACCTGCTCGGCGGAGATGAAACGCTCCGGCACCGGGATTCCGCCCGCCGCCATGCGCACCCTGGCCAACCGCTCGGTGGCGCTGGTCACCACCGTCCAAAGGGGTGCGGGCAGTGCGCGCAGCAGTGCGCGCACACCGGAGAGCACGCGCACCCCCTCGGTGTCTTCGATTTCCATGTCTTCGACAATCTGGTTCTCCACTTCGGCATCCAGATCGGGGCGCAGCAGGCGCACCGAGTCGATGCTGCGGCAGCCGTGCACGATGGCCATGGCCGCGGCCGGATCGATGCCGCGCATCTCCGACCACTTGGTCCAACTGCGCTCCACCGAGCCCAGCGAGGAGATCAGAATGCCGTCCATGTCGAACAAAACGCCCTTGCAGCGGATGTGCACCGGGGAAGAAGAGATTGAAGAAGCCATGCTTCGATTGTAGCGGGAAGCCTACTTTGGCTTTGTGCATAAAGAATTGCTTCGGTTCCATGGCACGGTGTCGGCCGCTCACCGGCGTTGCCTACCCACGGGGGATGAATCCTGGAGCCTCCTGCTTCCATGGGAGTGCACAATGCAGGCCCCGAAGGGGCCGTCAGAGGGAGCGCGCAGTGCAGGCCCCGAAGGGGCCGTCAGAAAGTAGCCCAGGGTGAAGCGTAGCGGAACCCTGGGTCAGGGCGACAAAAGAACCATCAGCCCCGTAGGGGCGACCGAAATCCAACGCAGATTCTAAAGGGGATAGGCAACGTCTCCGACCGTGCCGACAAGCCCGGCAATCATCGATGCACATCGCCTTATCGCTTCGCCTTGGCGTCCTTGGGCGCGGCAAACGCCACCTTGGGCTTCTCGGCAAGCGTTACGGCTGCCTCGACCGCGCTCTTGCGCGCGCCCTGCTGCACCTCGTTCTGTTTCAGCGTCGCCGTGCCGTTGGCGATTTCCGCATCGGCGCTCCAGCGCTCGAAGCGCGCCAGCTCGGCGGGAACAGAGCCGCCGCCGGCCACGGTTCCCTGCCGCCACTCGAAGTGCAGGGTTCCCTTGGCGGAAGAGGCCAGATCGTCGCCGCTAAAGCCGGTGAGATCGACCTTGCCGGCAGCATTGAATGTGCCGCCCGACCAGCGCATGCCCAGCAACTGTCCCAGCGCGGCGGGGCTGATCTTCTCGAACTGCCCGGTGAGCGCATAAGCCGGCTTGTCCTGGTTGGTCGCGGGAGTGTGCAGGGCGCCGGCAGCATGGACGTTGCCGCCCAGCAGTCCCGCATCCAGGGCGGCAATCTCCGCCCCGTCTTGCAGAATGCGCAGGCTTGCCGTGGCCTTCTGCAGCGTGACCGGGCCGACAACGATGGAATCGGCCTTGACGGTTCCCTCCAGCAGCGGCCAGGCCGGCGCGGCGGCAGGCCGTAGGCGGGCGATCAGCGTAGAAAGCATGGTGCCGCGCTCATGCGCTCCCAGGATCGCGGCCTGCAACGCACTCACATCGAGCGATCCGAATTGCACTTGGAAATGGGCGGGACAGGGCTGCGGCGTCTCGCAGGCCGCCGGCAGGGTCAAACTGGCCGTCCCCTTCACCGGGCCATAGGAAAACGCCACCGGGTCCCAGCGGATCTCGCCGCTGTCCAGGTGGAGCGTGGCCTGGGAAATCTCCACGTGGTTGGTCAGATAGTCGGCCTTCCAGTTGGCGTTGTGCAAGGTCACGGTTCCGCTCAGCCGATCGACGCCGGGTTCCGCGCCCGCCGGGGCAGTTGCGAGAGGCGTCCTGGGAGATGCCAGCCAGGGGCCTTCCGCGCTCAGGTCCACGGCCACCGGGTCGCCGGCCAACGAATCCAGCGCCGGAGCATCCGCCATGCCCGCCACGTGAGCCAGTTCCCTGGCGCGGGCAATCGAGGCCTGGCCGTGCGCCGTCAGATGGTAGCCGGATATCGCCAGTTGGGCGGTGAGCGTGAGCGGACCCGATCCGCCGGCGGGGATGGCCACGGTGGCCGCCAGCGCCCGCGCGCCTTCGGCCGGCGTCAGCACCAGCTTGGCCGCTTCAATGGGCGTGGTGAGCCCGTCTCCGCTCAATTGAAATCCTTCTACCGTGAAGCTGCCAGTGAGCGGGCCCGATGCGGCCGGAGGCGCTTTGGCCGGCTTCGGGGACGGCTTTTGCGGCGCATCGCTCGGAGCGGCGATCCCGGCATACTCGATCTTGCCGCTGACCGCTCCCTTGGCCACCAGCCCGGTGCTGAAACCGCTGCGCACCGTGCGCAGCGCGTCCAACGCCGCCTGTACGGGAATCTTGTCCAACTCGACCGAAAACTGCGGCTGCCCATCGCCGGGCAACTCTCCGGTCAGATGCACGCGGCCATTGCCGAGCGGAGAATCGCAGGCCAGCTTCTCCACCGTACGGCTGGTGTAGTGGTAGGCAAAAGCGCAATTGGCATCGAAGTCCAGAGCTGCGACGGGAGCAAACTCCGAGCGGTGTACACCCTCTGCGCGCAGCCGCGTCTTCACCTGGGCCGCATCGAGCGTGCCCTCCAGGTGCAGTTCGCCGGTCAAATCGCCGCGCCAGCCGGCGTCGGAACCGAGAACCAGCCGGGTAAGCTGGCCGAGTTGCGCCTCTCTCCACTCCAAATCCAGGTGCAAAGGCATCTGCCGCAGCTCGGAGGCCTGGCGCACGCTGCCTACCAGCCGCACAACGCCGGTGTCCGCCAGTCCCAGGCTCAGGTCGGTGCGGGCCGGCTGTCCGCGCAGTTCGATCCGCCAATCGCCCGGATTCGCCTGCCAGAACGACAGGTCGGTGTTCAACAGCGAAAACGGCAGCTTCTCCACGCCATCCTTGATGTTGATGCGGGAGTTGGTAGCTTCCAGGTAGGGCAGCCGGGCCAGCTTGCGCATGCCCGCGCCGGCGGCCTCCGTTCCCGCCTGGGCCGATGCGGTGCGGAACAGCGAATCCAGGTTCCAGCGGCCGGAGGAGTTGCGCACCAGGTTCAAACTGGCCTCGTCCACGCTGATACGCCCAATCTCCAGCTTGCCGCGCCACAGCGAGAACATGCGGATGGAGGCGATCACTGTGTTGGCGTGGAGCAGCGGCTCGGCGCCGCTGGCCGGATCTTCCTCGACCGTCAGATCGGTGAGCACGAAGCCAGGCCGAGGCAGCAGGCGCACTTCCACCGAAGAGAGACGCACCGGCCGTCCCAGAGAAACCGAGAGCAGATGCGTCACCTGGCTCTTGTAACGGCTGACGCTGACCAGCGGCGGCACGATCGCCGCTACCAGAATGACGGCCAGCGCGGCCAGCGCCAGCCAAAGTCCCTTTTGCTTCCGTTGCCGGCCTTGCGTTTCTTCCGTCATGGTCTTTTCAGTGGTCAGTGAACAGTGGTCAGTTGTCAATCTGTGCTCGTCACTTTTTCGCGACGGCTAGCAGAGCAATCATCGCACTTAGGACAGACGCAATCGCCGAAATCAGTGCAAGAACCCATAGTCTTGACTCGCGAATGCTCCGTTCCGCTTCAATGACTCTCTGCTGCAATTCGCAATCCGGTGCGCGTGGTGCGCGTCCGGAAGAACTCTGCGTGCGAGGCTCGCCGACAGTATCAATGCCAAGCTTGCGAGCCCGCTGCTCAAGTAGTTCGCCCTCAAGAAGTTTGGCCATACCTACCCAATAGACTCCCAACCAGTTGGATGCTCAAGGAACTGACAACTGTCCACTGATAACTGACAACTGACAACTGTGTTACCGCGTCACGTGCAGCGTCCGCATCCAGCGTGTTTGGTCAAAGAAGTGTAGCGCCACGTGCCCCATCCAGGCCACGGCGCTGCCTAACCCCGGCTGCTCGTACTGGTCGTCCGGGGTCACAAACGACCAGTAGTTGAACAACGGCCGGCCCACGATGTTCTCTCTGGGCACAAAGCCCCAGTAGCGCGAATCCAGGCTGTTGTGACGGTGGTCGCCCATCATGAAGTACTTGCCGGGAGGAACCACCAGATCCCCATTTTCGATGTGGTTGGGAAAGTCCACCGACCAGGTCTCGGTAGCGCCCCGATCCATGGAAGGCGGAATCGAGGGGTACTCGTCGAGAAAGTCAGAATGGTTGTCGAAGGTGGTCTTTTCCGCGTGCGGCTGGTCCTGGGCCACGCCGTTCAGAATCACGATGCCGTCGCGCAGATGGATGTGGTCTCCCGGTACGCCGATCAGCCGCTTCACCAGGAACAGATCGGGCTCGCCGGGCTTGAGAAACACCACGATGTCGTTATGCCGCGGCTCGCGATAGCGAACCAGGGGCATCCACGAGGCGCCGGGCGCCAGCGTGATGCGATCGACCACCAGATGATCGCCCACCAGCAGCGTCTTCTCCATCGATCCCGAAGGGATGACAAAATTCTGGCCCAGAAAGGTGAGGATAAACAGCCCCACGACCAGAACGGAGCAGATGCTGGCCAGCGCCTCGGCAGGCGTCTCTTCCACCCGTTCTTCCGCGGGCTCGGTTACGGGTTGCGCCTCGATCGGCGTCTTTGCTGGAGGCGTATTCTTCTTCGTCATTCTGTCGCTCTTTGTCAGTGAACAGTGGACAGTGAACAGCGGTCGGTCTGTTTCTGACCACTGTTCACTGTTCACTGCCCACTGCTTTTAATGCACCACCTGGAAGATGCGCTTCCAGCGCGCAAACCCGGAGAGTCTGGCCGAAAGCAGCCTGTCGTGTCCGAGTCTATCATCTGCGGCTTGCAGCGCGGCCGGCGGCACATCGGTGGTGGAGGGCCGGGAGAGCGAGAAGTAGATGACCAGCGGGCGAGCCACAATCTGCTGCCGCGACACAAAGCCCCAATAGCGCGAATCCTTGCTGTGATTGCGGTTGTCGCCCAGCACAAAGTACTTATCCGCGGGGACCACCAGTTCGCCGTCCTGGGTGAGGCTCTGCAACTGCTTCCACCACACCGGATCGACCTCGGGATCGGTATACACCTTGGCGGGAAACTCGTCGCCCAGGGGATTGCGCGCCACCGGCTCGAAGGTGGCGTAGGGTTCCACCAGCGGCAAGCCGTTCACCGTCACCCGGCCATCTTCGATATGCAGCCGGTCGCCGGGAATCCCCACCACCCGCTTGACATAGATCTTGTACAAGTCCTCGGGAGGATGAAAGATGACGATATCGCCGCGCGCCACCTGGCGGTAGGGCATCGTCCAATGGCTCAGAGTGCCGGCGGGGGCAAACGCCTGCTTGTTGACCAGCAGAAAATCGCCCACCAGCAGGGTGTGCTCCATGCTCTCGGAGGGGATCAGGTAGGGTTGCAGCACGAAGGTGAGCAGAAACAGAGCCACTACCACCGTCCGCAGCAAGGAGGCCAGAGCTTCGGGAACGGTAGGAAGATGCAGCGGCAGCTGAGATCGGCTGCGCTGCACCGGGCCGGCCACTTGGGCGGGGGTACTCATTCGGCCTCTTGCTCCTCCTCTGCCTGGTTTCCCGTGGCGTCCTCTTTGCCTGCCGCCAGCCGGATCAATGCGCGCCGCGCGGCATCCTGCTCCGCGTGCTTCTTGGTGCTGCCGGTGCCCCGCGCCAGCGGTTTTCCCGGCTCCGTCTTATCGGCCATCAGCCGGACTTCCACCAGAAAACGCTTGCGGTGGTCGGGGCCGCTTTCGCTCTTCACCCGGTAAACCGGCGTTCCTGCCCGCGCCGCCTGCAATTGTTCTTGCAGCGCCGACTTAAAATTGCCCAGCGCGGCGCCGGAGAGCAACTCCCTGGCCAACTCCTCCGCCGCCTCGCCCATCACCCATCGCCGGACAAACCCTCTTACCGGCTCCAGGCCCCCGTCCAGGAACAACGCCCCCAGCACTGCTTCCATGGTATTCGAAAGTACGGTGCTTTTGCGCCGCAAACCGCTGCGATCCTCCCCGCGGCTCAAGCGCAGATGCTCGCCCAACCCGATCGCCGTGGCCACCTCGGCCATGTGCTGACGGCTGACCAGTTGAGCGCGAACGCGCGTCAGTTCGCCCTCCTGCCACTCCGGATGGGCCACAAACAGCGCCTCGCCCACCACCAGGCCCAACACCGCATCGCCCAGAAACTCCAGCCGCTCATTGTCGCCGGTCGCCGCGACGTCCTCGTTGGCGCTCTCCTGCGCCTGCTGATTGGCCAGCGAGCGGTGCGTCAGAGCGCGCACCAGCAACTCCGGCCGGGCAAAAACATGTCCGAGCGCTGTTTTCAGATTCACCACCACTGCATCCACAAATGCCTCGATTTACCGGCAAAGCCGCGGAGACCCTCCGGAACCGGATACTCCGGCTCTGGAGGGCCTGCCATCTTTGTTAGACGCCAGACAGAGGCCCGGCGGGCACACGCATCGAATTATTGCGGCTTTGGCGTTCCGCTTTGCCCGGAAATCCCCGCCTCCGGCTTGCCCGGCTCCGCCCCTTCGGGAGCGTCGTCCTCGGCATCTTCTTCGCAACTGTGGCCTTTGATCATGTACGCGGCCTTCATGCCCCGTTCGGCGGAGAGGCGCGTGTCCATCTGGCCGTCGCGGGTCTCCAAGGCCAATTTGTACTCCGCCAGGGCCTGGTCGCGCTTGCAATCCAAATCCAGCATCCGGCCCAGATAAATGTGCGACCAGGAGACCAGGCGCGGGTCCTTGCTGGTGGCCAGCGTCTTCTGGAAGCCGTTGATGGCGTCCTCCGCATGGCCGCTGAGGATCGCCGCCCTGGCCAGAATGAAGTTCGCCCGCGCCGCGTCGGCCGTCGCGTCCAAGGTGTCGGCATGAACGGTAAGCGCCTGCCGCGCCATGGCGCTGGCCGTCGCCACATCGCCGCCCGCCAGACGCGCCTCGGCCAGATCCAGCCCGGTCAACTTGCGCGGCTTGCTGCGCGCCAGCACGTCGTCGTCGCCCACCTTGTCGAACTCCGTCTGGCGGGCGCGATGCACCTGCTGGTCCACGTCCATGCTGTAGACCATCTCGCCAATGGTGTCGCGCAGGCCGGCGGGGTCCTTCTCAAACTGGATCAACTGCTCCCAGAAATACTGGGTGAGCACAAAGCCCTGGGTCATGTCGTGGCGCACGGCGGCGATGCGGATGGCGTCCACCTTCTGCTGGTAGACCTGCCGTTCGTGCTCGTAGCGCGGCAACTCCGACCGCTCCACGCCGGCCGGAATCTTGTAGACCGGAATCCCGGTGTCCAGAGTCCGCGCCTCGATGGCCTTGATCAGGCACTCGATGGCCAAAGGCACTGTGTCGGAGCGGTAGATGAACTCCAGGGGCGCCTCCCGCACTTCCTTCAGAATCGGCTGCATGCGATCGATGGCATTGGCCCGCGAATAGAGCAGCGGCTCGATCACATAGTGCAGATAGGTGTGGCGCACATCGCTCATGCGAATCTGCCCGTCCACCGGCGAAACCACCACCACGTAGTCGGTCCCGTACACGCGGGCATTGATGGTGTGCGGCGAGAGCAGCGGCTCGATCACCACAATGAAACGCCGCCCATCGTAGGTCGAGGCGGGCATCTTGAGATAGAGATTGGTCCCGACAATCATCTTCGACAGCGGATCGTGCAACTTGTCGGCCTCCGCATCGTAGGCGCGGCGCATGGACAGCCAGATCCCGTGCAGGTCCACGGCCGCCACAAAGTCGCGCAGAAGAGGCACAATCTCCACCACCTGCGTGGAGTCGGGCGGCATCTCCGGCAGCTCCACCGAGGTCTCCAGCTCCGGCGGCGGCGTCAGGTACAAGGCCAGCGATATGTACTGCGAAACGTCCTTCACCGAGCCCGTCATGCGGTGCTGGGCAATATAAAGACACACCTTGTCGCGCTTGGCGCGGGCGCTCTCGCTCTTGGCCAGCGCCTGGTTGATCTCCTCGCGGACCTTGGCGCGCACCGGCGAGCTCTCTTCCAGGCCCTCGTCGTAGCCGCAGGCATTCATCGCCGCGGCCATCGCAAAGACTGGCTCCAGGCTGACCAGCGAAATGGTAGGACCGGCCGGATCCACCAGCGACGGCGCCTTCTCCCGCTGGTACATGGGCCCGGTGGAAGAACTCTGCTGCTGCCCCTTGGACGAACTGCTGTCGGAGGACTGGGCATGGACCGCCGCGGGCGCAAGCCCCGCCAAAAGACACAAAACCACCGCGGAAAGAACGAAGAATGCGCGAAAACCACGAACCGTCATGAAGAACCCCTGCCTGTGCAAGTCTACAGCGGATTGGGAGCCGGCGCACCCTGGACGCTCGCGCGGGAGTTGTCTGCATCCCCGCGAAAAGACAACCGCGAAGGCCCCTGCGAGGGCGCTGAACATTCCGCCTCGCAGAGGTTAGACGCACCGGGAAGACCAAACAGAATGTTTTTTTCGCTCCCGCGGCAACCGCAAAGCGGCGTGCGCCGCGATCAGCTGGATCCCGTGCGCTCGGCTACCCTTCCCGGCCGCACCTCGGAGTGTCCCTCGTGGCCTCGCCGTCCAAAGGCGAATGCCGAACATGATAAAATCGCCTCGAAACCCATTGAGCCCACGGTGAATCCAATGAGCGATCGCGCTCCGGAGGAGGATTCTCGTCTGAACCGGACGAGGAGCCAGGCTCCCCGCAAACTCCCTTGTTGCAAGCCGGAAACAAGTTCCGCGCCTCTCCCCGGAGAGTAAGAAAAGAGCCAGAGATGATCCTTTTTAGGAACACCCCTTCCGGCGCTCGAGCGTCCCTCTCCGGTCCCGGCGCGCAGGGTGCCGCCGGGCAGACCGAAACACGACGCCTCCACTCCCCCCGCAATGCCGGATCCTCGCCGAGTCCCTCTTGCCGCCCCACTCTTCCCGTTCCTGGAGGAGAGCAATGAAGTCTTGCCCCGGATGTGACGAGTCGCGTGCGTTTCCCGACAGCCAGAATCTCTGCGAGATCCACGGGATGGTTCTGATCAAGCGGACCGAACTCGATCCCGGCTTTGTGGTGAACGCCAAGTATCGCATCGAGCGCCTGCTGGGGTCAGGCGGCATGGGGCACGTCTACCTGGCCACGGACCTCCTGCTGCAACAGCCCAGGGCGC
>Ga0316217_10004270_pt1 | contig 15598 bp, 11 predicted proteins | sample 1anoAmetaG_FD_203633 | JGI IMG/M metagenome (GOLD analysis project Ga0316217, IMG submission 203633) | Freshwater microbial communities from Trout Bog Lake, Wisconsin, USA - 1anoA | ecosystem: Environmental > Aquatic > Freshwater > Lake > Hypolimnion/Profundal zone | place: USA: Wisconsin... | reverse complement strand
GGGCCCCGCTGCGTGAGCCAGCTCGAGAGGTCGCCCCCCTCCAGGTACTCCATCACGATGAAGGGGGAGCCGTCCTCGAGCTGCCCCACGTCCGTGACCCGCGCCACGTGCTCGCTCTTGATGCGGGTCGCGGCGCGCGCCTCGCGGATGAACCGGCCGATCGCCTCGGCGCTGGCGAGCGCCTCGGGGAGGAGGAACTTCAGCGCGACCCGCTCGTCGAGCAGGATGTGGTGGGCCGCCACGACGACCCCCATGCCCCCCGCTCCGAGGACGCGCTCGACGCGGTACTTGCCGGCGACGACGTCGCCTTCGCGAAGCGGGCTGTTGGCATTCGCTGGCGACATCGGTGAGCGTCTCGACGCCAGGGGAGCAGCGTCCAGCCGTGGACGATACCACGGCGCGCGGGCTCGGGACCATCGACAGGGCGCCGGCGGTCCAGAATTCAAGGGCGACGGTGAGGGTCGACGAGCACCATCCGCCGTACTAGAACCCCCCTCGCATCCCGGGCCGGCACGCCCCCCACGCGCCTGCACGGCCCCAACTCGACACCCTCAGAGGTCTCCTCATGGCGAAGCCTATCCGAAGGACGTGTGTCATCGGCGCTGGCGTGATGGGAAGCGGCATCGCCGCTCATTTCGCGAACGCCGGGCTCGAGGTCTTGCTCCTCGACATCGTGCCTCCCAACCTGACGCACGACGAGCTGTCGCAGCGGGCCGCGCGCAACCGCTTCGCGCAGGGGGGGCTCGACAAGGCGCTCAAGTCGCGCCCCGCGGCGCTCTACGAGAAGGGGGCCGCCCGCCTCATCAAGGTCGGGAACACCGAGGACGACCTCGCCCTCGTGAAGGACGCCGACCTCGTCATCGAGGCGGTCCTCGAGAAGCTCGAGGTCAAGCAGGACCTCTTCGGCCGCCTCGAGAAGCTGATCCAGCCGCACACGATCGTCGCCTCGAACACCTCGGGCCTCCGGATCCAGGACATGCTCCAGGGGCGGACCGACGGCTTCAAGCAGAACTTCCTCGTGATGCACTTCTTCAACCCCGTCCGCTACATGAAGCTCCTCGAGCTCGTGGTCGGCCCCGACACGTCCACCGAGACGCTCGCGCGGGTGAAGGCGTTCGGCGAGGACGTGCTCGGCAAGGGGATCGTGGAGGGGAAGGACACCCCCAACTTCGTCGGCAACCGCATCGGCACCCACGCCATGCTGACGGGCATCCACCTCATGCTCACCGACGGCCTCTCCCCCGAGGACGTCGACAGCATCACGGGGAGCCCGATGGGCCACCCGAAGAGCGCCAGCTTCCGCACAGCCGACCTCGTCGGCCTCGACACCTTCGTCCACGTCGCCGACAACTGCTTCGCGGCGCTCGGCCACGACGAGGAGCACGACGTCTTCAAGGTCCCGCCGTTCATCCGCGCGATGGTCGAGAAGAAGCTCCTCGGCGACAAGACGAAGGGGGGCTTCTACAAGAAGGGGGCCGACAAGCAGATCCAGACCTTCGACCCGGAGACGGGGCAGTACCGCGCCAAGGGAGGCGACGAGGGGGTCAAGGCCGTCTGCAAGACCATCTCGAAGATCGAGGACCCGAAGGAGCGCCTGCGCAAGCTCGCCGCCGACCAGGGGAAGGCCGGGAAGTTCGCCTGGAAGGTGCTGTCGCGCTCGCTCGCCTACTCGGCGCGCCGCATCGGCGAGATCACCGACAGCGTGGTGGCGGTCGATGACGCCATGAAATGGGGCTACAACTGGGAGCTCGGCCCGTTCGAGACCTGGGACGCCCTCGGCTTCGTCGAGACGACCGACCGGATGCTCGCCGACGGCGTGAAGCTCCCCGAGTCGGTCCTCAAGATGAAGGCGTCCGGCGCCAGGGGCTTCTACGACGGCGACAAGGTCTATGACCTCGCCAAGGGGGCGTACGTCACGCGCCCGACCGACCCGCGCAACGCGACCTTCGAGATCCTGAAGCGCGGGCTCGCCCCCGTCCTCAAGAACGACGGCGCCGAGGCCTGGGATCTCGGCGACGGCGTGCTCGGCCTGACCTTCAAGAGCAAGGCGAACAGCATCGATCCGGACGTCATCTCGATGATCGGCAAGGCCGTCGAGAAGGCCGAGGAGAGCTTCGAGGCCCTCGTCGTCTCCAACTCGGGCGAGCACTTCTGCGTCGGCGCCAACCTCTTCCTCGTCGTCATGGCGGCGAGCCAGAAGGAGTGGGGCCAGATCTCGTCGATGGTCGGCGGCTACCAGGGGGCCGTGCAGCGCATGAAGTACTCGCGCGTGCCGGTCGTCGTCGCCCCCTACGGCATGACCCTCGGCGGCGGCCTCGAGCTCTGCTACGGCGGCGCGGCCGTGCAGGCGGCGGCGGAGACGTACTCCGGGCTCGTCGAGGTCGGCGTCGGGCTCATCCCGGGCGGCGCCGGCAACATGAACATGCTCTGGCGCGCGCTCGAGGGGATCGCGGACGGCACGGCCGTCACCCCGTACGAGTACGTCACCCAGACGTTCAAGAACATCGCCCTCGCGAAGGTGGCGACCAGCGCGGCCGAGGCCCAGAGCTTCGGCTACTTCCGGCGGACGGACGGCATCAGCTTCGACCGCGTCCGGCAGCTCACCGAGGCGAAGTCTCGCGCCCTCGGCCTCGCGCGCGCCGGCTACCACCCCCCCACGCCGCGCGCGTACGTCCTGCCGGGCGACAGCGGCATCGCGACCCTCTCCATGATGGTCGACACCCTCGTCGCCGGCGGCTACGCGAGCGAGCACGACGCGAAGATCGCGCGCAAGCTCGCGGAGGTCCTCTGCGGCGGCCGCAGCGGCGGCGCCCACGAGGTGACCGAGGACGAGATGCTCGAGCTCGAGCGCGAGGCCTTCGTGAGCCTCTGCGGCGAGCCGAAGAGCCAGGAGCGCATGCAGTACATGCTGATGAACAACAAGCCTCTGCGGAACTAAGCGGGAAAGAGGAAGAGCACCATGGCTGACATCGTCATCGCAGAGGCAGTCCGTTCCGCAGTAGGTCGCGCACACAAGGGGTCGCTCGCGCAGCGTCGCCCCGACGAGCTCGCCGGGGAGGTCATCCGTGGCCTCCTCGCCCGCGTGCCGCAGGTGAAGCCGGAGGACGTCGAGGACGTCATCCTCGGCTGCGCCATGCCCGAGGGGGAGCAGGGGCTCAACATCGCGCGCGCCGCCGGGTTCCTCGGGGGGCTCCCCGCCGAGACCAGCGCGCTCACCATCAACCGCTTCTGCTCGAGCGGCCTGCAGGCGATCGCGCTCGCCGCGGGGGCCATCTCCATCGGCTCGAACGACATCGTCGTCGCGGGCGGCGTCGAGTCCATGACCATGGTCCCCATGACGGGGAACAAGCTCTCGGCCTCGCCGGAGGTGATGGACAAGTACGCGTCCGTCTACACGCCGATGGGCATCACGGCCGAGAACGTGGCGACGCGCTTCAACGTCGCGCGCGACGCGCAGGACCGGTTCGCGCTGGCGAGCCACAAGAAGGCGGCCGCAGCGCGCGAGGCGCACCGGTTTGACGACGAGATCGTCACGGTGCATGGCGTCCGCTACGAAAAGAACGAGCGGAAGCTCTTCGAGTTCCGTCAGGACGAGCTCATTCGCCCGGAGACGACCCTCGAGGGGCTGGCCGGGCTGAAGCCGGCGTTCTCGACCAAGGGGTCCTGCACGGCGGGCAACAGCTCGCCGCTCTCGGACGGCGCCGCCGCCGCGCTCGTGATGAGCCAGGCGAAGGCGGACAAGCTCGGCATCAAGGGGCTCGGCTACTTCCGCGCCTTCGCGACGGCCGGCGTCGACCCGTCCATCATGGGCATCGGCCCCATCCCGGCGGTGAGGAAGCTCTTCGCCAAGACCGGCCTGTCGGTGAAGGACATCGACCTCTTCGAGGTCAACGAGGCCTTCGCCAGCCAGTCGATCTACGTCCAGCAGGAGCTCGGCCTCCCCGACGAGAAGCTCAACGTCAACGGAGGGGCCATCGCCCTCGGCCACCCGCTCGGGTGCACCGGCGCGAAGCTCACCGCCTCGGCGCTCTACGAGCTCCGTCGCCGCGGCGGCCGCTACGCCATCGTCACCATGTGCATCGGCGGCGGGATGGGCGCGGCCGGCCTCTTCGAGCTGCGGAAGTAGCGCTCGACCACGGTCGCGTCGGGCCCCCCTTCGTGTCCGTAGCGCACTCGCGCCTGCGCGCGGCGTTCTCTCTCCGGAGGAACGTCGCGCGCATCTTCGTCCCGCCCGCGGGCCACCTCGGGCCGCTCGACGGGCTGCGCGCGCTCGCGGTCCTCTGGGTCGTCCTCTTTCACGCGGGCTGGTACGCCCGATTCACGCTCCCCCCCGAGAGCTGGGCCCGGCTGGCCTTCTCCTCGTGGATGCTCCCCGTGTGGCGGGGCGACTTCGGGGTCGACCTCTTCTTCGTCCTCTCCGGCTTCCTCATCGCCGGGATGCTCCTCGACGAACAGTCGAAGACGGGCGAGATCGCGCTCGGCCTGTTCTACGTGCGTCGCCTGCTGCGCCTCTGGCCGGCGCTGATCGTCGTCGCGGGGCTGGAGCTGCTCACCGAGGACCCGAACCGCGGCATGGTCTGGGCGAGCGTGCTCTATCTGAACGACCTCTTCCCGGTCGGGGTCGTCGCGCTCGGCTGGACGTGGTCGCTCGCCATCGAGGAGCAGTTCTACCTGGTCTGCCCGTGGCTGCTGCGCGGGCTCGGGCCCATGAAGCCGGCCGACCGGCTGGCGGCCGTCGCGGCGCTGATGGGGCTCCTCGTGTTCGTCGCCGCCGGCGTCGTCATCGCCAACGAGATCCGGCCGTGGGACGCCGAGATCGTCGGGCAGCTCGACATGGCGCGGTGGGGCTTCGCCTTCGACGTCTTCTACGACAAGCCGTGGATGCGCGCGGGGGCGCTGCTCGCAGGGGTAGGGGCCGCCGTCGTCTACCGGATGCCGGGGGCGCTCGACGCGCTCGGGAGCGGCGGACCGCGGACGGGCCTCGCCGTCGCGGTCGCCCTGGGCCTCATGGGGCTCGCCACCCACTGGCCTGTCGTCTCCAGCGTCCCCCGGCCGCTCGAGATCCTCTACCTCGCTTCGTTCCGGAGCGTCTTCGGCGTCTCGGCCGCGTTCGTCGTCCTCGTCACGCTGTCGACGCACCCGCTCGGTCGCCTGCTCGCCCGGCCGCTCTCCTCGCGGTGGCTCTTCCCGTTCTCGCAGCTCGCCTACTCGGCCTACCTCGTGAACCCGCTCGTCACGATGACCGTCGACCGGGCGCTCTCCAGCCACGTCCAGCACGGCGAGGAGCCGATGCTCGTCCTCGCGCCCGTCGACTTCGCCGCGACGTTCCTCGCGGCCGCGCTCATTCACGTCTTCGTCGAGCGACCCGGAATGGAGCTACGCCCCAGGGCTCGCGAACGTCCGGCGAGCGCCGCGCCGGGACCCGTTCAGTAACCGCCGCCGCTGTCGCCGGTCGTCGTCGTCTTCTGGTCCGGACAGACCGACGACGCCGACGTGAAGCACGCGCTCGTGACCGTGTCGCAGCAGTTGAGGGCGCCGGCGCCAGCCGACGGGCAGGTCGCCTGACACTCTGTGTCCGTCGTGCAGGTCGCCGGGCAGGCGCCGCCGCCACCGCCGCCGCTGTCCACGCCGGCTCCGGTTCCGGTCCCCGTGCCAACCGTGCCCGTTCCGGTCCCGGTCCCCGTGCCGGTTCCAGTTCCGGTTCCGGTTCCGGTCCCCGTGCCGGACCCCATGGTGAAGCTGCTGTCCGGTAGCAGGGTGCCGGCGTCTCCCGAGATGACGGAGCCGTCGGCGCCGTAGGTGACGCCTGTTCCGTCGCCGCTGCAGGCGGTGAACGTGCCGAGCGCGACAGCGAGTGCGGACCCCAGGACGCGGTTTGTTTTCACGGAAGGGAGCTTACTCCACTTGGGCTCGCGCGCAACCGGGGTAGACTCGCAGACGCTTGGATTTACGAGTCTTTAGGGGCTGGAAGATTCCACCGTGGGTGGCCATGGGCCTGCTCGTCGCGCTCGGCGTCGTGGTCTTCTGGCCCGCGCTCACGACGCCGTTCTTCCTGGATGACTACCTCCAGTCGGCCATGGTTCACGGGCGATTCCCCGGGGTCCGTGGCCCGCTCGCGCTCTACGATTTCGTCGCGGAGGACAACCGGCAGGCGCTCTTCGACCGGGGGTTCCTCCCCTGGTGGACGGACCCGCACCTGACGCTCCGCTTCCTCCGTCCGCTCTCGAGCGCGCTGCTCTACTGGGAGCACACGTGGGTCGGCCGCTGGCCGCTCGCGATGCACGTCCACTCGTTCGTGTGGTGGATCGCCGCCGTCTTCGCGGCGCGGGCCCTCTTCCGCCGCGTCGTGGCGCCCCGCGCGGCCGCCTTCGCGACCGTCATCTTCGCGCTCTCGCCGGCCCACTCGCTGCCGCTCGGCTGGCTGGCGAACCGCGAGGCGCTCATCGCCCTCTCGCTCGGGACGGTCGGGCTGCTGGCGCTGTTCCGGTGGCTCGAGCGAGGTGGGCTCGTGGACGCCGTCCTCGCGCTCGGAGCGTTCACCCTCGCGCTGGCGGCCGGAGAGTACGCGCTGGGGTGTGCCGGCTACGTGATCGCGTTCGCCTGGCGTGCTCCCGTGGGGTCGCCGCGGCGCTGGAGGAGCGTGCTGCTCTTCGCCGTCCCCGCCGCCGGGTACCTCGCCGCGCGGCACCTCCTCGGCTACGGCGCGGAGGCGTCGGGCTTCTACCAGGACCCGCTGCGGGACACCTGGCTCTTCCTGAGCCACGTCCCCTGGCGCGTCACGTCGCTGGTGCTTGCCGGGTGGTTCTCGCAGGACGCGAGCGCGTGGCAGTGGGGGGACGCCGACTGGCTCGTCGTGGCGGCGACCGTCGCCTGCGCCGTCGGTGGGGTCATCGCCCTGCGGCACGTGACGTCGAAGCTGGACGAGGTCACGCGCCGGACGACGTGGACGCTCGTGTGGGGCTCGCTGCTCTCGCTCATCCCGGTCCTCGCCGTGCTGCCGTCGGTGCGGCTGCTCGGCGTGGCGATGCTCGGCATCGCCCCGGTCGTCGGAGTGGTGCTCGAGCACGCCTGGCTCGCCCGGGACCAGGAGGCGCGCCATGGCATCGAGGAGTGGACCGCCATCGTGGCCACGCTCCTCGGGTTCGCCCACCTCGTGCACGGGCCCGGTCGCGGCTGGGTGAACGCCCGGCAGATCAAGACCTACGCCGTGGAGTTCGCGGACCACGCCGCCGATCTCGCGAAGCGCCTCGACGGGCATCCGGCCCCGGACATCGTGGTCGTCCGGGGTCTCGACGACGTCTTCTTCTACGGCTTCGCGCTCGAGGCGCTCGGCGTCGAGCGCTCGCACTGGACGGTCCTCTCGCACACCGGGCACATCCTCTGTCGCCGCCAGGACGCGACGACGATCGAGCTCCTCGTCGCCGCCGACACCGGCCTCTACCCCGCCTCGGCCGGCGATCTCTACCGCAGCGAGCTGCACTCGCTCGCGAAGGGGGACGAGTTCAGGCGGGGCGGCCTCGTCGCGACCGTGACCGAGATGGATCCGGCCGGGCCCCGCCGCGCTCGCTTCCAGTTCCCCGTCGACGTCGACGACCCGAGGTGGACGTGGCTGGGGGAGAGCCGTCAGCGCGGCTTCTACGAGGCCGTCCCGCCGAAGATCGGGTTCGGCGTCCCCTTCGAGCCCTGAGGCGACCGCGAAGCAGGCGCCTCAGGGCCGCGCCAGCCACGGGAGGACGACGGCGGTGACGACCCCGTTCAGCGTCATGGCCAGGGACGCAAAGACTCCTGCGTCGACCCCCTCCTGGAACGCCCGGGCCGTCCCCATCCCGTGGGCCGCCACGCCGAGCGCGAGCCCGCGGGCGCGCGGGTCCGCGACGCGCAGCAGGTCGAGCCACGCGCTCCCAGTGAGCGCCCCGACGGTCCCGGTGAGGATGACGAACACCGCGGCGAGCGAGGGCGCCCCGCCGATCGTCCGCGCGATCGCCATCGCGATGGGGGTCGTCACCGACTTCGGGGCGAGCGAGCGCACCGTCTCGGGGGTGGCGCCGAGGAGCACGGCGATAGCCATCGCGCTCACGACGGCCGTGACGGAGCCGACGACGAGCGCCGCCGCGGCCGGCACCAGCGTCCTCCGGAGCGTGGGGAGCGCTTCATAGAGCGGCACCGCCAGCGCGACCGTCGCAGGGCCGAGCACCCAGAGCAGCACGCGCCCGCCGGACTGGTACGCCTCGTCCGACGCCCCGAGGAGCGCCTTCAGGAGCACGAGGGCCAGGGCGGACACGATGACCGTGTTGGCCAGCGCGTGCCCGCCGAGGCGAGCGTGCAGGAGGCGCGCGGCGCCGTAGACCACGATCGTCGCGACGAGCCAGAGGGGGCCGGTCAAGGTAACCTCCGCTCGACCCGCCGAGCGATGGCCTGGAACGTGAGGGCGCCCGCGGCGATGGCGACCCAGGTCCCGACGAGGAGCGCGGCGGCGATGGGCCAGCGATCCCGGTAGAGGAGGGGGGCGTACGCGGTGATGCCGACTGCCGCCGGGATGTAGAAGAGGTTCAGGTGCCGGATGAGCCAGCGCGCCGCGAGGGCGAGGCCGCGCGGGACGCGCCCGAGGGCCGCGAGCAGCGCGAGCATCAGGAGGAGGCCGATCACCGTCCCCGGGACCGGGGCGTGGGTCGCCCGGGCCACGGCGTCGCCCGCGAGCGACGTCGCGACGAGCAGGGCGAGGCCTGACGCCGCGTCGGCCACGTCCCGCACCGTGCGCTCCGCGGGGCGCGCCATCGTGGTCCGGACCTACGCCGCGAGGCGGTCGCGGAGGCGGAGCGACGGCTTCTCGATGAAGACGTGTAGCAGGTAGCCGATCGCCAGGGAGAGCACGACCAGCGCGACGACCGAGAGCGGCCACACGTAGATCATCGGCGTGTGCTCGTCGTAGTAGCGCTTGGCGATCGGCACGAGGACGTGGTCGGCCACGGGGATGTGGACGAGGTAGACGCCGTAGCCGAGCGTCGCGATGCGCCGGAACACGGGGGCGGAGAGGAACCGGGGGAGCCAGCCGTGGCCGTGCAGCAGGAGCAGGAGCGTCCCCATGTAGAAGAGGCTCGTGACCGTCCCCCACAGGAAGAGGTGCGCCACCTGCTGGTTCTGCTCGCCGACGATCATCGGGTCCATCAGGAGCCAGAGGCAGGCGAGCGTCGGGAGCGCGAGCATCGCCCGGTTGCGAGGCTTCGTGAGCCACTGGCCGACCGGCTCGCGCCACCGGTGCTGGATGAACGCGAGGAAGATGCCGCCGATGAGCGGGTCGAAGCGGGTCTTGGTGCGGAAGTAGATCTGGTCGTAGAGCGCGAGGTCGGTGAAGGGGCGGTGCGCGCGGTAGTACCAAAGGCGGATGACGAGCGCCGAGATCCAGACCGTGAAGAGTAGGACGGCCCGCGCCCGGTCGCTCCGGAGGCGGCTCAGCACGAAGAGGAAGATCGGCACCGTCAGGTAGAACTGCTCCTCGAGCGCGAGCGACCAGCCCCAGAACATCACGACGTCGTGCCGCCGCAGCGAGGTGTAGTTCGTCCCGTAGAGGAACTCGTAGATGAGGTTCCTGTGCTGCGCGGCGCTGAGCGTCATCGTCGCCGCGAGCACGGTGAGGACGAAGTAGTAGGACGGGAACGTGCGGAAGACCCGGCGCAGGTAGAAGCGCTGCACGTTCTGCTTCTTCTCGACCTCGATCGACCGGAGCAGGATGGCGCCGATGAGGAAGCCGCTCAGGAAGAAGAAGAGGTCCATCCCGAAGAAGACGGTCATGGACGTGTCCGCCCAGCGGCGGTCCATCCGGATGCCGGACTCCTGCGTGTAGATCGCCGTGACGTGGAACTGCAGGACGCTCACGATCGCCAGCACCCGCAGCCCGTGCAGCGACGGGTGGCGGTTGTCGAGGAGGTCGAGCGCGAAGAACGACCTCCACCAGGGCTCCGCCTTCGCGGCCGGGACGGCCAGCGTCTCGGGGGCGGTCGTCGGCTCGGACACCGCTCAGGCCTCGAGGACGGCGGTCACCTCGCCGACGGACATCAGGTCGAGGAAGCTCTGGGCGGGGGGGTCGACCACGACGAGAGGCTCACCCTTATACGTCACCCGTCGCCCCGGCAAGATGAAGGTCCGGAAGATGTAGACGGCCAGCGACCGCTGCTCGAGCGACGGGTGGATGTGCGGGTGGAGCTGGGCGGCGTGCGCCGCCGGGAGGAGCGTCCAGTGGAGCTCCGGCTCGACGTGGTGCATGCCGTGAAACCCGTTGTTGAACGTCAGCCAGTTGAACCACTTGCCGACGAAGTTGCGCGAGTGGTTGTAGGGGTGGTCCTCGTCGCACCCGTCGTGCTGCACGTAGTTGACGGCGGTGATCCCCCAGACGGCGAAGACGTGCGGGATGAAGACGAACAGGAGCGCCTTCCTCCAGTCGAGGAGGAGGAGCGCGATCTTGACGGCCCAGACCGTCGCGACCTCGATGCGCAGCTGCCGGACCCACTCGGGGTTCGTCTTGCCGACCGTGTGCGCGAAGATGTAGTTGGCGCGCGTGATCGAGGGGGCGACGACCGGGACGAAGGCCATCACGTTGAGGAGGTTCCACCCGAAGTCGACCCGCGTGGTCCGCATGAGGTCGCCCCCCTTCTGCGCGAACTTGTGGTGGCTCAGGTTGTGGCCGGGGAGGAACTCGCTGACCGGGAAGCCGTAGGAGAGCGAGAGCCAGACCTGGAAGAGGCGGTTGTAGCGGCGGCGGTGGAAGATGGGCGCGTGCACCGTGTTGTGGGTGATGACGGCGACGATCCACGACGAGATGGCCGTCACCGCCACCCACGGCACGAGCACGTAGACGCGCGGCGGGGCGAAGAGCCATCCGGTCGTCGCGAGGACGCCGTACATGGCGACGAACACGATGGTCCGGCGGTCCTCGGGGTGGCGCAGCAGGGGGGTGGGGGGGCTTGGCATGGCGGTCTGCTCCACGAAGGCCAGGGCAAGGGGTGAGGGGGCTGGGGGAAAGATGCCCCAGCTCGCCCTGGCGTTTCAATATAGGGCCGGCGGCGCCGGCGTCGGCTCTCAGGTCGGGGCGGGACCGGCCACCGGGAGGGCTATCCGGAACACCGCGCCGCCCCCCGGGCGCTCGGAGAGGTTGATGGTCCCCCCCTCCTCTTCGACGATACCGCGGGCGAGCCAGAGGCCGAGGCCCGTCCCGCCGCTCCCTGCGCGCGTCGTGAAGAAGGGGTCGAAGATGCGCTCGGCCAGGTCCGGGGGGACGCCGGGGCCGGTGTCGGCCACCTCGACGCACGCGAGGTCGCCCTCGCGGAACGTGCGGATCGTGATGGACGGCTCCGCGGCTGTGTCGCCGCCGGACGCTGGCGCCGGCCCGCGGCGCGGGAGGGCCTCGGCGGCGTTGACGAGGAGGTTCGTCAGCACCTGCGAGAGGCGCGAGCCACGCACCCTGGCGTAGACGTCCGGCGCGAAGACGGCCTGGAGCCTCGTCTTCGCGTGACCGTCGAGCTGCACGAGGCGCACGGCCCCGGCGGCGAGCCGGGAGAGATCGAGCCGCTCCTGACCGCGCTCGACCGCGAAGCCCTTCACGTCGTGGACGATGTCGCGGATGCGCCCCATCGCCTCGACCGAGTCGTCGAGCATCGAGAGCGCTTCGGTCGTGCGCGTGTCCCCCTTCGCGATCCGGTCGCGCAGGACGCCGAGGTTGACCGTCACGAGGGCGGCGGGGTTGTTGACCTCGTGGGTGACCGCGGCGGCCAGCCGCCCGATCGCCGCGAGCCGCTCGGCGGCCAGGAGCTCCGCGCGCAGCGACCGGGTGCGCGCCTCGAGCTCGACCGCATCCTCGTGGGCGCAGCGCGCGCGCTCCTCCGCGGCGTCGAGGAGGGTCACGTCCTGGAGGAAGCTCACGAGCAGCTCTTCGCCGTCCACCTCGCACGGGAAGGCGCTCGGCAGGACGGAGAGGCGCTCGCCGCTCCGGGTGCGGTGGGGGCGCCGCGTCAGGTCGCCGGTCTGTCCGTGCAGCGCCAGGGCGACGTCGGCGTCCACGTCCCGGTCGTCGGCGACGAGGTCGTGGATCCGCATCCCCACGAGCTCGTCGAGCGAGTAGCCGTACTTCGCGACGGCCGCGTCGTTCGCCGCGACGAGCTCCCCCGTCGGTCGCAGCACGACGATCGGCATGCGCGCCCGGCCAAAGAGCGGCCCGAGGCTGCGCGTCACGCGCGCCATGGTCTCCGAGGCCCCCGATTCCACCCGTTTACACTAGCGCAATCTGCGCCGGAGCATCACCCTTGTGACGGCGCTCGGGGAGCCCGGCGTACGGGCATGGACTGGACAAGTACGGCGGCGGACCCGACGAGTATCGGCGTCTGCCGGACGATCCCTCGCAGGGATGGGGTGCGAACCGCCCTGGACTCGCCGTTCCCCGCAGGCGACCTCGCCCGTCCCTGCCGGAAGGGGCAGAGAACGGGCCCCCCTCCCGCGCGTTACTTCGGGGGGAAGAGCGCCCGTGCACGCCACGCCGGGAGCTCGCGCAGATCGGCCCAGACCTCGCGCGCGCTCACGTAGCGGTAGACCTCCCGGCGCCGGACCATCTGCGCGATGACGGCCCCGAGCGGCGTGCCGAGCGCCTCGGCCTTCCGGCGCGGCTCACCGGTCCGGACCTGGTGAACGAGCGTCTCGTACGGGGCCGCCATGTCGATGGCCGATCGGCCGGTCAGCATCCAGTAGAGGAGGAGGCCCACCTGGTAGATGTCGCTCTGCCGGCTGCTGTAGCCGCTCGAGAGAATCTCGGGGGCCATGATGGCGTGGTGGACGACGCTGGGCCGGACGGTCGGGAGCCCCTGCAGCTCGTGGCTGATGCCGAAGTCCGCCATCTTGAGGACCGGGCGGTCGGCGGCGTGCGTCACGAGCACGTTGCCGGCGTGGATGTCGTCGTGGACGATGTCCTGGTCGTGGAGGAACTGCACCGCGAAGAGGATCTGCCGCCCCAGCTCGACGACGAGCTCCTCCTGCATCGGCGTCCCGAGCATCGCCGAGAGGGGGTGGTCGCACCGCTCGAGCGCGAGGAAGAAGAGGTTCCCCTGCTCGAAGGCGTCGTGGATGTAGACGACGTTCGGGTGGCGGAGGGAGAGCAGGCGCTGCACCTCGCGGGACCACTCGGCGTGGACCTCCGCGTACGGCCGGTTGGCCGGCCGCATCATCTTGACGGCGTAGACCTGATCGAACGGGCCGAGGCACTCGTAGACGGCGCCGAACTCCCCCTGCCCGAGGACGCCGTGCACCACGTAGCTGCCGCGCGGGGAGGTCAGCTCGTCGCCGGGGACAGGGAAGCGGACGACCGGGCCGGAGGGGGGGCCGCCCGCGGAGGCGGGGAATGCCATGGAGCCGGGGCCCTGTCCGGTGCCGTAGGGCGAGCGCGACGTCACAGGATGAATCTAATCTCCCGGGCGTGAAATGGGGCCGCCAATCGCGGGGCGGCCGGGGGTAGCATCCGGCGCGATGAGCACGAGCGCGAGGGTCAGGACCCCGGAGCACGTCCGCCTCGAGGAGGCGCTGGCGGGGAAGAAGTGGCGCCGCTGGGGGACGTACCTGAGCGAGCGGCAGTGGGCGACCGTGCGCGAGGACTACTCCCCCGACGGCGACGCCTGGGGGGCCTTCACCCACGAGGCCGCGCAGCTACGCGCCTACCGGTGGGGCGAGGACGGCCTGCTCGGCCTGTCGGACAACAGGGGGCTCATCGCCTTCGCCGTGGCGCTCTGGAACGGCAACGACCCGTGCCTGAAGGAGCGCCTCTTCGGCCTGACCGGCGCCGAGGGGAACCACGGCGAGGACGTGAAGGAGGAGTACTTCTACCTCGACGCGACCCCGACCCACTCCTACTGCAAGGCGCTCTACAAGTACCCGCACGCGCGCTTCCCCTACGAGGAGCTCCGCCGGCGGGCGCGCGAGGCGGGGCGGCTCGCGCCGGAGACCGAGCTCGCCGACCTCGGCCTGTTCAAGGACGGGCGCTACTTCGACGTGCAGGTCGAGTACGCCAAGGCCGACCCGGAGGACGTCCTCATCCGGCTGACCATCACCAACCACGGGCCGCGCGCCCACCTCGACGTGCTCCCCACCGTCTGGTTCCGCAACACGTGGAGCTGGGCCGGGCGGGAGAGCAGCGAGGGGGGGAGCGCGGGGGCGCCGGCGCCGAGCCTCGGGCGGCCGGAGATGCACGAGGTGTCGTCGGAGGGGGGGCCGTACCGGACGGTCGAGCTCGAGCAGAGCCACCTCGGGCGCCGCTGGTTCTATGCCGAGGGGCAGGGGCCGCTCCTCTTCACCGACAACAACTCGAACGCCGAGAAGCTCTGGGGGGCGAAGAACGCGACCCAGTTCGTCAAGGACGCCTTCCACGAGGCCGTCGTCCACGGGCGCGCCTCGGCGACGAACCCGGCCGAGGTGGGCACCAAGGCGGCCGCGCAGTACACGCTCTCGGTAGGGGAGGGGGAGACGGTGGTGCTCCGCCTGCGCCTCGCCAACCGCGCGATGCCGAGCCCGTTCGCCGACCACGACCGGATCTTCCTGGTCCGCAAGCAGGAGGCCGACGCCTTCTACGACGCCGTCGTGCCGCCCGAGCTGGGCGACGAGGCGAAGGGGGTCTACCGGCAGGCGATCGCCGGGCTCCTCTGGTCCAAGCAGTTCTACCACCTCGACGTGCACCGCTGGCTGCAGGGGGACCCGGCCTCGCCGCCGCCACCGGAGGCGCGCAAGCGCGGGCGCAACCGCGAGTGGACGCACCTCTACAACAGCGAGGTCCTCTCGGTCCCCGACAAGTGGGAGTACCCCTGGTACGCCGCGTGGGATCTGGCGTTTCACACGCTGCCGCTCTCGCTCGTCGACGCCGACTTCGCCAAGGAGCAGCTCATGCTCCTCCTGCGCGAGTGGTACATGCACCCCAACGGGCAGCTCCCGGCCTACGAGTGGTCGCTCGGGGACGTGAACCCCCCGGTCCACGCCTGGGCGTCGCTGCGCGTCTACCAGATCGACCGGCGCGAGCGCGGCTTCCCCGATCGGACGTTCCTCGAGACGGTCTTCCACAAGCTGATGCTCAACTTCACCTGGTGGGTGAACCGGAAGGACTCGAACGGGAACAACGTCTTCGAGGGGGGCTTCCTCGGGCTCGACAACGTGGGGGTCTTCGACCGGTCGACGCCGCTCCCCGGGGGGCAGGTCCTCGAGCAGGCCGACGCCACGAGCTGGATGGGGATGTACTGCCTGAACCTCCTCTCCATCGCCCTCGAGCTGGCGAAGGAGAACCCGACCTATCAGGGGGTCGCGACCAAATTCTTCGAGCACTTCCTCGCCATCGCCTACGCGATGAACAACGTGGCGGGCGAGGGGATCCGCCTCTGGGACGAGGAGGACGGCTTCTTCTACGACGTGCTGCGCGCGCCGGGTGTCCCCGCGGTGCCGCTCCGCGTCCGGTCGATCGTCGGGCTCATCCCGCTCTTCGCGGTCGAGACGATCGAGTCCGGCCTCCACGAGCGCTTCCCCGATTTCATGAAGCGGATGGAGTGGTTCCTCGAGAATCGCCCCGAGTACGCCCAGAACATCG
>Ga0316217_10004268_pt1 | contig 15601 bp, 14 predicted proteins | sample 1anoAmetaG_FD_203633 | JGI IMG/M metagenome (GOLD analysis project Ga0316217, IMG submission 203633) | Freshwater microbial communities from Trout Bog Lake, Wisconsin, USA - 1anoA | ecosystem: Environmental > Aquatic > Freshwater > Lake > Hypolimnion/Profundal zone | place: USA: Wisconsin... | reverse complement strand
ATTATTGCTCTGTAGTATTCCACTTTAGCTTTGTCAACGTCATCTAAAGTTTTATATAAATTTTCTGCATTGTTTCTTTCTTTAGTAGTGCCAGTATATAAATCACCTGCTACATAGCGTAATATTTGTTGGTTAAGGTTAAGTTCTTTGCCTGGAGTTGGATTATCTTTTTCGATTCTATCTATGTAAGACTTTTCAATACGCTCAATAGGATCGATGAGTATTTTAGGTACAGGTGATTTTCTTTGTACTATTGCAGGTTTTGGCGCTGGCGCTGGTGTTTGTTCCGCAATGGGAGTAGGAGGCGTAGGCTCTACTACGGCTTTAGCAATAGGCTCTTGTTCTAATGTATCCGGCTTTGTTCCTTCTCCAGCTTTAGGTTCCTCGACAACATTATTAACTCCGCCCAATCCAGTTGGGACATTTGCGGCAGGTTCCCCGGCGGGCTCTTGAACGATGGGTCTTCCAGGTATTTCAACGCTGCTTCCAACTGGGGGATTGTTAACGACTGGCTCATTTTTAATTCCTTCTTCAACAGGATTAATTATTGGTTCAACTTTAGGCGCTATTAGATTACCTTCTTCATTAAACTTTCTTTCAAATTTAGAGACTTGTTCTTCTTTAGGCGCTTGTTCTACTGTAGACGGAACAGACTGTAATACGTTTTCTAGCCCTTGCGTAAAAGCAGTGTTTGCGTTTTGTTGTGGGTGCGCCCCATGTCCACCGGTAATTGCGCCCGTAGCTCCACCTAACCCAACACCTCCCATAAGTCCCATACCAGCCGCTTCACCAACACCTTGCGTTAAATTCTGTTCAGGATTAGCTTGGCGCATCATTAAGTTCTTAGCAAATTGTCCACCGCCTTCTTCAACTGCTTCACTATATCCTTCGCCAGCCGCTGTACCAAGCGCGCCTGTAATACGTCCTACACCTTTTTTACCACCGCCAAGTAAACCTTTTTCTAATAATTTAGCGCCGGGTAAGTTTTGCGCTAAAACAGATATACCGCCAGCCCCTACAGCTGTTTCCCTTGCTATAGTTAAAGCTTGTTTTTTAGCTTCTTCTGGTTTAACACCTTTATCAATTAGATATTGATACGCTTCCTTATATGCATCTGATCCAACGTCAACACCTTGTAGTCCAGCATTAACTCCTACATCAGCAGCGAGCGCGGCTTTAATACCAAGAGAAGCTTTTACCGCTTTACCTGCCGCAGTTCCAGGAATAAGCATGGGTAATTGTTCAGCTAAGAAACTTGTAAATAATGCGGGGTCTTTTCCCGTTTCTTTAAATGCCGTTACTAATTCTTCTAACACGCCATGCTTAGCTGCTTCTTGAATTAATGTGGCTCTGTTTTCTTCTTTTTGTTTTAATGCCTCAGACTTTAAAGACTCGCCATACTTTTGCATAGCTTCACTTGTTTGCTGCAAAGGCATACCAGATTCATAACCGAGCAATGTTCCAACTTGGCTAGGGATTGCCGCGACGCTTCCAAGACCTTTAATAAGACTACCACCAATATCTTTAGCGGCTTCACCATACGTACGTTCTTTAGCTGGCTCAAGTTCTTTTTTATTTACTTCAGCTAAATAGTTTTTAACCGCTTTATTTATAACGGTTTGATCTGTATCATCTGGGAACTCTAATATGGTTCCGTTGTGCATTTCAGCTCGAATAGGCATCGTTAAATTCTATTGCCTTCTTTGTCAAATTTCATAGTTGTAACTTTACCTGCGCTAGGGCTAGTTGGTTGTTCACCTGTATCTAAACCATGCTTTTTATAAACTCTTCTAGTTAATTCATCAGCTTTATTTAATCTATCGTTAAACTCTGTTTCAAAAGTTTGCGCAGTTTTTTTAGCTTCGTTATATCTATTAATTATTGTTTGTGAAGCATCTTTTCCTGGCGGTCTACTAAGAATTTTTTTAGCATCAACGTACTCTGTATTTTTCCTTGCGTTATCTACATCCTGTCTAATTTTTTCGGAGATTTTTTCTGCATTACCTATTTCAATCATAGATTTATCAGTAGCGGCTTTTATTTTTTGCGCTGTAATCTGAGCACCAGCGTTTATATTAGCTACATTTTCTGCGCTACGTGCGTGAGAATCATAACCATATTTTTCAACACCAGCTTTAAGTTTAGCAGCCCAAGTCTCTTTAGCTAATTTTGCGGCTTCATCTCTACGTTTTTGAGCGTCTTTTACATAACCAGCTTGTTCAAGGCGATCGGCGTCATCAAGGGCATAAATAGACTTGTCAATATCTTTTCTAACTTTAGTGGCATCTGCTTTATCCTTAATAAAATCTGGTACTTTCTTTTGAAGCGCATTAAGACCGGCAGTAAGAGTGCCACCAGGAGTTGAACCCCACAACGCAAAGAACTCAGCCATGCGTAAATTAAACGCGCGGTTATATTCATCTTTAGCGTTTGCTTTTTCAGCCATTAAATTTTTACGTTGTTCTTGCGCGCCAGCGTTTGGTCCCATTAAATCTTTTTCTTCTTGAACCAATTCTTTGAGGGTTTTACCCGCGTTTGGATCAGTCGGTTCTGCGCCAGCACCAAAATTATTGGCGGGCGGTGTACCACTAGGTGGTGCATTAGGCGGCGCATTAGGCGGCGCATTAGGCGGTACATTAGGTTGCTTAGGTTGTGCCGCAGCTAATATACTATTAGGATTTTTAGGATTAGCGTTCGGTTTATTTGCTGGATTTGCAGCGTCCCTAGCTATTGAGTCTGGTGTTGGAGTAGAAGGCGGCGCGCCACTAGGTGGCATAGCACTAGGTGGTACAGTTGGAGATGCTGCTACTTGAGCTGGCGGCGTAAACTTTGATGGGTTTTCGCGTTGATCTTGCCTAACGGAATACGATCTAACTCTAGCAGCTTGTTGTTCTGGTGTTTCATTTACAAAATTTGTTATACCTTTTGCAAGTGGGTCGGCGATATGACTTTTTAAATAGTCATAAGTATTGCTTGGGGCATTTAATAGTGGTCCTTTAGGGTTAGTAAAAAAATCACCAATACCTTTATACATAGCTGCGTCAGCTGCAATAGCTGGTGAGGCATAAGTATTAGCCGGTCTATCAAACGTACCAGCATCTTTACTTGTAGTTACGCCTTGATTATTAGCATCTTTAGGTTCATCGTATCTTAATATCCCACCTTTTTTAGCCATCTGCGGTGACTGAGTCCCCGCCATATTGCGCTGCGCCAGGATTTGTTTAATGTCTGATTTTTCTTGGTCACTAGCAGCAACTTTTAATTGGTCTTGTAATCCTTTATTGTCCATTTTGGCAAGGGTATCGTACACACTACCACCAACATCATAAGACATAATGCCGCCTTTTTTAGCTTTAATTACTCCACCGTCAGCTTTCATAGCGTTATATAAAGAAGCACCAGCTCCAGCTAGACCAATACCTTGTGAAATAGGATTAGGCGCAGCCATATACTGATTAGTTGTTTGAGCTTGCATTGGTAAACCACGCAACATATTAGACATAGTACCTAACTGCATGAGTGGGTACTGTTGAGCGTTAGCGTAATCTTGCATCGACTGGTTAATAATCTGCTGTTGGTTAGCTTGTTGCTGCTGACCCATTTGGTTTTGCATGTTGTAAATGCCTTGTTGCGCTTGCAATCCTTGACCACCAATGTTAGCTACGTTACTACCAGCTTGACCTAATTGACCATAACCGGCTTGTTGTGCGCCCACACCTTGAAGCCCCACCCCTGCGCCCTGCATACCTAATTGACCGGCTTGTTGCGCCCCTTGTAATGCTTGTGCATTTCCTGCCAAAGCCGCTTGGTTAGCCGTATTCATTTGTTGTTGAGCATTTGTAAACGCTTGGTTATACGCATTGCCGACCAATTGATTATTTGCCAACATTTGATTCTGACTGTTTAAACCGCCCATTAATGCTTCACGTGATCCGCCAAACGCTCCACTGCGAGTTGCATTACCTTGTTCTTGTGCGGCTTGCTGACCATATTGTTGATTTATCAACTGCATAGCAGGATTTAACGATTGCTGAATGTACGGATTCATGTACGATGCGACAGAACCAGGACCTTGGGATGTATTTTGCGATTGTTGTCCTAAAGAGTTACCAATGTTTGCGCCTTGTTGACCATACATATTAGACTGTCCAGCGGCTTGCTGACCAGCTTGAGCGCCCATCTGTCCATATTGACCAGCCTGTCCAACTGTACCTAGCGCACCCATACCGGACATATTAGCCATATTAATACCTTGACCATACGTGCTTGGCAATTGCATATTAGCCGTGCCTTGTTGCGCTTGTTGCTGTAAAGGACTAAACCCAGCTACCGCTTTAGATGGGTCATATGAAATTTGATTACCGCTAGCGTCGTACGTTCCGCCATAAGCTTTATATGGTTGAAATCCATTTATTTGATTATTAGCATCGGTCGTAAATAACTGATTCTGAGTAGCTTGTAGCATATTCTGCACATACGGTTCTGCGTACGCGGGAATATTGGATTGATTTACCGTGCTTGTTGTTTGTGATGATCCGCCGCCGCCGCTACCTTTACCCATACTATTCTCCTACAGGTAACTCAAATGTTACCCAGTTTTGTTTATATCCGTCGTTTTTAAATACTTTAGCCCAACCTTTTCTTGCCGTAGCTTCAATACCGTCACAACCCATATCTTTAGCAAACCTACGAAACATAGCTAACATAGGATCTTTCCATTCATGCAATTTAACACCGCCACAAAATGCCATCGCTAATAATTTTCTTTTAGGATAAACAATTATATGTGTTACAACTGCACCTTTAAATTCTTGTCCTTCGTATGCAACCCATAATTGATGGCTACCATCTTCTACACAGTTGTACATGTCATCACTTGAGTATCTACCATAGGTATATACCGCTGCGCCTTCCATAAACTTTTCAATACGGCTCCAACATGTGTCTATATATTGGGCAGGTACCATAGATACTTCAATCATTTTTTAGGTATCGCTTTGTAAGCTTTAGAGTCAACTGCAATGTTACCTTTACCCACAGTTCTACCCCTTGCTTTTTGAACATCATCCATCATTTGGTGTAGTCGTTTAGCGCCAGCTTCTGTAGAGCCATTACCTAGTTCAGATACAATTCTTGCTGGAACTACAAATTCACCATCAGCTAAACGTGCCGGTTGTTTATCTGCAATAGTTGCAGGTATATTGTCGCTTACTCCATCGCCCGGACCTTTTAAAAGTCTTGGCATATCGCCTTCAGCGTACCCACCTAAATTGTATCCCATAATACCGCCCGATGCGGCAAGCGTAGCTTCAGTTGATGGATTATCTGGCGATGCAGTTGGTTGTCCGCCTGGCGGCGCAAAGTTAAGTCCACCTAATTGACTCATAGAAGCGGGTGTTTTAAATGGTATTTGATTTACGTATGCTCTTTGGTCAGTAGCTTTTTGTCTCATTTGAGCCGCAGGAAACGCTTGCGAATACCTTGTAGAAGGGCTATCGTCTCTATAAATACCAGCATCATGGGATGTACTAGGTGGAACGTATCTTGAATAAGGATCAACCATATCTGCAAACTTACGGTATGAATCATAAACATCTGTACTAGAACCGCCGCTGTTAAATTTATGAACGTCAATAATCCCACCTTCTTTAGCACCCATAAACCCGCTTATACCTTCTCCTTGTTGCTGCTGACCCATTTGGTTTTGCAGAGTAATTTGTTGCGCTTGCAATCCCATCAAAGAATTCTGGTACGGCTGAGCGTAAGCGTTCATCATTTGTGGATTAGGCTGTACTTGTGACACACCTGCGCCACCACCTTTACCACCGCCTTTACCGCCCATACCTTGAGCTGGAGGCTGCGCATAACCTGGTCCACCACTAAAACCACTTTGCCCACCGCCATATCCGGGAAGGCTACCGATGCCACCGTCTTGACCACCGCCACCTTGACCGCCAACATTAATAGGTACATCTAAATGCATTTGCCCACCACCTGTAACACCACCATCAGCCATAGGTTGTGTTGTATCGCCTGTTAATGGGTTTGTTGCGGGTTCAAAGTTACGAACTGCCATTGCACTTGTCGGCATCTGACTAGGTGTTGCGAATATAGTGTGGTTTTGCTGAACCATCGGGTAGTTTTGACCTGGAGTACCGCCCATAGCCATGCCACCCTCTGCATAGTTCTGGTATTTAGGAGTGTATTGATAATCTTGTGGGTTAGGATGTGTACCTTGAAAATCAGGCGACATTGTTTTAAAACCCATCGGGTTAGATGTAGGCTGGTTAAATGTTTGTCCGCTAGGTTTAAAAGCGCCAAGCGCATTAAGGGCGGTGTAACCTGCTATACCCGCTTGAAAAGGATGCGCCGAAGCCCAATCGCCAACAGATTTTAACCCATCCATAAAAGGAGATGGCGGATTCATAGAAGTTAAAGCGCCCGGTGCTGTTGAAGGGACTCCGCTTGATAGTGAAGGAGCTATCTGTCCTAAACCGGTAGTAGGTTGAGTTACTTGAGAAGATAAAGGAAGATTGTTACTGTACTGCGGAGCCTGAGTTATGCCGGGAGAAGCTGATACATCAGGCGGTGTTTGATATAGACTAGGTTGCGGTGCGCCAAGATTAGGTTGCATACCTTGAGCTGGCGTTGGGGCTGAAGGGGGTAATGTTGTTCCGTTTGCTTGCGCTGTTTGGATAGCAGGATTTCCTGATACATCTGCGGGGTTGTTCATTGCGTTCATTAACTGCTCATACATGCTTGTATCTTCAGCCGCAGATCCTTCAAGAGCTGCGCCGGTTAACCCACTAGCAGTAGCTCCTTCACCAAGAAGAGATGTACCCTCAAATAAAGTAGGCGCCGCTTCAAGTAAGGTAGTGCCAAGTGCTGCTCCGCCCTCTGTAAGTGCGGCATCTGCCATAACTGTTCCGGTAATTTCAAACGCCATATTATTCCCCTTTGCTCTCAAGCAATCTGTCAACGCAGTCTATTAGACCAACATCCGCATAATCTACGGTAACTAAGTCTTCTTCAACTTTATCTAAATTTTCTTCGCCTGTATGTCCAGTTAAATGAACATTTACAAATATGCTATCTTCCTCAGCAAATACTATGCGCTTTACGTTAGCTTCTCCTTTAATTATACACGGAGCCTTATACCATTGTTTACCAAATTCTGTTGCGACATATACTTTGCCCTGCATTAAAAAGTTTAATCCCTGTCTTTTATGAATCTTTCCAACTACTAAAGTCCCTTTGGGCATAAACATTTCTCTACCGTATAAGCAGCATTTATAGTTATTATCTATCTCAGTAAAGTGGTGTGTCAACTTTCTATCTTCTTTACCCGATGGCGCTTCGCCGTTAGCGACTATTTTTTCTATATGACGTTGTATAGTCATAATGTTTTGTCTAGCTTTTACTTGCTCTAAAGAGTTGTTTGATTTAGTTATAGCTGTCATTTAAACCACTGTCCCAGTAGAATTTACCCATTTTGTTCCAGCCCAATATATAGGAATACCAAGCGTTGTATCAAAGAAATACTGCCCAACTTGTAACTTAAGCGTTGGTCTTTGAGTGGTTGTCCCACTTGCCGGAATAATCACTGCACTAGTAAAGTTATTTAATTGAACAAAATATAATCGTAATACGTTTGCTATCTGATCTTGATACTGTTGGTTATACTCAACTGGCGCAACAGGTAAATTTGGTGGCGCTGGAGAAAGTAATGTAACAATTTTTGCCGGTGTCGTGTACGCCATTATCGTCTTCCATCAGGTCTGATGTCAATTCTAGGACTACCTAATTGCCAATTTACGCCAAGCGTATTTGACTCTAATCTAAACGCCATTTGTCTACCCCGTAACCTTGTATATACTTGTCCGGTAAATTGTTGTATGTTGTATAGTCTTGTGTTCGCGTAATTATTGGAACTGGTTACAGCCGGATTGTCAGCAGGTCCATAAGCGGTACCAGAGTTTTGTCGTGGTTTAATGGTCATTGTACAAGTCGGGTTATTGACGTAAGATCCGTTAAAGTTTACGTCCGGCAATATTCTCCATACAAAACCAAAATTGTGTCCATCGCCAATATCAAAATCGGAGGACTGCACATAAGCATCAATAGGAGCCGCATTTCCCGTGGAGACATCATCTACCCCATTTTCATGGTTAAGTAGTACGTTGTTATATCCCGCCGCAATCGGAAACTGTTTAATGCTTGAATAGTACCACGCAGTTCTAGCCATCTGACCATAGTACCAAACTTGATCCAAATAGTTATACACCACATAGCTATCTACTGTACCTGAGTTAGCAGAACAATAAAACCACCATATCTCATTGTACGCTTCATTTGATCCGGCAAACACTTGGAGGTTTTGTTGTAAATTTAACCCATCAAATATGTACTGTCGAATAGAACAAGGCAATACTTGAACCGTACCAGAATAAATATAAAACTTATCACGCCCCATCCAGTACGTTACGTTGTTCACTGTTATCGTTGCGTTAGGCGACATTACCGTAATGTTATCCATCAAAATCTGGAATCCCCAAATATACGGCGTACCAATGTATTGCATTGAATAAATAGCAGAATCGGTCCAAACCAGAATCTCCTGGCGGGTTGATCGAGCGCACATAATATAAGACCCGTTTGCTAACGGAAACTCACCTGACTGGTTGGTTAATGACGGTACCCATTGATAAGCATTGGCTTGATCTGACCAACGAACTAAAAGAGGATTAAATGCGTTATTTGAGGTTACACCGCCGTTATACGATTGCGCACCAAAAGCAATAATAAATTCTTGAATCGGGGCAACCAAAACCTGATTGGTTGTTGTAGGGATATATATTCCCGAAAAAGAATATGAATAACTTCCTGAACTGTTGGCTGTAGTAGTCGCTGAAATAGGAACAGTTGTAGAGCCGTGAACATAAGCAGATGTAACGTATGTTCCGTTTGGTATCCCTGTACCTGTAATATAAGAATACGGATAAATATTACTTGCCGCCCCCGCTGATACTGTAATTGACGTACTGCTTATTAAAAAAGAAGTTCCTGTGTCTATATATACGGCGTTTGCATTAGAAAGACTAGATAAAGTTATTGCTCGCGTAGAAAGACCACCAGAATCTTGCCAGTAATAAATGTTGCCACCACGCGGCGCAAATACTAAATCTTGACCATAATTGTCTTGTGACCAAAGACGCGTACTTGCCGTTATTGTTGAAGATGTATAAGCTGAACTATATGTACCGCGACTATAAGCTCCTGTACTCCATCCTGTTCCTGATGTACTAAATGATCCACCTGATGGATATAAATAAGAAGTGTTTACTGTACCGCCACCCGTTGCCGCAGATGTTGAAAATGTTGGAGTAGTTGTTGTAATTGCGGAAGCTGGAATAAAATATGTTGTACTACTTGGTACAGTTGCCACTAAGTATTGCCCATTAATGGTTACTCCGCCGACAGCCGTAGCACCAGAATAAAGTATGTAATCGCCCGGACTAGGGTTATAACCGCCGTCTGTAACCAAAACATAAGCGGATGCGACACTAGCGCCATTAGAGTGGGAAGCAGCAGTTGTTCCATTATATCCCCTTGTTAAACTTGATAGGGTTGTTCCCGAAAATGTACTGTACGCAATTTGTTCTGAATCAATTAATATAATTCCAGTTATTGGTAAATTGCTTGTAGAAGTTAATACAATAGAAGTTGATGTCGCAGTAATGGCGCCATTTAATGTTGTGTATGCTGTTGTAAATGGATTAGTTAAATTGTATGTAACAGGACTAGTAGAAATGGTTGTAATTGGGTAATAAATTGGGGTAATATCGTTGTAAGTTCCACCTTGTTCAATATAAAACTTACTATCTGTCCCTACGCCGAGATAGTTATTTCCTGATAGATCAACCCAAGTCCACAATGACCGGCAATAGCCAAGGAATGTATTAGAAGAATATTGTGTCCAACCGCCAATCTTTTCAGGAAATCCAGAACGGAAACGAATATTATTACAGTCATACCAGCCGCCCTCGTTAGAGTAATCAGTACCTTCTCGATTAACGCCTGGTCTAAACTGTAATTTTTGTAATGGCATAATTTATCCTAAAACAGATAATACTAATTTAATATTTTTAACTCTATCGTCATAACCAATCTGCCCACCATTAATCCTTTGAGTTAGCGTTTTATAATCATCGGCATCGGCGCATATATTTAGCATACGTTTATTCCAAAACCATCCGGCAGATAAACACGCATACTCAGGTTGCAATAATAAATCTGGATTATCTAATGCATTTACTTTAGTAGCGTTTGTAAAAGAAGCGTAATTATCACGACCAGTCAATTGAATTAGACCACGCCCATGATACTTCCAACCATCTCCTTCTTCCATATTTCCCATGCGCCCACTATAAATACGGTTAGCAATTAACTCAGGCGTATTAAATTTCTTTGCCACTTCCACATCTGGAAATCTGCTCGGAAAAACTTGTGATAACCGTTCTGGGCTGTAATGAAGATTTTCTTCGATTGTTTTAAAATTATTAGATTCATGCATACACTGCCCAATAAATGCAGCTTGTCTCTTGGGCGTATTAATCTCATACTTATCCATGACGTCTTGTAAAGGTTGCAGCCACTTAATATCAATACCTAATTTAATTAATTGTTCTTCGTTCATTTATTTGCCGGCTGAGAGTTATATAACATGGTATCTTTATCCTGGCTAGTATGGTTAGAACCAAAATAAAAACTTACTATAGCTGTCCACGCAGTTCCAAGTGAACCAAGCATCAACAACAGCGCGTCTGATTTTGTAACACTATCAGTCATCAAGCCAACAAGTATTGCAAAAAATCCAATAGTTACGCCAATAGCCAATACGCCCGGAATAATTGATTTAGTTTGCGCTTGCATATCTCTAGCTGATTTACGGTCTTGTACCGCCAATGTTTCAAAGTTAAGACCTAGCTGTTGTGCTTGCGCTTTAAGATTAATCTCAGCAGTTTGGATAGCAGCGACTTGCTCACCAGTTAATTTATTCTCTTCAACTGTTTTTTGAATATCATCGCCGCTCATTCCTAATGCAGATTCAAGCGCAGAAACTGCCATCCCCGCAACCGGACTACCTAATGCAGAAGCAACGGTAGGAGCTAATTTTTCAATTGTATCTAACCAACCCATATCAATCCTTTAGAAGAATAATTATCATCATACAAACTAATGCAAAGACTGTCCACAGTTTAAACACTTCATCATCCACGTACAATGTCCTTTTTGGTTCGTTCTTCGGTAATAGTCCTAGTAATTTTAAATCGTATTGGCTTTTTTGTCTGCTGTAATTGCTTGATTTCCCAATGTAAAAATGCAATTTGACTCCATAAACCAAGTTCTATTAAGAACACCACGAACCAATAGAGCGTCATACAAGGTGAAAGTAATACAAAAGACAGGTAACAATAAAAGCAGCAATCCAACAATACATTTGAACCCTTTGAACATCTTTTAATTTATGTCCATAATGCGTTTGATTTTCCTTGCGTTCTCGTTCAACCACCACTTTTAACTCAAGCACTTTTGCCCACTCTTTCTCACCGTACTTTTCTTTAAAATCTTTTTCCGCTTTGTTCTCGGCTTGAATAATTTCGCTTTGGTTTTTGTACTCCTGAATCGCTCGATAGATTACCGAGTTTTCCATTGCTTCTGCATGTATACGTTGGCGTTGGTGATCTTCTAAATCCTTTTTTGCTACGTCTTTACCATCACGCTGAATATCTTCAATTGTTTTGGTAAGACCTTTCCCTGCTTCACGAGCCTGATTTAATCCTTCACTAAGAGACTTTGCTCCTTCGGCAATTGGATTGACGTTTGGCATTCACTTGTTTAAACATTCCAAAAGTTTTTCAAAAGGTGTTTCTTTAAAATACACGGAAAAGAATTTTCTTTTTTTGTTTGGTATCATTTGTACTGAATGTGGCTTTGAAACATTAAGCAAATACACATCGCCATTCTGCGCTGTAAAACTTGCTACTTTGTTTATCTTACCGCCTTTTTCATATTCATAAAAACTCGTTTCTTCACCATTGATGTTTTCGTAAATATTAATACAAGTTATTCTGTCAGGGTCAATATGGGGAGGGAAAACGATTGGAGTTCCATTTTGGTCACTTTCTTTAGGTGATAATTCAAGTATTCCGATGATTGGTATTTCTAAATCAAGAACTGCTTTTGGCAATTGTTTTAATATTTTAATTTTTGCTTCATCATCCGCATAATGCCCCGTGGCATGTGTCGGTATAAATTTTTGTTTTTTTGCTAATGATGCCCCATACTTTTGCCATGTAACATATTGATCTACAAGTTTTTTATCTTCTGTAGTCATGGATAGATTTTCAATATCAAACTTAATGTTTAATTTTTGAAAATATGGAATCACACCGCATCTCCCAAGTATGCATCCCCATAAACAGAATGTGTCATCACTTTAAAAATTGCAGGGTTTCCAAACCGATGCATTAATGTGTTTTCTACAATTTGATTATATGCAGTTTTGGCTTCTGTTAATGTTGAGTATTGAGTATGCGCCCCTGTAACAGGATTAAACAATTGAATAAAAGAACCGCTTGGCAATTCTGTTATGGTGTCCATGTTTATTGGTATCCACGTTGCATCGCCATTCTCGTTAAATATTTCTTCTGATGCAGAAATTGTTTCTTTTACTAAAACTGTATTTTGGTTTACCCATGCTTGTTTTGCATTTTGTGCATCACCAATCGTTGCATACGTTGTGTTTAAAAAAGAGTACCCCGAAATAGTGCCATCAAGGGTTGTGGCTAATTGCAATTCATGTGCATCTGTTGCATCTTCTTCTGCCGTAGTTGTATAGTTACCTGCTTGAATATATAGATTACGATTTTCTAACATCCAAGTAGCAAAATCTCGTCTTTTACCTTTTTTGTATATATCAAGAATTTCATCATAATTTAATAATGGCAGGTTATTTGTCATGCGATATTCATAAATAAAATCATAACCTTCTTGGCAACTACTTACTTTCAAAGCAATGTCATCATTTAAAATCATCCTCATGCTACCGCCCCATATACTCTAGTTGTATTACCACTTACCCAAGTTATTGTATTTCCATTTAATGCAACTGCATTACCGCCTGATCCACCATACGAAGGAACACCCCCTGAAGCACTACTCCCCCCTGCATTATTGGCTGATCCACCACTTCCTCCTACACGCGCTCCATTATATCCCGTTCCTCCTGCGGCACCCCATCCACCACCACCCCCTGCCGCATAAGGAGCATTAGATTTAATGTAAATATTATATGCTGCGCCACCGCCTCCTGCACCTCCGCCACTTCCTGGTGCATAGTTAGTCGTGGAGTTTACAAGCGCAGTACCGCCCGCTCCGCCAGTTCCCGGAAAAATACCTCCACCACCACCACCACTTGCGCCTCCTGAAGCACCTGATGATCCTGTTCCACCTGCATACGCACCAGGACCAGTTCCGTTACCATTACCACCTCCCGCACCTCCACCGCCGCCACCACCGCCACCTGATCCTGATCCGCCAGCACCCCCACCGCCACCGCCACCTCCGCCAATATATGCGGAACTATTGGTATTGTTTACTGTGGTATTAAATCCTAAAGACAATCCTGAGCCACCATTTCCGCCACCCGATCCCGATCCACCAGCACCACCAAGTCCACCTTGACCTGCTATGTATCCGTTATTTACGAGAGTGATTGTGTCGCCTGATGTTCCGCCTGTAAGTGTTAATCCTGCATTAGATGTAGTTGTTGCGTATAAATAAATTCCACTATTTACTGTGATTGTAATATCAGATTTACCTGCAACATATCCGCTAATTGAAGTTACATTTAATGATGCATTTGCAGTATTTGAACTAAATGTATATGCTAATGTTGCTCGGTTAGCAGTTGGTCCAGTACCATAAAAACTATTAAACGATAGATTAGTTGAAGGGAACGTGTTTGGTCCTGTAGTGGATGTGTAATACGTTGTACCTGTGTAATTGCTTATTGCTGTCCCACGACCGAACACAGTATTAATATCATTAAGAGAAATTGCGCCAGATGTTTGTAAATATGTAGCCATTATGGTGTTCCATATCCAGTTACGTTAGCGAGAGAGGTAAAGTTTCCTGATGAATCAATAGATGCTATTTGTGTAGCCCCATAATAAAAATAAATTTTACCGCTAACTTCTTTAATTGAAAAGTCTGTCATAACTACTTGCGTTGCACTTGTTGCAGTTGTTGCAGTTGTTGCAGTTGTTGCAGTTGTTGCAGTTGTTGCAGTGGCGGCATTGCCACCAATAGAAAGGCTTGTTGCTGTGCCTGTTAATCCTGTGCCAGGACCAATAAAATTAGTTCCTGCTGTAATTGTTGAGGAGTTAGAAATTGTTCCTGACGTACTAAAATTACCTGTAAGAACAAAGTTTCCTGTGGAAGTAATTGCGCCTGATGTAACTGTTCCTACCGTAATGTTTGGAGTTCCTGTTAATCCACCCGCAGTCCCCGCCGTAGCTACATAATTAAGACCTGTAAATGTTGAGCCATTACAGTAAACAAGGACAGTATCACCGTTTGGAATTGAATACGCGGCTTGTCCTGAAACTTGGATATACGCAGTTGCTCCGCTATTTAAACTATTTGTAATAACGTAAACTTTTTGTACGCCTGGAACAATTACAGAGTATGTGGCATTTTGGTTTCCTGTAATAATTAAAACCGCGCTTCTTGATTCATTTAATGCGCCATTTGTTGAAGATAGCGTGTAGTTGGCGTTAGCCATTGTTATTGTGGTTTGATAAGCAATAGCTTGTTCAAGAAGGGTTTGAAAGTTTGTGTTTAAAAAACTACCCCATGTGTTCGAGTTTTCTCCAGCATTTTGAAGAATCAGTCCTAAACTAGTTGAGTAGTAATTTGACATACATATTCCTATTGATTGTTATTAATCAAATTCCAAGTGGCGGGTTGGGAATTATTTATATCGCTCCAAGCTAGAGTTTGACTATTTACAATTCCTTGCCAGTTTAATGTTTGATTATCGTTAATTTTAACCCATCCGTTGACAAATAGCGAATCTAAAATATTAAAGTTTTCTACAATTGAATCTAAAAAATTTGACTGTTGAGTGCTTAAATCGTTCATTGTTACTGCTTCTGCTACCGATTGCACAAACTGTGCTGTAATTGATTGTGTGTTTGATATCCCAAAATTTTCAGACAAACTTAAATTAAATTGTTGGATAATTATTTCTACATCAGCTATTGTTATAGCTTCAGCAACGCTTGATCTAAACTGGGCAGTTATTGTTTCTAATTCCGCCGGCGCAAGATTCTCGGCGATGCTTACTAAAAACTGCGCAGTAATATTTATAGTATCATTTAAGTTACTGTTTTCATTAATATTTTGCGCAAAGTTTGATTGCTGATTACTACTATCTGCCATATTAACATTTTCAGTATCGGATTCTAAAGCAGCGAAATAAGACGAGAATGTGTCGTTAACTGTTATTTGTTCAGTATCGTTTACCGCAAATTGT
>Ga0316217_10004267_pt1 | contig 15603 bp, 17 predicted proteins | sample 1anoAmetaG_FD_203633 | JGI IMG/M metagenome (GOLD analysis project Ga0316217, IMG submission 203633) | Freshwater microbial communities from Trout Bog Lake, Wisconsin, USA - 1anoA | ecosystem: Environmental > Aquatic > Freshwater > Lake > Hypolimnion/Profundal zone | place: USA: Wisconsin... | reverse complement strand
CAAGGCGTTCTTTGAACACTACAAAGGGGGGGAGTTCGGGGGGGACATGACCAGCTTTATGAATTCTCCGGTGGACACGAAGAACCCCACCTACATGCAGTTGGAAAAGGCCATGACCGAGGAGATGATCGAGCAGAAGGCGCTGGAGCTGGCCCTGGCCGAAGAGAAGGCATGTATCGGCCAGTATACCCGGTTCGCAGAGGATATGGTCGATCCCACGGTCAGGAAGGTTTTTGAGAAGGTTGTCAAAGAGACGCAGGAGCATTACGACATGATCGAGTCCGAGTATGCCCACGTCATGACCATGGTGCACGAGAGCGACCAGGATATCTATGTCCGGGAGTAGACGGCACGATACTATCGCACGATCTTAAAGGGCCTGCCGGCAGGGATATCGGCAGGCCTTCTTTTGATGAATGTTCAGCCGGGAAAAGGTTCCCTCCCCCGCTGGGGGAGGGGAACTAAGTGAGCGGGAGATTGCTTCCACTCAGGTATGAAAATAAGGACTCGAACTACAGAAGGACTTTCATAGCGGCGGGTTGCCGATGATCCGCACCCGGGGGCCGTAATTGATCCGGTGAAACTTTCCGTTATCTTCATGATTGCCGACTACCCATTGATAGAGTTTTTTGGCCCCCTCCAGCAGCGGCTGTCCAAGTTCGTGGTAATCCTTTCCGTAGACCTTCCGGTCGTAATCACCGTAGTATTCTATCTGCATCTCCTCGTCATAGAGGCCGATACAGCCGTGGGACGCCGGGTACCCCGGCATATCGCGGCCGTGGATATAGTACGAGGGGGTGGTGGGGAGTGACTTGTCCATGAAGAACCTGAGCCCGTAGTGCATCGGGTACGGGCCGCCGACTTCCTCGACCGGGTACATGTTGGAGGTATGCCGGCGGTCTATTGCATCGATCTTGAATTCACCGGTGGGGACCCGGTGTTCCTCAATGCCCATCGCTGCGGGAAACGAGAGTACGAGCTTTCCATGCTCATATGCCCCCAGGAACATCTCCGACTGGTCCACCAGGATGAATTTCTTCTCCGCGGCAGCATCCTGGTAAAATGCGGGCAGCGGGGTAAACCCTTTGATATCCTCCAACTTCACTGGTACCTTGATGGAGATCCCGTCGTAGAAGTGGCGCCTGTCCATGCGGTTGAACCGCAGCACATCCTGCCAGTAGGCTCCGAAAAGCTTCTCTGGGGTGTCCTTCGACGTCAGTTTCAGGCACTTCCACTCGATGCGGGCATCACTGGGAAAGCGGACCTCGCACAGTGACGTGAGCTTGTCGGAAGCCAAGCCCTGGGAAGCGCAGAGCAACGCAAAAGCAAGGCTCAGCATTATTCGAACCAGGTATTTCATCGGACTCTCCAGAGTGTTGCGGTGCCTTCCACCGGTCGCATCGCCAGCATAATTTGTTCTTTATTTTATCATAAAAGGCGGCTGTTGCGGCTTCTGGAAAATCAGCCCCGACACCGGACACGACTAATTTACAGCCAAGAGCTATAAACAGGCGCAAAAGGGAAAGCCTTGACAGGAGCCGGGAACAGGGATAAATCAGATAAGCGTCTTTTCCAACCACTGGTGGTGGTTACATAACGCTTGCCAGGTGCGAAACGGCGGTTCGTGGTAAAATTAATTCTGGAAGATCCCGTATTGAAAGGAACTTAAATGAAACACATCCAAACACTGTCGCTTATAGTCACGCTGATGCTCGCCGCACCCCTTTGGGCCGCCCAGGATGCACCCCAACAGGGCAGCAACCTGGGAAACGTGGTCGGCGGCGACTTCAAGAAGGCCCATGCCATTATCCAGGCGAAATGCACGCTCTGCCACACCTCCAAGCAGATCGATGCGGCGTTGTCTGCAAATAAGAATATGGCTAAGATCGTGCTGGAGATGGAAAAGCGGGGAGCCAAGCTGGACGCCAACGAGCGGCAGGTGCTGGGCATCTATTGGAATCAGAACCCTTTGAAAAAATAGCAGGTTGTTGAAAAGCACAGCCAGGTAGGCGCGGCTCCTGGCGATAGCCAGACCTCACGGCATGACAAAAGCGGCAGGGGAAATTGTCCCCCTGCCGCTTTTGTTTTCAGGCAACGCAGATCTGTCGCCTTTGATTTGGAATCTATATTATCCCACCATCCTGGCCAAGAGCGGCACGATCAGGAGCGAGACGATGTTGATGATCTTGATCATCGGGTTGACGGCCGGGCCTGCGGTATCCTTGTAGGGGTCGCCGACCGTGTCGCCGGTAACGGCGGCCTTGTGGGCGTCGCCACCCTTGCCGCCGTGATGGCCGTCCTCGATGTACTTCTTGGCATTATCCCAGGCGCCGCCGCCGGTGGTCATGGAGATGGCGACGAAGATGCCGGTCACGATGGTGCCGACGATCACTCCCCCCAAGGCCTTCGGGCCGAGGGTGAAGCCAACGATGACCGGGGCCAGGATTGGAATCAGGCCGGGGATGACCATCTCCTTCAGGGCGGTCTTGGTGACGATATCCACGCAGGCGGCGTAGTCCGGCTTGCCGGTGCCTTCCATGATCCCCTTGATCTCGCGGAACTGGCGACGAACCTCGACGACAACGGCGCCGCCGGCTTTGCCGACCGCTTCCATGCACTGGGCGGCAAAATAGTAGGGGAGCATGCCGCCGATGAAGAGGCCGACGATGATGTAGGGGTCGGACAGGTCAAAGGTGATGGCCTTGCCGGCCAGTTTAAGCTCGTTGACATAGGAGGTGAACAGGATCACGGCGGCCAGGCCGGCGGAACCGATTGCATACCCCTTGGTAACGGCCTTGGTGGTGTTGCCCACAGCGTCCAGGGGATCGGTCACGGCGCGGACCGAGTCGTCCAGTTCCGCCATCTCGGCGATGCCGCCGGCGTTGTCGGTGATCGGGCCGTAGGCGTCCATTGCCACGACGATGCCGGTAAGTGAAAGCATGGAGACTGCCGCGATGGCGATGCCGTAGACGCCAGCGCAGCTGAACGACACGATGATGCCGGCCGCGATGACGATTACAGGCAGGGCGGTGGCCTTCATGGATACGCCCAGGCCGGCGATGACATTGGTGCCGTGCCCGGTGGTGGATGCCTGGGCAATGTGTTTGACCGGCCCGTATTCGGTGGAGGTGTAGTATTCGGTGATCCAGAAGATGGCGCCGGTCACGACCAGGCCGACGATGGCGGAAACGAAGATGTTGTTGGCGGTGTAGCCGGTGGGGTTGCCTTCCGGGAACATCTGCACGGTGACGAAGTAGAAGGCGATGCAGGCGAGAACCCCGGAGGCGATCAGTCCCTTGTAGAGGGCCGGCATGATCTTCTGGCTTGCTCCCAGCTTGACGAAGAAGGTGCCGATGATGGAGGCGATGATGGAGATGCCGCCCAGGATCAGCGGATAGCTGACCGCGCCGCTGAAGTTGTCGAAGGTCATGGCGCCCAACAGCATGGCCGCGATCAGGGTAACAGCGTAGGTTTCGAACAGGTCGGCTGCCATGCCGGCGCAGTCGCCGACATTATCGCCCACGTTGTCGGCGATGACGGCCGGGTTGCGGGGATCGTCCTCGGGGATGCCGGCCTCGACCTTGCCCACAAGGTCGGCGCCCACGTCTGCGCCCTTGGTGAAGATGCCGCCGCCGAGACGGGCGAAGATGGAGATCAGGGAGCCGCCGAAGCCCAGGCCGACCAGTTGGCTGACCACGTCTTTCACCGGTGCGCCGGGCATCAGTCTTTGCAGGACCATGTAATAACCGGCCACGCCCAGAAGGCCCAGACCCACCACCAGCATGCCGGTGATCGCGCCCCCCTTGAAGGCCACGTTAAGGGCCTTGACGATGCCGCTTTTTGCCGCCTCTGTGGTGCGCACGTTGGCGCGGACCGACACGAACATGCCGATGAAGCCGGTCAGGCCCGAGAAAAGGGCACCGATGGCGAAGCCGATGGCGGTCTTGACGCCCAGGGTGGCGAACAGTGCGATGAACATGATCACGCCAACAACGGCGATGATCGTGTACTGGCGCTTCATGTAGGCGCCGGCGCCCTCCTGGATCGCTGCGGCGATCTGACGCATCCGGTCGTTACCCTGGGGCAGTCCCAGGATCCACTGTGCCGTAACCAATCCGTAGGCTATGGCCGCCGCGGCGCAGGCCAGGGCGAAATAGACAGCATACTGTTCCATTCTTTCATTTCCTCCTGTTGATATATAAAATAGCCGTATAGGCAATTCTTCCGGAGATTGTTTGAAAATCTACCGCGGGGGGGAGGCGCGGTCCTCGCTCACAAACTGGCGTACCCAGGGTACGACCTGCTTGCGGCTTGCATAAACGGCTTGGCGCGACGATTTCCAACACTTTATTATAGCAGAAACGAAAATTATGGCAGAAACGGAAAATAGTTAATTGAATGGCGGCTGATTGTCAAGTGTTTTCCTGCGTCCTGCCGCAGGGTTCCGTCATGTTGGCCCTTGCCCTGCTTGTCATTGCCCTGGCGGCATGATATATAAAGAATGAAGACTGTTTGAATGCCAATAGAAGTAACAAAGGAGTATTCCCCGATGAAATTCGCATATTCCCTATTGTTGGTGGCCATGACAGGGCTTGCCGGTTGCGCCACCCAAAGTTCCCTCGACGTGGTCCGCAGCGATGTGGATTCCGTCAAGACCAGGCTCTTTTCCGTGGAAAAGGAGCTGGGCGGGGTGAGGGACGAGTCCAAGAAAGGGATCGGCTCCGTGGAACAGGAATACAAATCTGACGTCACGGCTGTCCGCAAGCTTGCCGCCGACATGCAGGCATCCATGGACGGCATGAAGACCGAGTTCCAGGCCTTGAACGGCAAGATGGACGACCTGGCGATCGCCGCCAAGAAACCTGCCGATGACCTGGCGCGCTACCGGGAGGATGCGGACAAGCGCCTCATCGCCCTGGAGGACCGGGTCGTCAAGCTGCAAACGACCATTGACGACCTCAACAAGAAGTTGGGCGACCTCGCCGCCCAGCCGAAGAAAGAGGAGGTTGTCACGCCGGAAGCCCTTTACTCCAAGGGGTTGGAGACCTTGAAGGGGGGCGATATGCAGGGCGCGCGGGATATCTTCGCCAAATTCCTGGATCAGTATCCCAAGCACGACCTGGCGGCAAACGCCCAATACTGGATCGGCGAGACCTACTACACCGAAAAGGGGTACGAGCCGGCCATCCTGGCCTACCAGGAGGTGATCAAGCAGTATCCCGGCAAGGACAAGGTCCCGGCCGCCATGCTGAAGCAGGCTATTTGCTTCAGGGCCATCAAGGACAACAAGAGCGCCAGATACGTGCTGAAGAAGCTGGAGGAGGGTTATCCCAAGAGCGACGAGGCAAAGAAGGCCAGGGATCTGCTGAAGGAGATCAAATAAGGGATTTTATAAAAAGTTTCCCCTTTAGAAAAGGGGGCAATATAAGGATAAAAGGGCGGCCCCGCTGAAGGGTCGCCCTTTTGTCGTCGGATCATGAAGCCTCTCCCGCTACAGGACGCCTTTTGTGGACATGACCCCCTGCACCCGCGGATCGAGCTGGGTAGCCGTGTCCATGGCCCGCGCCATCGCTTTGAAGCAGGCTTCGAGGATGTGGTGCACGTTGTCGCCGTACATCACGTTGATATGCAGGTTCAGGCCGCAGTGATTGACAAAGGCCTGGAAGAATTCCCGCGCCAGTTCCACGTCGAACTCGCCGATCTTCACCTTCGGGAGCCGCACGTTGTACACCAGAAACGGCCGGCCGGAGATGTCCACCGCCACCGCCGCCAGGGTTTCGTCCATGGGCACCGTGGCCTGGCCGTAACGCCTGATGCCCTTCTTGTCGGCCAGGGCCGCCTTGAACGCCTCGCCCAGCACGATGCCGATATCCTCGACCGTGTGATGGAAGTCGATATCGATATCGCCGCAGGCCTCGATCTCCAGGTTGAAAAGGCCGTGCCGGGCGAACAGGTTCAGCATGTGGTCCAGGAACGGGACCGAGGTGCAGATCGTCCCCTCTCCGCTGCCGTCCACCTCCAGGGCAAGCCTGATCCTGGTCTCCTTGGTTACCCGTTCTATTTCAGCGCATCGTGACATAGGGCCTCCTAAAGGCTAAAACTGATTTACCCGATTTCCTTGATTGCCGCCAGGGTCCGCTCCATCTCTTCCGGCGTACCGATGGAGATGCGCAGGCCGTGGGCCAACAGCGGATCGGACAGCAGGCGCACCAGGATCTTGCGGCTGTACAGACCGCCGTAGACCCGCTTGCCGTTTTTGTCAGGCGGGGCGGCGAAGACGAAATTGCCCTGGGACGGCACCACGTGGTAGCCGATGGCTGTCAAGCCATTGGTAAACCAGTCGCGGGTCTCGCGGATGCGGGCGCAGCAGTCGAGGAAATAGGGCTGGTCGCGCAATGCGGCAACGCAGGCAGCCTGGGCCAGACGGTCCAGGTTGTAATGGTCGCGGATCTTGTCCAGGGCAGCGATGATCTCGGGCCGGGCAACGGCAAGGCCGAGCCGCATGCCGGCCAAGGCATAGCTCTTGGAAAAGGTGCGGGTCACCACCACATTATCATACCGCTTTACCAGCTCCAGGCAATTGGCTGCGGCGAAGTCGGCATAGGCCTCATCGATCACCAGGATGCCGCTGCAACGCCGGGCCAGTTCCTCCACGTACTCCATGGGGAACGAAAACCCCAGGGGCGCATTCGGGGAGGTGAGGAAGAACAGCTTCCCCTCGTAGCGCTCCGGAAAGCCGGCAATGCCGAACCCCTCCGTCAGGCCGAAGCAGCGCACCCGCGCTCCCTGGATCTCCGCCAGGGTGACGTAGTAGGAATAGGAAGGGTGGACGAGTCCGATCTCGTCCCCCTCGCCGGCGCAGGCCCGGATCAGGTTGTTGAGCACCTCGTCGGAGCCGTTGGCCATGATGATCCAGGAGGGATCGAAACCGTACAGTTCGCCGGCCGCATCGCGCAGCTTCGAGCTGGAGGCGCTGGGATAGGTACGGAGCGAGGCTCCGTCGGCCGCCAACTCCCCGTAGATGGCCTCAACTACTTTCGGCGACGGCGGGTAGGGGTTTTCGTTGGTGTTCAGCTTGATCCACGAGGTCACGTCGTCCGGCTGGAAACCGGGCACGTACCCCTTCATATCGCGTATATTGGGTCTTAGCATATTCATGATAGATGAGAAATATCACGCTTGCGGTTTGTGTTCAAGACTGAAACGAGGATGATAGGGGTTTTAAGATCTTACAGAGTGGAATTTCGAGGATAGTAAATCAATGGTCCAGTTTTTTTGCCGCTGTCCCCTGGGTATCCATCATAAGGGTATATTTCCGGTCTTCCTTGAGAACGTGATTAAATAGCCACTCGCCGAGCAGAATGATCAATTCTTTTGAAGCCTCCAGATAATTGTCATCATAGTCATTCCGTATCATCTCGATTGATTCGGTAAACTCCCTGTGCTTCGCTATATGATCTTCAATATCCGGAACGCACATCTCTTTCAGGCACTGTTCTTCCAGCGACAGGTGGTATTTTGCTATCCCAGACAACCTGTCGATACTAGGCAAAAGGTAGGTTGGTTCACTGGAGTCCATAAGGTTATCGTACACGCTGTTAAGTATGTGAAACATCTCCTGGTGGTGGCGGTCCAACTCCTCCTTGTTGACGGAATACTCGGGCTTCCAGTTCAATAACGGCATTATAACACCTCATGCCCCGAGACCCTCCGGCAGGCCTCTCAGGGTTCATGTAATACCGATTGAATCAAGGTGTTATCTTCGTTGGCTCGTCTTCGGCTCTTAAACGTGCAACCTTGTACTCTTCGTCGCCATCAATTCGCCATCTTGAGATCGCCTTTGTTTGGAATCGGTATAACGCATGCCCGTTAATATGCAATACCGTTGCCATTTTAAGAGTTTCTTTATCTGTTTCCGATGTCAAGAACAAGACTAATGATATAAGCTGCTTAAAGCTTGAAGAAGAGTATACAAAAAACAATTAATGTGTCGCTTCCAAGGGAAGGCCAGTAGTTTGCAGTCATTTGACTGTTTTGCTACTAGTTAATTAAGGCTTTTGACATGGTAGTGTGATCTGACTGTAACCATAACTGAAATAGAAAGCCGCTATTTCCTAGCGGACTTGTCAAGTATCTTTTCGCTGTACCAGAGTTAAATACTGCCGAGCTTCCGTTCGAGCCGCTCAACGACCTCGGCTGCCGTGCCTTCCATGTCGTCACCATGAACGGTGAAATAGAAATATTGGCCGGTGTGATTGGACCAGTCCAGATCTTCGACCAACAGCGGCTCCAGCAGGGATTCGATCTGCTCATAGGATATGAACGGATCGCCGTCGGGCCACTTCCGGTCAAGCCTTGCCTGCTGGGCATTGGTAAGCGGTACCCGGTATGTTATGGAATAGACCTCGGCCTTCATGATCTCGCTACCCCCTTGGGAAATGTCCGGAAGGTGATATAATTGTTGAATATATCGCCTTACGCTACAATAAATCAAACAAGATTCGAACATTGTGGGAGCTAATCATGTCCTTCAATCCCGTGCTGATCGTTGCAAAGGTGGAAAAGCCGGAGTGGTACAAGGCCATGGCCAGGTACGCTCAAGCCGATACCCGCACCGCTGTCTGGCAACTCCTTACCACCCTCATCTCCTATCTGTTCCTGTTGGCCCTGATGGTCCAGACCGTGCGCCACGGTTATCCCTACGCCATCACCCTCGCCCTTGGCGTGGTAGCGACAGGCTTGTTCACCCGCCTGTTCATCTTCTTCCACGATTGCACACACGGCTCGTTCCTCCGCTCGCCCCGCTGGAACAGGAATGTAGGATACCTGTGCGGGATCCTGGCCTTTACCGCATTTCACGACTGGCGCCGCAGCCACGCCGGGCATCACATAACAGCCGGCGACCTGGACCGGCGGGGCATGGGGGATATCACGACCATGACCGTGGAGGAATATCTTGCAGCAAAACCGTTGACACGGCTGCGTTACCGGTTGTACCGGAATCCTCTCGTCATGTTCGGCATCGGCCCGCTTTATTACTTCCTGCTGCGCAACCGCTACCCGTCGCCCGGAGCAAAGAGGATCGATTTTATCAGCGTGATCATCACCAACCTGGCGATAGCCGCCATTGTTGTCGCGGCCAGCCTCACCATAGGTTTCCGGACCTATCTCCTGGTGCAGCTGCCGATACTGGTCATGGCAGCCACGCTCGGAGTCTGGCTCTTCTATAATCAGCATCAGTTCGAGGGGGTCTACTGGGCGCGTCACGACCAGTGGGATCCGTGGCTGGCCGCCATGGGAGGGGCTTCCTATTACCAGTTGCCGCGGTTCTTGCAATGGATGACAGGCAACATCGGTTTTCATCATGTCCATCATGCACGCCCCGGCATCCCCAACTATCGGCTGCAAGCGTGCTACGATGCGATACCGGAATTGCAGGAGATCAAGCCGCTGACCCTGCGCAAGAGCCTGGGTTCGATACGCTTGAATCTCTATGATGAAAAGCAACGCAGGCTGGTCAGCTTCAGATCACTCTCTTTCGGCCGGTTGCCCGTAAGTCCGGGATAATGATCCTTGCCGGATGGTGTCTATCCTTTTTTTGCCCCCTCCGAGGGGGACGAGCCGCCAGACGTGACCACACTCGCATTCCTTTATGGGGCTTTCTTTTGATGTGAACCCTCGTGCTTCGTAGACATCGATATTCCTGTTCCGGCAATTCGGGCATTTCATTTTATACTCCACATTGTGCTCATCCACTTGGATCGATGACTGGACTTTTACACTCCGAACTCCGCTCGTATGCCGTCGATGGCGTATTGGACAGCAATAAAGGCAAGGAGAAGACCCATTATCCTTGTGATAATCTTCATGCCTAAGTCGCCTATGATTTTTCCCAGGTTTTCCGCCCAGTGAAATATCCCGTAAACCAAGGTAAAAACAATGGCCGCACCAAGCGTCAGTGCGGCAAAAGAGAGCGTGTTGTGCGCCTGCCCGGCAAAAACGAGGGTGGTGGCTATGGCACCAGGGCCGGCCAGAAGCGGTATGGCAAGCGGCGTGACCGATACGTCCTCTTTCTCTCCGGCAAGATGCTCCTCGCTGCTGCTTGTTCCCGTCCCCGTGGTTTTGCCATAGAGCAATTCGATGGAGATCAGAAAGAGGAGAATGCCTCCGCAGATCCTGACGGTCGAAGTCTTGATGCCGAAGTTATCGAGTATCTGGGGCCCGGCCACAAGAAAAAATACGATAAGGATGAATGCTATGATGCAACCACGCCTCGCTATGGCCCGTCTTTCTAGCCTTGTTTTATTGGGCGTGATGGCGAGGAAGATCGGTATGCATGCAAAAGGATCGACAATGATAAAGAGTTGAAAAACGAAGATGGTTATCAGTTCTACATAGGATATCATGAGAGGCCATTATTAACTAAGGTATTAAGAAATCTTCAATGTTCGGTTTCCTCCTCCGCTGGTGGAGGGGACCTGAGTAGCAGGAGACTGTTTCACTCAGTTTGGTTTTCAATAGCAGGCAGTCCCGGTTAAAACCTGGCCCAGCGCGGTCGTTCCGTAGCAAGCGTCACCCTCTTTGAGTGACTTATTGGTCTGGTCGGGGTTGGGATACGGTCCCAACCTGCCGGCGCTGGTGCAGCAGTATGCGGGCAGGTCTTTCTTGGGATAAGCATCATCAGGGGTGCTGGTGTCCGGGGATTGGACGCATCTGTCTTCCACGCAAACGCCGTTGTCCTTGCATTGGGTATTATCTTGGCATTCATCGGAAGCAGCCGCCGAAATCGACGAGAGAGCAAGCAAGACAATGGTAAGACCTGGAATTGATTTCATTTCTGATCCTTTGCAAGGACAAGGGATAGTTGGCCTCTCCCTCGGGAAGAGGCTGGCCAAGGGCCGGGCGCCTTCGAAATCCGCGACTCGCCGTACTGGATATTAGGACTAACTTGCTAAATGCTATCCCGCTTATTGCCGTTGTCAAGTCAGCCGGAAATTCAGCATATAGTGGCAGGGGACGGGCTGCACGATCACGATTCACAAGCTCCAGCCGGGTAGTGGACCAATAAAATCCTTTACATCCTGTTGCGAGTACCTATAAAATGTAGTGATCATGGGCAAGCAGCATCAGGAAGAATCAAAATGAAAAATAAAGCGCAAGAGCCAATCCACTGTGAATACATAAAAGAACACTTCCCGGAATGCTACTGCACGAACCCGACAAGCAAGACGATACCGAAAATGTTGGCGTTTTGTGGTGGTGATTACACGAAGTGTCCGATATATATAAACAAGGTCGGCTGAAAACAGAGCGGTATTTTTCAAGAGTTGCCAACAGCGTTGTTGCATGTCGATCCTGACCGATGGCAGGATACGCTCTAGGTGTTTTTTGCAGTTCACTGCAACGGGCTACAAATCAGGGTAAAGAAGTACCCTGTCAAGCTGATCGAACTCTGCGTGCGACCATGGCTGTCCGCAGGCACTATCGTTTAAACCCCCTTTTTCAATCAGCTCCCGTGTACGGTAGGAGAGTCAGCGATGGAGCCTTTTTTTTAGAGTGCCATCAATGGCTGAATTATGTAAAATGGCAACCACGACAAACTGCAACGAAAGGAACCACAACATGCACCACATAGCAGTCAGCGAGGAAACGCATCGGAATTTTCACTTGTTTTGGGACAATTTCCCTTTCCCGGTCATGCTTGTCCATAAGGATCGGACGATTGTTGACCGCAACAAGGCTGGGGAGGCTGTTGGTTATATTGTCGGCACCCGCTGCGTAGACATGGGGAGCAAAGAGGATCACAAAGGCTGCCTGGCAAACCAGGCCCTGAAGGAACATACCGCAAAGCGGGTGGTTGGTTACATCCCGCAGGCTAAAGCCGTCTTCGACTCCTACTGGGTGCCGCTTGCCGGCAGTGACGAATTGTACCTGCATTTTTTCACCGACATCACCGAGCATGCGGCAGGGCGCCTGTTCCCGACTGCGCCCGAAACCGAGGAAAGGGGTTGCAGTGCCTGCACTTGCGGGGAGTGACGTAGACGGAAATGGTTTCCGAGGGAAGGGAATAAATCATACCCTCTCCATCAGGGAGAGGGTGGCGCGGAGCGCCGGGTGAGGGGCTGAGAATGGGGTTTAACACTATTGCCAAGACCCAACCGGCCAACATTGAGGAAAGATGAAAGTCACTGGATTCAACTTTAGTCCGCGGAAAAATGGCAACACCTCGTGGATAATAAACAAAATACTGGAAGGTTCGAAAGAGCAGGGCGCTGAAACCCGATCATGGCATTTCAACGACCTTGATATCAAGCCATGCCAGAGTTGTTATGGCTGTAGGCAGGGAGAGCTGCGTTGTCTTGTCAACGACGAGATGCAGAAGCTTTACGACGAGATCGAGCAGGCCGATGCCCTTGTTTTCGGCTCGCCGACGTACATGGGGCAGATGAGCGCCCAGGCGAAGATCTTTACCGACAGGTTGTTCGCCGAATACCACCCGCGATTCTCTCCGCAATACAAGGAACGAGCTGTGAAGAAGCTGGTTCTCGTCTTTACTCAGGGTAATCCCGATCCCGGCCTGTTTCAGCCGTATTATGCTTATACGAAAAACATGTATCAGCTTTTGGGATTTGCTGTGGAATTACAGGTTATTACCGGTACGCGCAGTGGACCGGCGCATGAAAGGGTAGATTTGGACACTGCCATGAAGGCTGTCGGTTCGTTGTTGGTTTCGGAACAATGCTCGTGATAATGAGGATGTTGCAAATAGTGGGGTGTTGATCCGGATTTCCCCGCTTCGCTGAAGTTTTTACTAATTGTAATCAATCCGTTGTTGTTGTATCCTTTCCCTATGAAAACTCTTGCTACTTCTAATACAAAAGATAAGCGAACCGCTTCCAAGCTCAGCAAGGTCAAGCGTTCTACGGTTTCCGGCCGTTTTGTTATCGGTGCCGATGCACCGCCTCTTTCGGAACATGCCAAAGAGCTGCTGAGCCATAAGCGACCTTCAAAACGGGCGGCAAAATTGGCTGCTACGGTTGCAAAAGCAAACGTCAGGTGCACTGCGGTTGTTTGAGTTTACTTCTCTATCCAATATAGAGCTTCGAGCTGGTGGTTCTCTTCTTAAAAATTTTGTCTATGCAAATCAAGATGAGAGGAATTACGTCGAACAAGTCTTCGGATTTGCCCGAAGCAAGAACACCCGTGTTCATCTCCTCAAAGAAAATGACAATCCTCTTGGTTTCGTAGCATTATCCCTCAGGAATTTTAACGACGTTCCATCCCCGCATATCAGTGACCCACCGCTTCGAGTATCCGAATATCTTCTGGGTCAAGCCATTTCAATGGCAAATAACGCATGGTCTGTGCTGCCATTAAGATACATGGCGCTTAACCTTGCTGATGATAGCCTTGAACAGCTATATAGCCAATATGGGTTTTACCGTGTCGAAGGTGCAGGGTCTTGGATGGTCTTAGTTCTGCCTGCAACATAATCTTCACCATTCAATCCTCAAAACATTGCCACGGTTACCACAAGGCCGGTTTACAAATCCAAAAAAATTAAGGGAATTTTGGGGTATATATTTACTGATGAGGGTTCTGTATACGGCCCCCATAATTCTAAGAAAACTTAGCAACTTGGGAGTCCGACCCGACGACCCCTGTTGTTGATACCTACTATTTAAATATAACTCAAATTTGTTTTATAAAACGAATTGACTTGCTCATTTCTAGATCCGTCTTGATAATATGATCAATTAACCAACTTTTTATAAAGCTGAATACTTCACCAGAGAGGTATTTATCATTTTTTAGCAGGTCTTTTTTGTATGAGAGCACCTTTTGGGTAAAAATAAAGTGTTCTAAATTATGTTGACTGGTATTTATATAGTTGTGTTTTGTCATCAGTTCATTTTCCGTATCGAAGTGATATTTAGAATAATCTATTAAATCATCAAGCAATTTGGATAGCTCTGACTGGTTGCAAGCATTTGATATAAGTAAATGTGACTTATTCAGCAGATCAAAAAAATGTCTATGCTGTTCGTCAATTTCACTTATTCCAATAGAGTAAGTATCGTTCCATTCGACTATCATATTAAATTCACCAGTAATTTATTGAAGAAGAATTCCGGGGTCAGTATACAAAACTATGGTTAATTAGATATACAGTCCCCGGAAATCCTCAAAGGTTTGATTAATTATCTTGTCCTTTATCGAGTGAATTTGCCTGTTTCTTTTGATCTGCTTGCGAAGGGATTTCAATCTTGTTGGTTTGAGCATATTTTGTCAAACCTTTTGTCAGATCAACAGTCGTGTTGATTTGGCCTGGAATTGTTTTTACAACAAAAGTAGCAGTACTCAAACCTGAAGTAAGATTTATTGTAGCAGAAGGACCATAGGTCATGGGGGATGCCTGAACGGCTTTTATCCCATTGGAAATATCAGCCACTAGGTTTTTGGCGTCGTTGCTTGCTTGAAGATCAAGCAGAGAGCCAACACCAAGGAAAAGTAAGGACTTTCCTAGATGCTTGCGAGCCTCATCTTTATTCATGCTAGCTTCAAGGTCTACTTGTTTCATTGAATCACAAGCATTATTGACTGCGGTACAAAGATTTTTGGTGCCTTCTGAGTCAGAAGGGTGCTTCTCTGCCTCAGCCTTTATTGCCTCAAGCTTGGTAGCTTCTGCTTCCATACCGCATGACCTTTGAACTTCAATTAGACCATTTGCCAAGGCAACTGTCGCTTTGTTAACTCGAATCTTTAATACTCCTTCACGAGCCGTCAACGCATCTACATCAACCTTTCCGCTGCTCCCACCTCCGCCAATGCTGGGTAAACTGGGAAAGCCAAAACCAAATGCCTGCGCTCCCGTCATACTTAACACTACTACTGACACCAAACAAATAATCCTTTTCATGTTTCCCCCCATTTACTGGAATTTGCCTTTCGGCTATTTAAACGTAAAGACAATCTTCCCGTCTACTGTATCCGGCCCATCAAACTCCTTTTCTGAAAAACCTGGTTTAGAACCCAATGAGTCGAGAATTCCATCTTCTAGTTTTTTCTTCAGTCCCTTAAATTGCATTTTCACCAATAATGTTGAAGATTCAGGATTTGTTGTGCTCGAAATAGCGCCTAATGATTCAAGAGCATTCAATACAGGTCGTTCCTGAGATCGCTTGCTTTTGACATTGCGTATCTCAATAGTAAACTCACGGCCATTAAGAGAAGCATTTTGCCAAGTCTCAATAGTTTGGTTCGCCAAGGTTCGCGCTGCTAAAATGGCAACTTTCTTTATTGATTGAGTTTTTGCTTCCATCGGCCTGCCACTGCCCGCTGTTGTAGTATTCCTATAGGCAGCAACAATTTCTCCCGATGCAACATCGATAATTTCAACACCAACTTCTGAAGTCACATCTGTATTCCCAGTGCTTTCTGAAATCATTGTATCAAGAATCTTAACTTCTCCGCGAGCTACAAAATTGACCCGGTAGATTCAAATTGCAAGTGCACCATTGCATGCCTCGCTGAAAACTTCATGAGGTGTCCGGTAGCCGAGACATTTTCTCGGTCGGTTGTTAAGCCTCGCGACGGCTTTTG
>Ga0316217_10004266_pt1 | contig 15606 bp, 17 predicted proteins | sample 1anoAmetaG_FD_203633 | JGI IMG/M metagenome (GOLD analysis project Ga0316217, IMG submission 203633) | Freshwater microbial communities from Trout Bog Lake, Wisconsin, USA - 1anoA | ecosystem: Environmental > Aquatic > Freshwater > Lake > Hypolimnion/Profundal zone | place: USA: Wisconsin... | reverse complement strand
TTTGGTAGTGACCCCACAGCAGTTGCCGTCTTCTTTGGCAGTTACCCATGCAATTTAGTTGCAGGCACCATCTCTCCAAGCACAATCACCTGCGTTACAACTGCCGCTACCAATCCAAACTACCAGTGGAACCAACCTTTAGTTCTGAATGTTGCCGGACAAAGCCCTCTTACCTGCTATGCAACAAACTGCGTATTTTCCTACACAAATGGAAATACTCCCTTAGTTCAGGAGCTGATTCCTAAAACTGTTCGCCAGACAGATATCTTGCATGTGTTTGGGTTACATCGTATAACTGATGCAGGAGATGGGAGATCAGCCACAGTAGGGCAGGTTTAGTCATTGCTGATAGACGGAAAAACTTGTTCACTCATAGATGTAGTTCAGTAGGGAACCATTCAGCCTAGTACCAGAGACTTTATCAACTGCAAGGTTATGGGAGGCAATGAAGCTGGCTAATACAACTTTTTATAGCAAGTGGACCCTGGATATGCAAACTCATCAGCAAGGCTCAACAGGACAAGTGTTCTCACCGGAAAGAACTATCAAGTACGAGTGGCTCCTGAGATTACTTCAGATTTTCCTCACCAAGGAGGCACTTTGGGTCAGAAAATATCCTTAACTATCAACGCAAAATCTGCTTCAACTACAGCTTATAGCTGCCAAATTGCGGGTCAAACATGCTCAATATCTGAAGTCAACTTAATAAATAATAAAGTTTATGTTGAAGTTCCCAAATACGATCCACTAAATACTGCTTTTGGAAAATTACCTAAAGACCAAAATGATTCCTCAGTTCAATTTACTCCTTTCCTTGGCTCTAACGGCTTTAAATATACAAGGTATCAATTGGCAAACCAGAACACCTTATAAGCTTGGGCAGGCATATTGAGAGCAGGAAATCTTAATTTGACTGTTCTACAAAGTGAGACCATTTACACTGAACTGAGCAGCGGTGAAGTTTACGGAACTGTTCCATATCTCTAGTACCTAACTGGTTATTTGTATATTCCAGTTGCCGGAACTTACACCTTTTATGCACTTGCTGACGATGGAATCCTTGTGAAGCTCTCAAGCTTTCAAAACAACTCAAATCCCGCAAATCTCCAAACCATCATAGAGATTGACACCTGGATCAGTGATAGCTATAATCCTTTCATCAAAGATAATACTCAAGTAAGCTACTAGAAATCTTTCAACTCCACTGGATACTATTACATGTAAATCGTAGCAATAAACACTGGCAATACAGGTCATTTTAAAGTGATGATGTCAACCCCCAATCTAGCTAATAATACGCCTGCCAATCCCACCTGGCAAATTGACTATTTCGGAATAAAGCAAGCTGGCTTAAATCCTTAGATTATCAAAATCACTGTAAATCAGGCTTTACTGGGAACTAATACATTCGCACTCAACTACTTCATTATCTCCAGTCCGAGCTATGTCCAATCTTCAGGCTCGATAGGAGTGGGGATGTCAGCTGATGCTTTTTCTTCTGCCTTGAGCTCACTGTATACACTCTCTCAGTATAATCCCACTGTTGCTCTAAATCTGTATGACAAGAATAAAGTAAAGACCTATAATCCTTCAGCAGCTGTTTATTATTAATACCTCATCACTATCACTGAATGGAGAGATACGTCTACATACAATCTACCCTTTGTTTTGACACAATTCAGCTCAAGTGTCGCTATTTCAAAAGTTCAAGCCCACTCAAGTCCTATTTCTGGAACTTTCAAATTGTTCGTAAATGGCAGACCTTTACTACTGGCCAGTGGAGGAACTTACTCTTTGGCAGATATTCCCTATGGGGTTGACGATGCGACCCTGTCTGCTGCTTTTAACAATTTCTACCAATCAAACGAAATTACTGTTAAACATTTGATGGACATCAATGTTTTGGATTCTATCTAGTTTGCTGTCTAGTATTTAGGCGTCTCTAAAATTTGGCCTATTACTACAGATACTTCAAGTCTTAAGGGAGGATCTAACAATAGGTTCAACACAAATTACACAGTCTAACGAAATTACTCTGCACTGAATCCTTACTTTGACCCTATTCCTTATGAATTTTTAAGGACAGCGGAAACTAGCCCCCAATTATACCTAACAGTCAACCAAATCCCAGCGGTTTGTTTAGGTTGCAGCTTTACTTTTAACCAAAGCCTCTACCTGCAAGTTACTTCAGCAAACATTACAAATTCTCAACTTCTGTTCACTTTAAGCAATCCCAACTCAATTACATTCACAATAAGTGATTTGGCAGTCTTTTTTTTGAATGTAAGTTGTGTCCTCAATGCAACAGCTTCAACTTCAACCAGTTTCGCCTGCGATTTTCCTTTAACTTCCGGTGGAAGTCCTCAACTCCCTGCGGGAACAGGAAAGCCAATCATTCATGTTGCCCAAGTTGGCTACGCAGATGTAAGTTCTTTAGCTAACATCACCTTAAGTTTTCAAGTATACTCGTTTTCTCCTCAAAGTTCAGCTCCCACTGGCCTCATTTCTGCAACAATCACCGGCAGCGGTTTTCCAGTTTCTATAGATTCTGGACAAATAGTCATTTCTCTTTGTGGTAATTTGGTTCAGAGCTTCATTAGTGTAGAATCTGATAAGATAACCTTTTTGATTCCTGCTTAAGGTACTACATGTGATACAAATTCCAGCTACATCAAAGTAAATGGAGCTCAGTTAAGTTTAACATTTAGCTACAACCCAACATTGACGCCTCTGGTTTCTAATTTAAGCCCCAAAACTTATTCTCCTGTCATGAAAGGCACTCTGACAATAACAGGCAGCAATTTCGTTAACTCAAATACAACAAAGGTCTACCTCTACGATCAAAATCAAACAATCCAGTATGAACTGAATGTTCTGAGTATTTCAAGCACTCAAATCATTTGCACCCTTGGTGGAGGGAAAACTGGGTCTTACAATGTTCGAGTGCTCAATTACAACCAAGGCCTTTCGATTGTGAGCTCAGCTTCAGCTTTCCAGTATCAAATCTTTGTCTATAATGTCACTCCAAGTTCAGGATCTTTTGGAGGAGGCTACAATATAACTATCACTGGGGCTAACTTCGCCTCGATTGATGCCACAAACGTGTTAATAGGCTCAGCAATGAATAGCCTCTGCGACATCCAAGTACTAAACAACACAGTTATTATATGCACTGTGCCTATGATCGATTCTTCATACCTTACCAACACCACTCAACAAATAATTGTCACTGGTCGTATTGTTGAGCAAAGCACATGCCAAGGAAACTGCTCATTTACTTATGATTTGTCCCTAACAAACAACGTCACTCAACTTGCAAACAGTCTCTATAGCACAGGCTTCTATGTGACTATCAATGGGTCGAATTTGACTGGAGCTATACCTTACGTGGGCGATACAAGAGCTAGAATCATTAGTTCCAACGCCACAACCATTACCTTATAATATCCTGCTATTTAGGCTGGAACTCATTCAGTTTTCCTACTGACCAACAATGGCTACGCATATCCGCCCTTACCAACAGTCACTTATCTATTTATGAGCAAAACTCTTCAATATAGCAACGGGTCATATGGAGGCCATCTCATGAATGTTACTGGAAATGGTATGAGCCAAACTTTAAAAGATGGCAACACTTACTCTTTAATCTGCGGAAACAAGATCTTACCTGTTACCCGAACGTATGCATCGCCAACAGTGCAAACAGTCCTACTGCCTAGCAATCCTTATTCCAAGGACACTACTTGTCTTCTTAACATCACCCAAGGTCAAACTATCATGCTTTACAACTACACTTACCTTCAATCTTTAAACAGTCTTCTTCAATCAACTCTTACAGTCTCTAGTACACCTTTCCAATACTACCTCACCACTGCTAATCCCAACATTTCAATCGAAATTGCCTGGGCTGAAGTCTTGGACAGTTCTGGTACTTCAACTAACTCAACTTACGCACTAACTATTTCTTCAGTCAACTAAACCAGTTACCTAGTTTCTCCAACTAACGGCTACCTTCCATCTGGCAGCTTAAGAGTTAGAGCACATTCTGCGCCAAACGGCTTTCTGATCATAACTGGAGAAGTTATCACTATCGCTATGAGTACTCCAACTGGATTAACGACTAGCGTGAGCTTTGCTGGAGCCGCAACTTACACCATTTCTGGTTCAGGCTTTATTGACAACTAGATCTAAAACAATTATGTGTCCATTTGTGGAATGAGAGCTCCTGTGGTCTCTGCCACACAGTCTTCTCTTACAGTTTCCATTCCTCCACTCATAACTTCACTCACTCAATCTAAATTCGGGCTAACAGGCATAAACATTATAACAGGAGTTGGAATAAGTGACTCCACAAACAGAACCAACTTGGCCTTCGACTCTGACACCACCACTACCTATAGCTCATCAGCTGCCGTCTGCTACATTGGAGTGGACTTCGGAGTTGACGCTGCTGCCAACATCTCAACAATCAAGTACATGGGGAACTCTTCCTGGCCAATCACCTCACTCTACCTCACAGGTGCCACTTTTTAAGGATCTACCGACAACTCGACATGGAGTACGCTCTTCGTAGTTGACAGCACAGTGCATTCGGGCTGGAACAGCTGGATCAATAGCTACAGCTCCTCTGCTATTTACCGGTATGTTCGAGTTCGACACAACTCTTCATCGAACTGCCAAATCGCTTAGCTACAGTTCACTGGCCAAATCTACAGCACATTGCCAGTCAGCATAACTGCCAACAACCCTTGTCCTGTCAAACTGGTACTTTATCAAAATACCATCACTGTTTCAGGTGCAGTTATCAACTACTCTCCAACTGCTACTTCAAATGTTCAGGCCATTACTCCAGCTTTCGGGCCAACTGCAGGAGGAACGGCTATTAGCATAGTAGGTAATAATTTCGGAACGGTTGTTACAGTCACTATCGATGGGGTGACTTGTGTAGTCAGCGCCAAAAATAGTACTAATATCAACTGCACGACAGGGATCAGAACTTCTCCACCAAGCAATGGAAACTCTTTTGTTGTTATATCTGACAGCAACAGAGTGATTGTTTCATGCGACCCTTACCTTTATATTGATCGTTGGTCAGATTAGCGTACATGGGGCGGGGAAGCCATTCCTCGGGCTGGAGATTCTGTGCTAGTTCCCAATGGCATGACTCTGCTGGTAGATGTAAGCACTCCTCAACTCTATACAGTGATTGTCGACGGCGGTAGGATCATCTTCTCTGACTAACAAGACATGACTTTCGACTGTAGTTACTTCTTGGTCAATGGGGGTGAATTCAGGGCAGGAACTCCTTCATCTCCCTACCAACATAAGCTTACTTTTACTCTTTACGGAGGTTACTTTGATAAGCAGCTTCCGATTTTCGGCAACAAGATGATTGCTTGCAGAAACTGTAAGTTTAATATGCACGGACAAGTGCGCAATCCGACTTGGACTGATCTCAACGCAACAGTCAACATTGGAGAAACAACGCTCAAACTGAATGCTGCTGTGGATTGGCTTCCAGGTGAATCTATTGCAGTTGCCTCTTCTAGTTTCGACCACTATTAAAGCGAGTAAAAAGTTATTGCTTCCAAATCAGCTGATAACAAAACTATCACAGTCACAACGCCATTTCTATTCAGACATTTTTCAGGGATTTAGACTTACGGGGGTAAAGACTTTGTCATGCGCACCTAAGTGGGACTACTAACAAGAAACATCAAAATGCAAGGAGACCCCACTTCAAACATAACTTCCTACGGCTCACATCTCATCCTCAACGGAAATTATGCCTCCGGTTTGGACGCTTCACTAAGTTACGCCTAGTTTACTAACTGCGGCCAGCCACAAGTAGTTGGTCGATACTGCACACACTTCCACATGGCAGGCGAAGTCCCAAACAGCTTCGTCCGCGGAATCTCAGTCCATGATTCCTTCGCAAGACTGCTGACAATACACGCCACATACTACTTGCTTGTCTAGAAAAACGTAGGCTACAGAATCCAAGGACATAACATTTTCATCGAAGATGGCATTTAGACCAACAACATCATTCAGGATAATCTAATGATAAGCTCAATTACCTCATTCACTATGCTGCAGAGCGACATTACCGTTGCTAGTTACTGGGTCACCAATCCTTTGAATACGCTCATTCGAAACAGAGCTGCTGGTGGGGATTTTTATGGATTCTGGTATGAAATCAAGCCCAATCCTGATGGACCAAGTGCCACTCCAGACATTTGCCCCACAGGCATGCAGCTCGGCCCCTCAAGAGACAATATAGCACACTCCCACGTCCGATTCGGTTTGAGGATTTTTGTGTTATCCTCAAGGCAGTATCCTTGCCTCCCTACTCAAAACGAAACCTTCATTGACCCCTACTCACTCAATCCCTCGATTTAGTCCCGTTTTGAGAACTACACTCTTTGGAAAAATGCTGAAGCTGGCTTTTTGGGTGAACAACTTGGCCATGTCACTATTGATGATTTCAAAGTGATTGACAGCGGATTCGCAGGGTTAAACTTCTATGAGACCAACTAAACAATTGAGGACGTAGTGGCCAATAACTCAGTCATCGTGGGGTACTCCGCAGGCAACGGGCCACTAAGTGTTGACATTGACTACAAAAACGTGAGAGGACTCATAACATCTCGTACCGATGGCCTTTACATCAACAACACTCAGTTCATCAACTTCGGGAAAACGATGACTCCCCTTCAGTCTTGCAGCGAATGCGATAATGGCAATTTATGGGTGACTGGGGGCAAGACTACCACTTTCAGAAACATCACCTATACCAACATCCTGGGCAACTACATCTTTTGGCAGATTTGGAGGAGATAAATCTTCATCGACGTTGATGGGTCACTAACCAGTCCAGCCTTGCCTTTGCTATCTCCCCCAGCTACTCTGAAAGCCAATGTATCAATCAGTCCTTATCGGCCGAGTTTGAATATTGCGCAACATTGCTTCAGACTCAACTCTGCTCTCTGGAATGATTCAGCTTTTTGTGATTCGCCTCTCAGGGCGCTTTTATTCACCAACGCCATGCCAGCTTTTACCTTTACCTAATCCGACATCAAAGTCAAAGTACTCGGTGACGCCTATTAAAACATCACTGCCTTGAACCTCACAGCTGATGACTTGAGTGATGAGCCTCAAATAGCCATTCTCAAGCACAGTCTTGATATTCCTGGATCATGGGCGATGCCATTTTATTCTGGACAATATTACAACGTACACTGGAAGTGGGGACTAGACTTCGATCACTTGTCTCTGGCTCCCTCTCGGCTTTGGACCGCAAATGACGGAATTGTGGTAAGGTTCAACTATACAGCCTTTAGGTAGCTCTATGAAATCGCCAAATGGTACCAAGCCGTCCTTCAACTCCCCTATATCCGAGGTTCAGAATCGCTGATATATCCTTAGAACTGCACCAATGGAGACTACTTCCAGGACAAGAACAGCAGCTACTTGTTCGTGTGCGTGAGCGGCAGAAACAAGACGATCAGGGAATGGACTGACATCAATAGCATCAAATGCATGTACAACTGCCCTGTGACCAATATCAGCACAGTTGTCAGGTAGAACTTCACTCGTCTGTGGTCTAACACCTCGCAGTGGCCTGGCAAAGTGCTGCCCCAAGCTAATGATAATGTGACCATCAACTCTGAATGGAACCTGGTTTTAGACATAGACACTCCTGTTTTCAACTACGTGTAGGTCCAAGGCTACCTCTACTTCAACCAGCAAGCTAACAACCTCTTCCAAGCCTACTACATCTGGGTCAAAGGCAAAATCATCATCGGATCAAAGGATAAACCCTACATCCTCAATGCCACCATCGTCTTGCACGGTTCAATCAACACTCCCTACCTAGTTGTTGACCAGTATGCGGAAGGCAATAAGATGATGGTCGTAACCGGAGGACTCTAATTCTACGGTCTAGTCAGTGACAACATTTGGACTCGCTTGACTGCCATCGCCCCAGCAGGAGCTAACTCAATTACTGTGCTAGACGCGTCAGGTTGGGCAGTTGGCGATTCTCTTGTGATCGGAGCATCATATTCCTCACCAACTGAAAACGAGCAAGTCACTATAACCGGAATTTCGGGAAACACAGTCACCTTTACACCCCCTCTTACCTACTAGCATTATGGGGATACTGGACTTACGCTTCAGAATAGTTATGGCAGTTTGGACGCAAGAGCAGCGGTTGGCAAGCTCAACAGAAACATCAGAATAACCAAGAGCGCAGATCCCAATGGCTGGGGCTGCCAAGTCCTAATCTACTCCTATCTCTAAATCCCAGCCAACCTAGGACCAACCCTGCCCGAATACAAAAACGGGTACGCTATACTGGATGGAGTGGAGTTTGACAACTGCGCACAATACGACACAATGTACGCTGGGCTGAGTCTGAACAGAATCGGATTAAATCTACCTGTTTCAACCAGCACCTCTATCACTCGCTCTTCCTTCCACAACTGCGTCGGAATCTGTGTGTATATGGACCAGTCTTGGAATATCACCTTCGACAACAACGTTTTCTTCAACGCCAGGAAGTTTCTAGTCTACGTTGCCACCATTAACAACTATTCATTCACCAACAATCTCCTGATTTATGCACATAAAAGGCAATAACTACAACTCAATGGAACCAACATGGTTGAATAGGTGACTTGCTATTAGCAGTACAAACCCTTATCCTATGATACTCAGAATGTATTAGTCACTAAGAATCTAGCACAAGGCTGCCAAGGACAAGGCTTCGTCTTCCCCTATGCTCCTTGCCAGTACCTCAATACTTATAACTTTGCAGGCAACACAGCCGGCTCTTGCTAAGTAGGCTTCATGCTAAATTTCATGGACGACCAAGACTGCGTGGGTTCATCAGGGTTAACAGCTTATTCCAGCTTAATTGGACTAACGGCTAATCCCCCTGGAACACAGTCAAGAGTAATTTATCAAAACATGTTTTTCACTGATAACCAACGAGGAATTACTCTGCGTTTTGCCCACTAGTACTCAGATAACGCTATCTTCGTCAATAACTCCTACTTCGCTGGCTACTCAAGGCCTTCCTGCAAATCTTGCTACTCAAAGGTAACTAATAATTTCTGTAATGGAGGTTTTGCAGTGCGGATGGTCAGTACAACCTTTGGAGGTGAGAAGTTCCCTCTCAGTAAGGCTAACACAGATTTCGACATCATCTGCAACCAAATGGCTTTTGATTCCAAAAGTTTCTTCAATAACGTACTCTTCTAGAACTACAAGTACAATAGTACTTAGCAACCCTTCTGTACTCAGATGAGCGTTTTTAAGAGGCATCCATAAGCTTCAGACCAAATTGGCTCAGCTTATCTCACAAATACAACTTGTAAAAACTGTGATCAGCAATCGTGGGCTTACTTCTAGCCCCCCAGTCCTTCTTGGTTTGGCTGGCTGGGAGGATGCGGCTAAATTCAGTGTACTGGGCCAAACAACTATCTCGTTTATGATCAAGATGGTTCTTTTACTGGCAAACGTAGTCAGCTCCTTGCGAACAATTCAATGATTGGAGATAATGAACCCTCCTGCACATACATCCCCTAGATGAATGGATATTACTGCTTAACATAACAATTGGCAGTCATGCAATATGAATCTATTGCTCCGGACTTTAATACAAGGATCATGTGGCCAGTTTACTTGAATTACGATGGTGGACCTTGGAGATCCGTGACGAATGGCTACAGATAATGGGAGTGGATGGGATCTGAACCTCAAAACAGAAGACTAGCTAGATTTTGGTCAGTTGTCGTCTTACAGAAAACCTATAATCTGACATATGCTTCTTCACCTCCCACTGACAGTCATTTCCAGATACAAAAGAGAGTTATGCCTTACGGAAACTCTTCGGATTGGGTGATCATCAGAATCTACTACCCTCTACCGAATTCCTTGGATGTTTTAGTAACTAACACCTCAGGAACTGATTTGCTTGTCAAACCTTATCCTCTGATCGAAGGACAGGCTGAAAATTTAACAAAACACGTCAACATTTGTGGAGCCAACAACTTCCACTATGGCAACGGCACAATCTAATTTGTCCTTAATGGACTTAACAACTGCCAGGTCAGAATCCAGAAATCTAGCTATGTACAGCTATCTGTATCATTGAGTGTCTCAGTAAACGATTTCTACTCAAACAACGGCGCCACCACCTTTATCTCCAACATTTGTGCGTTTTTAGGCATAGATACTGGCAGGCTCAAAATAGTGTCAGTTAGGACAGGCTCAGTCTCAATCATGCTATACTTCATTCCGATTATTATCAGTAGTATTAATGCTACTAATTCGAGCAATAATCCGACTATTACTCAAAGTACTTTGGACACCCTCTCAAACACCATCACTCAAGGTCTAACAACACAGTCTCTAAATGTTGGATTCCCTTTACTTACCTTTAATGTTACAACAACAGTTTTTAACACTGATGGCACGGTTTACCAAAATAATGGAGGTTCAACTAACGGAGGAGCAACTAACGGTGGATCTACGAATGGCTTCAACCCTAGTTCTGAAACAAATAATTCCAAACTTTTGATCATCATACTCGCAACTGTAGTTCCAACAGTTGTTATTGTGCTAGTTTTGGTAACTTTTGCACTTATAAGAAAGAGAAGCCAAGTACACAGTGATCCTCAGCTCTTTACTTTAGAGCAAAATAGTGAAAACATCATTCCCAACAATTCATAGATACACCACTAGAAGCATGAAATCTAAAAAGAATGTTTCCCTGTACATATCTAAGAGTATGAGTGATAAATGATAACACCATCTTATTTACGATTCATATTGTTAAGTAAGTTTTAGAAATATTAAAGTTCTTCTGAAGATATTGAATTCTTTCATGTTCTTTCGGTTTAGAACATCTTTTTCCTGCTCAATATAACTATATTTCATCACATTTTTTTCCTCACTACTTCCATGAAGAAAGGCTGAGTACATGAATTCGCTTTGAAATCGATTTAGATACAAATTTTAATGCTGTTATTTCTCTACATGTCCTTCCAGTCTTGATGTTTAGGAAATGTAAATTTTTCGCCCAAATACTATCTCATGGATTAGGTTATTTTGTCTAACCAGCTTTTATAAAGATTATTGATAACTATGCACGTTGATTCGAGATGGGTTAAGCAAAAATAACTTGAATCTTAACTTATGGCCAAAGGTAATAATACGATCCTTTTTGTTTAAAATCGATGAGTTTTATATCTATAATAACAAATTGATTAAACATCGAGTTTATTAGCTATACTTTAGATAAATGGCACAATATTTAACTTCATTAACAAAAATGCAAAATTTGCTTACAAGTCCTGCAAGCAGATATAGCCTAATTTTGAAATTTTGATATGTTTTTCTTTGAAATTTTGGAAGCTAATAGGTCATATAACGCAACATTTCTAAGAAATAAATTGAGAATGGTTAATTGCATTAGTTTTGGATGAAGTCTTTCTTTGGGCAAAAGGAGCTCAACTTTGCGTCTACTAAATATTTGAGTACGCTAAAATCAAATGGTTTACTGTGACTTAACTTTATAAAATCATTTTATTCTAGAATGCCATTCAAAGACAAATTGATCAAAGAGATGCAAAAATGCATCAGCCAGTTTTCCTAAGCTTATACCACGCAAAACAGCATCCCCGCTGAAGAAGAACGATAATTAGAAAAAAATCACAAGTAACTCAAAATAAATGTAGAAATAAGCATTCAAAAGTTGTACTTGCCAAAAGCAAAAACATCTATTAACTGTTTCTAAAGAGAACTCCTCAGGTCTATGTCCATGTGGCCAACTTTTTCAACGTTTTTCACCTACTAATTAGATGGTTGGCATCAATGAACAGGCTATACGCTCAGAGGATTTCGAATAGTCCTACTGTCGCACAGTGTTTTACATGAAAAGCATCAAAAAAGCTGAAGTTAGGTCGAACTGCGTCGTTTTTCATTTGCAGCTTTCGAATTATTCCTTTTCGCCAATGTAACATCGGGAAAAATATAGTTAGTATTCAATTGAAAGATTCAAAAGTTTTGGCGACAGCAAGTTCTTCAACATAGCATGCATGATGTAAGCCGCCATTTCAAGGCTGAATGAACTGAAAAGTCATGTGGGAAAGCAGATGAAAGACGAGAATAATGACGCCTTCGACAAATACGTTGAATCACTCAGAAATAGAATGTTTGTAATTAAAACATCTTCAAAGATGGTGCTCAGCAAAGCCTTCATAGAACTACTGTAATATAACCCGGAAGACTACACAATTGAATCTGTGAAGTTCAAAAGCTCACTCTACTAGTAACTCATGTTTGATTAAGAGGGTGTTCGACAAAGAACTACTACGATGTGATGATGAAGGCTCTCGAAAATATAAAAAGTCTTATTGACCTCCTTTTCGACCGAATCAGCCTAGAAACATTTTTAGATAACTCAATTATAAGGTTTAAAGATTACTTATACACAAAAAACCATGTAACTTAATGGCTAGTTAGAAAAAAGTACTTGCAAAAGTTAAGGCTGGGATGCCCAATCCTTTTCTTACCATTTATTAGGTCGAGGAAGTTATATCTGTGAGTGATGAGTTTTCAGCTACTCCTTACTTTAAGGGAGAAAGAAAAGAGCAGTTGAATGAGATTAAATAAGAGCTCATCAACTCAGAAGTGAAGACTATGAGAAACCTAATGAAGCTGCCCCCCAGTTATCTCCCTTAAAATAAGCACAAAGTCTCGGAATATACATAAAATACAAGTTTAAAGCAAGAAAACCTCTCATGATCTCAATAACCTCTTTTATCAAAACTAATAAGATATGAAGAATCTCCTTTTTCGGATCTTTCATTTATACATTTCAAATCATTTTAAAATGCTTGCCTTTCTTACTTAGTGCAATATATAAACGATCTAAAGTTGATATAGTATGGGGAACACAATCTCTGAAAACAAAGTAGCAACGGCTGCGGTTATAGCAACAGGAGTTCTCGGTATAACTTTTTGGTACTTTTGATGCCTATCTAGGGCTTACAAGCAATACAAATAAGAATAACCAGAAGTCCCCCCTCAATCAGGATTGCCTTCTTCTTAAAAGAAAGCTAGTACATAGGAATAAATACAAAAGCTAAGAAGCGAAATCGATGTGGCTAATCCTACGCTTTAAGACATTAAACGTTTATTTACGCTTCTGGCGAACCACGTTAGATCCAAAACTTTATAATTCTCTGAAAAATTCAAGGAAGAAAGAAGAAAACGATTCCCTAAAGAACGCAGGTATGCTGAAATCGGTGATTACTTCAAGTTCACAAACTAAGGACTTGCTAATCTACAAAACAAAATAGTCCAGCTGCAAGGGGAACAAAATCAGCTGATGAATACAGTAGGTATCAACCAAGCTAAGTTTGGTCAATATGCTACCCAGTTAGGTCAATTCATGCAATAGTTGGTCTTTGGTAATGTAAACATACCTCTTGAGGATCTGAAGAAGTCTCTCTAGTTGAAAACTGAATATCTGGAAGTTCACGGGTAAAAGCTAGTCACAGCCCTAATTTAGTTGTCGGCTTCTTTGAGCCTTCAAGAAAAGCAAAACATCCCCCTCTTTTTAAACGTCATCATAAGTGATGAGACTTTTTAACATGAACCATCTCTTGACAAATAAGAATTTGATCTGGCCTATGGTATTTTTGAGATAAATTAGAAAAGTATAAAAACGAAATTGCCCCCGAACTCATCAAGCTATAGAAAGTGGTCATGCCAATTATGGGAAGATTGCAAGCTGCCTTGATTGGTGGTGATGATATGGGAGGGATGGGCGGATATGGAGGATTTGGCTCAGGCCCTGATATGTTTCAAGGAGGATAGGGGTTCGGAGGCTATGATCAAATGGGAGGAATGGGTGGCATGAACGAATAAATGATGATGCAGCAAATAGAACAACTACGAGTGGCAGATCCTCAAGCCTATGAACAGCTAATGATGATGATGCAAGCTCAAATGGGCCGATGATTATCTTTAGAATTCACTTTCATTGAAGTAAATTTTAGCCTCTAAGCTCACCTTAAGCAATTATCACTTGCAAGAGTTATTGAAAATCTACAAATAAACGCTAATATAAGAGAGCATGTTTAATGAATGTTTTATATGAATGATTATAATTGATTAAAATAAGACACAAAGTTAAAATCAACTGGAATAGTTAAGGATTTGGCTGACTGTTAACCCAAATATTTCCCTGAAAGGATGATAAGTGCTTACTAAGCTTGAAATGATTGAAGCTGCAAAAAGTGCTGTAACTCCTCGGATTTAGATAGTTATTGGTAACTAAGCGAAAATTTATCTTTGCATGCCGAGCATGAGAGCTGTTAAGTATCCAACAACGAGTCCAATAAAGCATGCATTTAGGACCATGATGAAGCTCTAGTAAATGTAAACTCTCACAATTCTTCTTTTTTCGTAGCCCAAAATCAGTAAAATAGCAATTTAGTTGGTTTGGTTGACTATATTGATGTAGTTGGTAGTAAGTAACGAAAAGAAGCTGATTGCTAATGCTATAGCTAGTAAAATGTAAGTAACTATAGAAAGAATGTTATCTATCTTATCTATTGTGGTTTTGAGCTCTGTGTAATCCCAGATTCTTCCACTAGCTTGGTTTTTTCTTCTCAACTCCTCAGCTATTTGCTTTACCCTACTTATATCTGTTACTTTGATCTTTAGCTATCTCATGGGGATGCTTTCTGACTAAGGGATATTCGCAAGGATACGAAAGGTGTCGAAAGAGACTCCTAGCTCTTGCCAAACAGGTAAACTTGCATAAAGTAAGCCCATTCTTTTATCAAATATTGTGGAGTAATTTAGAGAAATGGTCCTCAAGCTATCTTTTTAGTAGATATTCACCAAAAACTAACGCTAATTTCCTTGCAAAAGACCTAGCTATTTGGCTTGATAAAGGCTAACAGTTGCACTCATCAGTCCTTAAGGCGAGTATAGATAAGAATAGGGATCGTATGGAGGATTAGCAAAGGTTTTATGGTAGCTTACTTTTTCGAAAAAGAAGGTATTTATGAGATTTGGGGAAACGCCCCTTATATGGGATTTTTGGAAATTCAATCTCGCTTTATCAGAAATCAGAATATTCTGATTTGTTTACGCTGTACTTTAGAGGAATTCAGTGACATATGCCCAATCTTATACTCCTGAAATTGTAGAAAGTAAATTGTCATAGTAGGTTTTGTTGATGTAATCCTTATTGTCCGAAATCATAATGTAGCTACCTCTTGACTTTAGAATCTACACGTAGACTGTTTGTAGCTGTATTTGGAGACCAACTGAGACAAAAATGATAAAGGATACAGAAAAAGCATAAAGAAGTGCAGTCCTGCGGTTTCTAAAACGATGAGACTAAAGGTTTTTTATAGTTAGAAGAAGATCGGTAGCCTAGACCCAGAATAAGCAAACATATGCAAACAATTTTTACAGAGCATATTGAATACTAAAAGACAATAGTATGAGTCCAATCAGAAGTCCTTACAGAATGATAAAAAAAATAACCAGAAGCATTCCAAGATTCTGATTTAT
>Ga0316217_10004265_pt1 | contig 15606 bp, 6 predicted proteins | sample 1anoAmetaG_FD_203633 | JGI IMG/M metagenome (GOLD analysis project Ga0316217, IMG submission 203633) | Freshwater microbial communities from Trout Bog Lake, Wisconsin, USA - 1anoA | ecosystem: Environmental > Aquatic > Freshwater > Lake > Hypolimnion/Profundal zone | place: USA: Wisconsin... | reverse complement strand
AGTTTGGCATATTTTTATAATTCAATTTGAATTAAACAAAAGAAAGACAATATATGGGTTTCAAAACTAAAAGAAATGTTTCTAAAAGAAAATTTTCCTTTTCTAAAACTAATCTGTATGAATAGCACATTAAAGCTACTTTAAAGTTTAGAAGAGCCAATTTAGTTTAGCTATTTTGAGGCCTCGAGTACAAAAATTGTTGAAGATAGGGAGTAAAATTGAGCTGAAAACGATAGAAAAAATAATTGAAATTCAGAATATTCATAATTGATATAGAAGATTTTATGTTGGGAAGTAAAAAGAAATCAGATCTCGCAAACATTCTTGATGATCTTCGCTCAGAAGATACCAAAAAGCGTTTAACTGCAGTCCAGGACATTAAAGAGGTTGCTGCTGCCATAGGGCCGGCTAGGGTTAAATCAGAACTCATCGGTTTTCTAGCATGTAATCCACCTCTAACAACAGAATTCATCGATGACTAGTAAAACATAGTACTCTAATTGCTAACGCAACTCTAAAGCTTCACTGCTTTAGTAGGAGGAATCTAAAACGAAAAATGCCTTCTACCACTTCTAATTTCGTTTTGCAAAACTGATTAAAAAAAGAGTGCCTTTAAGTCTTGCCAGCTGATTCAGAGGATATTGGGAAGTTTTAAGGACCAGGCAGTTGATACTGTTAAAAAATTGATCAAAACCGATCTAAATGTTGCCAAGTAATGTGGAATCCAACTAATCTCAGTTTTATTGCCTCAATTAGATACAGGCGAAGGTCTCCTGATGGAAATGTATACTCCAATGCATACAGGAGACAACCCTCAACTCAAAATAATCGCTTCCAAATACCTAGCCGTAATCTTCTATTAATGAAGAGTATAATTAGAAATTTAAAATCAAAAGACGATGTTCCCAAAATTCTTGAATACATTTACAGTGAAGGAGATTAGCTTTCAAAGATATACGCCCTTCCTGCACTTGTTTAATTTTATGACTTCAACAATAACTTTGCTCTCACCAAGTTCAAAAACTTGTCAGTGATAAATTCTTGGAGAATAAATATCAAAATATGTGAAATAGCTTAAACTGCATCTCAGAAAATCACCAAACCTCACTTTAAGCTTATATTTGAGCCCATGTTGCTTAAATTCATGACTTCTATTGAACCTGAGCTGAGATCAGCCTCTTGCCGTGCGATTACTGCCCTTTGCAGGCATTTGTCAGAAGAATAACACAAGACAAAACTTTTGCCTTTACTTAAAAAATTGGTTTTAGACCCAGTTTAATATGTGAAAAGTAAAGTTTTTGCTATTTAGTTTAACTTTCGAAGAGTATAGTAGGAGTTTGTGCACATGTTAGCGTTTAATTTATGAATGAATCAGTGCTGCCCATTATCTTTAACTTTATCAAAGATCCTAGTAGCTAAATTACTTTAGGAATAATAAAAAGCTTTTAATACTTGGCTTCTAAAGTTTCAAAATAAGTCTTTGATGAGAAGATAATCAAACCTCTTTTGTCACAAGTTAACACAGATAACTGGAGAGTGAAATGCTAGATCATCGAAATCTTAAAAGGGTTCTTAATAGCTCAAAACTATCTAACTTAGCCTGTTCTCAAAGTTTTCGTTGCTCTCACAGATGACAAGATAGATGCTGTGAGACTAAAAGCAAATCAACTAATCATTGAGATTATTAAAGCTAATCCAAAAGAATGGTCTGAGCAAAATGTGCTGCCTAGAGTCTTTTCTTCAAAAGAAAACATCTCCTACATTAAAAAACAAAACTTACTGGATATAATTGACAAAACAGCGGCAGTGGTATCAGAAAAAGCTCTAAAAGAAGTTTATCAAGGGACAATTGTTAGCTATCTTGGAGATAAAGTGCCAAACGTCAAGTTGAAATCGATGCAAATCGTAAAAGCAAATGCCAAACTGCTGAACCCTACTATTTAAAAGCAAGTTTAAAAGCTAAAAGAAGACAAAGATGCTGAAATAAAAGATTTTGCCAAGAAGCTTAGAGGTTGATCTTTAAATTACTTATTAAAATCAATTTTTGAAATCAATCATAGTCGTCACTGTCAAATATAAATGCTTATTAATTCATTGCGTCCATTACTTGCTTCAGCTCTTGATTATTCCTATTTCCATTTGGCAATTTTGATGGAGGCGTTTACTCATCACTGTAAAAAATCTACTCTTTTTAGACTTTTTTAACAGTTGTTTTTTTCTCCTTCTTTTTTTATCTTTATCTTTATTTTTATCTTTATTTTAATCTTGAACTTCGTCTTTACCTCGATCTTGATCTTTATCGCTATTTTTATTTACTTCTCTAGTCTTGATGGTTTTCTTACATCATTACTTTATTTGCTTTGAGATGTTGCTACAGTTAAACAAAAAATTAAGCTTTAAAATTACGAACGTCAAAGGTATTGCCTATATTTTCAAGTTTACCTTTCATAACTCCTTTTTTGAGTTCAGACATAATCCTCATCTTTAGCTCAGTAGTTTGGCTATTGAATAATTTAAGTAACTTCTTTTTTTTTTAGAGACTAACTTTTAGTTTTGGCTTCCTTTGTATACGGATTTTTTTGACTGTACATCGACTCTTGAAATATTGGAATTTTCTGTAGGCTTTTCGAAATCTTCTCCAATTAATTCTTCTGTAATATTTCCAAAAAAGATTTTCAAATTTTATTGATGCGTCAAATAAAGCTGCTCTCGAGGCAAAATAAATGCGGAAGTGCTGAATCATTTTTACCATAGCAGTTTAAAAAGCTATTGAGCTTGTATATTTACCTGTAAATACGTTAAAGGCTATTGTTTTGAGGGTAAGTTGCTATGGAATCTTCTCGTTTATATCATAACACTTTTGACGTATAAGGTGTGGCTTTCTCATGAAACATTTTGAAAGAGGGTGTTTTCTTAGTTTCTCCAAAACGGCTAACCAATGCATTTACTTTTCGGTTAGGTTATCTTTGATAAAATTTACTCTTTCCTGAAAATTGAATAAGTTTGCTGCCTAGTATTTTGCAAATGTTTTTTTGCCATTTTATCCTTACTTTTTAAACAATTTTTGAACTGGCTTGTATAGAATTTACTCAGGCCTGCGTACTTGTTGTAAAAAATATCCTTGTGTTGTTGGCTTCCTCTTATGCTGATTGAGCCTTTTCTCTATTTCTGCAGCTTGAGAAGGATGTAGAGTGTAATACTCGAAAGGTTCAGCTGATTCTTAGATTAATTTCTTTTTTTTCTTTATGGACTGCTCAATTAAAGCTTAAAAAGTGTCTTTGTTCATTTGCAGTATTCCGATTTATAAAGGTCTTACATTTAAAGACTGAAAAATCAATTCTATATGCAACCCTTTTGTTGAGAAAACAAAATTTAAAGAATTAAGGGTATCAAATCAGATTTAAGAAGGCTAACTTAGGGCTTTAACTGAGCTCTTTCCAAGCCATGGTAAATCTAGCAACTGAAGCTCCATCTAGGACCCTATGGTCTCCAGCTACGGTGATTTACATACACTTTTTTTTGGTTAATTTTCCGTTTATGAAAATGACCTTTTCATAGGCTGAGCCAATTGAAGCATGACACACACTTTCGCCATAAATCAAGGGGTCCAAAGATTTTCCTCCGATTTAGCCAATATGAGACAGACAAATTGTAGAGTTTCTGATGTTTTCTTTGCTTCTTTATTTCGTTATTTTTAAATTTTAGAGTTCTAATTCCTTGCTGATGCTTAAGATAGAGTGATTTTATAGATTTTCAAGGAGGAAAAACTAATTATTAATGAATTTAGGCAGCAAAAGATTTTGAGTATGGTATCTTTTGAAACTAAACTAGTTGGAAGCACTATAAATGGAGTTTACTTTAGGATGCTGTCGAATCGCAAGTGAAAAAGTCTTAATTAAGAGGCTTAATATTGAAATTTTATGGTTCTTAAGCTTTAAAGATTCAGCTATTTCACTGAGTTAGCTTACTTCAATGTGTTATTGGAAATACAAGTATGGGATACTATTACTATAGGTTGCTAGTCTATACATCTCTCTTTAGTTTTCATCCATTTTGACTTTTAAAACTTAGTTATTTTGTGCTGGTTTCGATAAAATGCTTTACTTGGCAATTGTGCCTTTGATTTCTTTATTTTTTCGGTTTTATATAAAGTTAATTATGTCCTACTTAAATATTCTTCCTCTTTTCCCTGTTCCTTTCACTTATTTCAAATCTATTTTATGCTATCTAGCCCACATTTTGACTGTGGCAGACGCTAAAAAACCTTAATCAACAGAAGAAGGTTGAAGAACTGGCTGGAATTGAGGATGTTAAGGAGCTTTGAAGGAATTCACCTATTTTTGGGGCTCTGATTCTGAATTTGTTTCAAATTCAAGAAATATATCTCCTACTTGGCAAATCATATCTTCTTGATAGTAGATTTTTCTTATTACTCCCTCCTCAGGAGAAGTGATTTCTGTAAACTGCTTGTCAGACTACACATCCGCTATTTTCGAAAACTCTTTGATTCGATCTCCTTCTTTCACATAAAGCTTCTTGACTTTCCCTTCCTTTATCTTTTCGCCAAGGTCTGGCAAGGGGAAATGAATAGTCGCAAACAGGAAACCTTTCTTGCTGATTAAAGACCTGCAAAGTTGAAGCTGGCGAAAACGTATCATGGCTGTTGTTATACTGATTGACTATAAAATCAATTTATATCATAAACTTTGGTTACTGCTTTGGAATGTTCATAAGCAATAAGTGATTTAGTGGTGCAATTTTCAATTCTAGTTGTCATTTTCCAATTATCCTCACTTCCAGTATCAACCATCTTTACTTCGTTTCGTCTTTTTGCCTAAAGAGACTTTGTGAAATCATAGCGAAGCAAAGAACCATCGTCTTGAAGAAAAAGGATGTCTGTTATTGTTCCTTCTCTCATACCAAAATGGATAGGCTGGTAGGTCTGATGGTTTTTAACGTTTTTCATACTCATAATTTGTTCTGACTCTCTCCAATCCCATAAAGAAATTGAGCCATTCATGTCATTAGTCAAAACATACTTACAGTTTATACTAGGTTTGGCTATACCATTTAGTAAACTCCTGATCCATTTCGATCTACCTATTCTGCAGGGATCCCCAGACAATACGAACTATTTCCCATCGGCAAAAAACTCAACATCGTAAACTGGAGGCGTAAGAAAGTTTACATTAATTGGTTTACGCATTCTTACATCATGCTCAATTATTGCATTGGATATGGAGATAACGTAAGGAGAGACTGGGTGAGCTGAAACCGCAAAAGGTGTTGACTAATGTCCTTTCAGAGGAATCGATTTGTTTTTAACCAAATTGAAAAGTGTCACCTAAGTGTGTGTGCAAGTCAGAAGAACGTCGGTGTCGAAATGATCGATGTCTATGATATCAGTATTTTGGTAAGGGTGAAGTTTCGAAAGCAGCTGAAATTTTCTATCTACAGGTATATACTTGTATTGAAGAAGAACACCGTTTGAATATCCACAATAAATGAATTCATCGAATGCTTAGACTTTGTTTAGAGTAGGGAGTTGAGTACTTCTAAAGGACTTAGGGTAAACGAGCTAGGTAGGCTTAGGCAAGGTGAAGGAAGGCTATTATTATAACATTAAAGGATTATTTGGCGCGACTATCAATACTCTATGAAAGCAAAAGCATGTTATCTCTGATTAAATCATAAAGTTAAGTAAGAAAAGATGTTATATAAGAGAAATTAGATTTTAAATCATCATTTGTTACTAGGATGCTATCATGCTATTTGAAATCAGGCATATTGGTAAGAAAAAGGTAAGAATTATTGGGCGAATAATTCCTTTCTGGAATTAGGAATCTCACTTATTGTAGTCTTTCTTTCACTTCTTACGCTGCTAGAATCTCCTTGTGCCTAATTTTATTTAGATTGAACCAACAAATCGAAAGCTTAGGTTTGAGATTTATTCTTGATGCTTTCTTCAAGAATAAAGACGTCCCATAGGCTTTCTCCCCATTAGTTTGGTAGTTTTTTGCTTTCTTAAGCTTCTATTTATGTGTCAGCTGAAGAAACAGGAGGCATTAACATTTTCTTCCTTAGGTTATTGCTTTTCCGAAGAGCTTTTCTTCTTTGTTTTGCTATCAAATGGCGAAAGTCATGGACCACAATAAAAGGAGCTTAAAAGTAGTCCTTTATGTGCTTTCTTTATTTGTGATATTCTCCAACAAACTCTTCCATTTTTCTTAATTTTATTATCAATTTGAATCGATAAAAAAGAGATTCTGAGGTCAACTTTAGAAGGATTCAGAGGCTGAGATGAGAGTCTTTAAGCATTTAAAAGGACAGAGGGAGGGCTAAATAGCAGTTTTTTAGCATTCGTTGGAAGCTGTTAAGTTTCCTTGCAGAGGTTCATGAGCTTTTTGTTTTTGACAATAAAATTCAAAATATCTTACTCCTTGAATTAAATCATTATAAACCAGTGAAAATTCTTCCTCCTTTCGCTCAAAATATTTTGGACAGATAGCCTCTCTCATAGCTCCACAAGCAGATTAGATCTCCGTTTTTTTAGATTCAACATTTTACTAATAAATTTAAACCAATTATAGTAAAAAATCAAACTTCTTTGGCTATTTCCGTTAGATCTGAAATTTTTGAGCCTACATCATTTGCCTACTCTAATTTTACTTCTCGTACTTTTCCTCCTAATTTGGGGTTAAATATCTTTGTTTTATGATTCCGTGTCCTGGTTTTTCCTTTCTAGCTATTATTGATACTAAGTTTAGCTAACACTTAACCATTCATTCGTTTTAGCAAATGGTTTTATTAATTCCTAGTTAAGGATCTTTAGTTTTTTCTTTGTTGCTTCACCATAAGTCTTTTGTTTTTAGCCTGCACCTCCTTGGTTCAAACCAAAAGACAAATAAAGCTAAACAATTTTCCGATTTTACTAAGATTTCCCTCATCAAAAAGCGCCCTCCTTTTACAATGAATCATTTCCGAACATTTTTCTTTACTTCATTTGATAAATTTACTTTCAGGTATCTAAAAAGTATTAGCTAATGCATTGAGTTATTCTTAAGCTATTCATTATGGCATTGAGACTTTTTGTAGAGATTCTCTTCTCCTTTTTCGTGGCTAGTTAGTATAAAATCAAATTATAACTCCCTCTTTTTATAAAAAGCGTTTTTCTTTAATAAAAAGCACATTCAATGAGGTCAATAAATGTAGATAATTTCCTACATTTTAACCTATCTAAAAAAAACGGCTTATTGGCCAAAACTATAAAATAAGGCAAAGAGGTTTAGTTAGTAAGTAATCATTTTAGGAATGATCGACAGCGGGCCAGCTCTTTCAAAGTGACTAGTTATGGAAAATTAGATAGTATTACTAACTTTCTCAGTCGTTTTTTCTCAACTGCTTCTCGATGCTGCGCAGGACATAGCTTCCCCTTTCGACAAAATCCCCGTTAGTGGAAGTCCAAACACTTTTCGACCTGTTCCGAATCATCCTAGAATTCCAAAGTTGAATTAATGTCTTAGAATATTTCTAATTTTGAAGATTTTAAGTAAGGAGAATCAATAGTGGAAGGAACACTGTATGTTTTGTTGAGCAGAGGAGAGCCGATAGAGGAGTTTTGTTCATCTTCTTACTCATCTTTGCTAATTTAAACGTCTTTTTTCTTCGGAGTAGCAAACCCTTCGTGGGATGGCATACAATCCTATAGCATAAATGGGCCTATTAATAAATATATCACGAGTATTATTATTGAAGTAAAAGACCAATAAATAATAAGCTTTGAGGAAATCGACAACTATTACCCCATGATACTGAATCCGGCTTTTTTATCTTAGCATAGTTTGTCTGACCTCATCCCATTTTAAGTTATAGGTTAGCAGGAATATTGTGTTACGAAACATCCATGCAGCTAATAATTCTAAAAGACAAAACTATTCCATAATTCGTCTTATTTCTTAATTACTTTTTTTAAGAATATAGAAAGATACAAGGAGTTGACAGATTACGAGAAATTTTTCTAGGATTTGGGTTTCCCTATACAAAGCAAAAAAATACTGCTGTTCAAAACTTTTCTAGGACTTTCCAGTATATAACTAATTTAGCTATGCTATCATTAGCTTATTTATATAGTTTAAAAGATTAAAATACCGTACTCATGAAGCGAGCAGAAATCTACAAATGGAAACCAATTACTATTCAAAAGCAAATCAATGCACCTAAACCAAGGTGGGGACATAAGATTATTCAGGTTGATCACTAATCTATTCTCATGTATGGAGGTTTTGGTGGATCCGAGTTAATGGCAAAGTACTTGGATGATCTGTGGATCTTTAATTTCACTAACAATCAGTGGAGCTTAGTGGAAACCTTTGGATAACACCCTGGACATCGTTCGAACTACACAATCCATTACAATCAAGTTCAGAATTAGATCATAGTTTTTGGGGGTGCATCATAGGGGAAAGTAAAGTTTAATAGCATACATGCTTTGAACTGGTAATCCAAGGTTTGGAGAAAGATAGCTTTACCTTAAACGCAAACAGTTCTTTGGGAAAGAACCTATCACTCAAGTGAATTGATTTTCCCTTATTTGGTAGTTTTCGGTGGAGAAAGCTGTGCCAATATTGACCTCAATGACTTGTGGGTGTTCAACTTTTTAAAGAACTAATGGAGGTAAATTTCATTCGCCAATCATAGTCAGGCACCAGATCCTAGGAGATTTCATAGTTCTTCATTCCTAAATAACTACTTGTACATTATAGGAGGGTGTTCTGGCTCTGAATATACTAAATATGGAGATATTTATCGAGTGAACCTTTCAAAACTCTTACTTTCATAGATTTACGATGATTTTTAGTGGTAATGTGTGATAAAGTCGAACAAATGTCTTTAACGTTGGGGGCATTCTAGTGATGTCTTTAAGGGTCAGATATATATAACCTTTGGAAGAATTAGTCCAGTTCAGGATAGTCATGACACTTTCGTATTCGATCCATAGTTGAAAACACTAGAAAAGCTGGATATTGATTCATCCTATTGTCCTTAAGCTAGAAGAAGGCACGCTTCTACTCTGATTGGGTCTGCGTTAATTCTCTTTGGGGGATATAATGGAAATTATCTCTAAGAATTCGAGTATTTATCACTAAAAACTTGCAAATAAAACAAAAAGACGAGCATTTAATGTATTTTAAAGGAAAATTATGAATAAATGGAAAAATAAGTACTGATGTTTTTCGAGGGTGGAGCCAAAAAGAAATATTTTCATGCAATATCGCCTTATTAGGTTTAACTATTACCCTAGTTCCCAGAAAAGAGGCTAATTCAAAACCAATTTTTGCATAATCTGTTTAAATTCTAAAAAGGGAAACGGCCAAAAATTAGATTACCTTAGTTTACTGAACTTATACACTTTTAGCTTATTCTGATGTCATTATGTGTGAATAAGATGTTCATTTGTAGCAAACCTCAAACTTCATTCCTATAGAAGCTAATCCAAACAGCAGACTACTTTTATATGCCTTAGGTCATTCTTATCGTCTAAGACTTGCTAATAAGCACTCTTAATGATAATAATTGTTAAAAGCTATCCAGCATTTCATCGAAATATGGCTTGGAAGTACTCAGCTTTCGATGCAAAGAATTTTATATAACAAAAACTTATAGTAGTTTGGAAGCTTTAATAAAGTTAAACAGAGGGATAAGGACACCTTTGTTTCCTTAAGCATAGTCCAAAAGTTCAAAAACTCTTACTTTCGACATTAGTACTTTAAGGTACGAAAAATCCTTGATTGAAGTCTTTGAATTTGTGAAGTTCGACCTATTCCAATCAAAAATTCACGAAAGCAAAAGTAGTTTCTTAGTAAACTTGCTGAATAAGATCAAAAACATTTTTAAATGCTAAGATTAATAGTCTCAAAGCTAGTAAGGCCTATAGGAAAAGAGTGACAGCAAATTGTTTAGGTTTGGAAGATTCATTTCTAAAATGTGTACAGCAAAAGACTCAGAATGAGGATTTAACTGTTCATTTTGATAGTAAATACTTTTTTTGGTTTAATTTGCTTTATAATCATTACTAACAATGTGCATACCCTACGTTCGTCCTAGCACTGAAAAAGCAGAAAGGTACGTATTTATGCTCAAAGTTTTCTTTGTTTTACAGCTAATTATCTCATCTCTTAACTTTGCAATCGACACCTATTTCGTGAAAATCGGAGTATTCGGAATTTTTCTGGGCTTCTGCCTATTTTTATCTCAGAGAATGCTAGTTAGTCATCTTTTGCTAGTAAACATTATGATAGGAATCTACTTCAGCTGCTAATTTCTTTTTGTTTTTCTTGATTACTTCCAAAACAAAATAAACATACTGTAAGCCTCATCCTATTCGAAACTAACTTTTTCTGTCATAGTCCTAAGCCTAGTTTTTTATGTCACGTCAAGCATTTTCTACTATTACCCTTATGTCTAGTTCAAGATGATCTAATACAAAGATAACCCTGGGTTGGCGCATATCTTCTAGCGATAATCTAGGAGTTAAGCCACGAATGTACAACGTTAAGTACCATATGATGTCAATTATGGGCCAATAACCATCACAGTGGTGAAGAAAAACAATGATAACGGCATATTTGAGATAAGCAGAGGGCAGGGAATCAGAATTTGATGTGAAATGCTATCATTTTGAGAATACTACTTTTAATAAAATAAACAAAAGTTAGCTGAATATAAAAAATACAGTTCATACCTTGAACTTTGTGGAATTGATATTATATTTTCATGAGCTAGTTGGAAAGTAAAATCAACAGACTGGTTGAAGAATAAGCTTTCAACGTTGCCACCCTCTAATCCACGAAGTGCAAGCACAGAGGCTCTAAACTGCTTTCTCTTAACAAAGCCCGAGAACCAATTGTTGGTGATTTCTGCAAAAGTGTGGTGATTGGGAAGGACGAAAATAAAAAATAACTCATCCTACATCTAACTTACTTGATCGAGAATGGCAGCAACATCTACGTCAACCATCTGAAACTTAAGGGCTGCATTCGAGATTATGACCTTGTAAAGCAATAACAAAGCTAACATAGAAATAAGAATTTTCGATTTTCACCTACGTGGCTAACTTCAAACTGATCACCCCAGGCACAGAAATACTTGCCCAAGTCAGAAACATCGTCATTCGGGATTAAAAGGTAATTAGCTTCGTAAGTAGAAATATTTTGAACTGACCTTGAAATGTAAGAAAGTTGAGCTTGATTGCCTTACCCCTGGCATCACAAGAGATCAAGTAGAAATCAACTAAAGAGATTGGAAGATTTACAACAAATATGGGTGTTTTTCTGCCACTTTCTTGGCCCAGTATGAAGAAGACTTCGCAAACCCTGGCCTGATTCATCGATACTGTAAAGATCTAAGATTAAGAGAAAACGATTCTCTTAATAAGGACAGTCTCATAACCTACTTATAAGACTTGTCCCTCGATTTTTAGAGGCTGATTTATGGTATGAAGCAGAGTTCGATAATCTCAATAAAAATAGTGGGCTGACAAACATTACGAAGAGGCGCTTAAATACCTTAAAGCGAATAGCCCCGAAGTGGCCCTTTAGCACCTGAGCCTAGCCAAGAGCTTCTAGAAGAAAAGCTCCAAAATCCACATTGCCAGAGGTTGCGCTTTAGCTAATCTTGTAAAAATGCATGCAAATAGAATAATTTTTCATAGGGTTTGAGATAAATCAACGAAGCTTTAAAGATCTCTCCGGATAATAAGATCGCTCTTCAGTACAAGGAACAGATTCGGAAGGAAATGAGGCTCAAAGAAAGTCGAGAACTCGGCGTAGACATCTAGGAAGAGGGCGTAAAAAAAGTAAGACTGACCAACTGCCTTGACTTGCTGAAGAAGAAATGAGACAGAGATGAATTTGAGGAATATTCAAATTTAAAAACTTTTGAACATTTGTCTTTTGGCTATATTTAAGGGCATAGTTTCGTTGATTTCTTTTCAAGCTTATTATTTGATAGTGCTTCTTATTCTTAAGTAATGAGTTTTTTGACTATCTTTCCATGTATATTATAACCCTTGTTTAGAAAATAATAACTTTGAGCAGCGCAAAAAAAAATATTCCAATCAAACTTCACAAACGTTTGATTCTTTCTTCCAACTCTGATTGATAGGTCTAATTTCTTCTCTTTATCAAAGGCTGTTTATGTCGTTTTAGGCTTATAATATATTAATAAATAAAATCGATCCATGGCCGAAAACTTCGATGCCTCAAATCAGTAGAGTATAACAGATACGGAACCCAATCTTTCGTAACTCAAGAAGGAAGTCGAAATCACGCCTTCAACCCTAAAAGATATTACGAGCAAAGGTACAAAAAAGCTAATTTAGAGTAATTTATCGAGCGTGTCATCGAACTGAGCAACAACGCAAAGGAGAGCATCAATATCGAAAGAGCCAAATAAGCCTTAGTTTATCTGACTGAGGCTGAGAAAATATTAGAGTATGCAGCCAGTCGCGGAAAGAACATCGATAAATATATCATCGTCAGCGTCTTACATAACGAAGCTTGCTGCTACCAAAAGATATGGGAGCTGGACAAGTGTTCTCAATACCTCTAAGCACTCATTTTCAATTTCAACTCATTCATGAAAACTGGAGACCATAACTCAAGTAGCGAAGATTCTTCTTCCACGCAAATTAACTACAAACAGAAAAGTTGCGAAGAATCTACTCCTGAGGCCATCGATCGCAAAACTTTCCTTGCCAAATACTATCTTCAATTCTGTGCAGTTAACTCACAGACTGACAATCACTCTGGAGCGCTAGTTGCTGCAAGAAAATCGATATAGATACTAAAATCTGTCTTCAAATAGCTTTCCGAACTGGCTCCTTCCATGAAAAAGGCAACATATGAGAAGAAGTCTTAATTTGATTATAAAATAAAGCTGATCGAACTGGCTGCAAGGGTGAATGACACAATTCAAGTCCAAAACTATTAGAATGTGTTTCAAGCCGCAAAGTATTACTTACGCCAATGGAAATAAACAAAAGATGCGAAAGATCGGCCATAAAGAAACTACATTTTATAGGAATAGTTCAAAAACTATTCAATAGGCAATGCGATGCAAATAGTCCCCTTAACCCTCAAAGATTTTCAGGAGCGGGATCTCAAAAACTACACAGCCAAATCCATCTTATAGAAAGTGCTTTTAATGGCTCTTGGCTATTTTACTATTTCTACATAGTTGAGACTCATAGCCGGCAAAAAGTATAGTAAACGCTAAGGGTAGAAGGCCAACAGCATCGAGTTCAAAGAATCTTAAATCTACCACTTGCTATCAATTATAATCGCTGCTGCTTGCATCCCCTTCGAAGTACTTTACATCAAGCATGTTTTAAGCAGCTATAGCAACCACTATAGAAATGATCTACTCTTCCAAAATGAAAATTAAGCGCATTTGGGTTAAAATAACTTTGAATAGTTGATTTTTCCTCAGAATAACGAACCAACTCGCAAGATAACGATTACTAACTCCTTTATCGCTTCAGACCAATAGCAAACTGTTTCAAAATTTTAGAAAGAAGAGAACTAGAATATTTTGACGAACTAGGTTCACACTAATAGGAAGAAATTATCATCCAGCAAAGAGGATGAAGAGTAAACCACCAAAAACGATATTCTCAAGAAAATGAAATCAGGACAAAAACATAAATCTAAGAGCAAATCAAGAAATATCAAGTCAATTACCTTGCTAGGGCTTGGCTAGAAATCTTAGAAGAGTTCCCCAATGCCCAAATCACCGGGTGTACACTTGAAATCCCCCAAGAATAACTTAATCAAAGTTAAAACATCATTCAAAGTCAAAGTTAGTGCAGAAAAAACCATCATCACTAACAATTTTGTGAAAGAAGATAAAAGCAAGAAAAAGAGGGACAGCAAAGCTGAGAACATTGAGTTTGACTACTTCATGGGCAAAAGCAAGGATCTCAAAAAAATGAAAAAAGTGGTGGAGGCTGGGCTAAATATGCCTTCCCCACGGCCTGCAGCCAATTCAAAGAGCTCAAGCAAGAGAGAAAGTCCGATTCCTAAGTATTTTGACTACCTTAAGCCTCAGAGCCCAACCATGAAAAATCTCAAATCCCCAAAAAAAGGTACATCAAAACAAGTAAAAAATAACATACAGCAACATTACCTCTGATACTTTATACTTTTAAGACTTTTATTTTTAGCAAGGCCATCAATTAAATTAGGCTACTAAGTATTCTCAATTTTGTCCAAAAACTAAAAGCCAAGAGTCTCAGCGAAGCCAAATAGCTGAATCAAGAGATAAAGAAGTGCAGTTTTGCTGCTGTTACTGAAGCCTTATAAAGCACCTAGCTTCAAAATAGTTCTCGACATTATTATAATGTTTTATATCCAAGCATGATTACCCAAAACAAGATATTTTATACAACATTCAGATTGTTGCTAACTTTTGTCTTGGCGCAGATAACTCACCAGAAAGTAGGACACATCGATCTCAACCGAATGTATTTTTTTTGACAATTAGGCCAGCCAGTACCAGTATTGGCAAATACCAGGCCAAAATTGATAACGATAAGACTACTTTCATCAACTTGACTGGCCAACCCCAATAGTCGGCCAATAAAGTAAAAAATAGCTCATAATCTTTGAAAACGAAATAGTAGCTTAGCCTATAAAGCTAAAGTTCACTGCTATAGCAATTAAAAACATTTTAACAAAAACAAAAAGCTTGGCAAATTTAAAAACTTTCACTAATGCACAAGCAAAAGTAGCTACAGGATCAACTCACAAACCAAACCCAAGTTCAAGCTGAAACCATCTAATAACTATAGTCCTATAAAAAATAAATGCAGAAAATGCTCATCCTGGCCAGTTAGAAATGGAAGGAGCATAAGAAGCAGTAGTAGCTGACAAGGGCTAATATACTAGAGAAACTCCGAAACATCCAGAGTCACTACTAAAAAGAAAAGAGCTAGCTTTAGAGTAAAATCAAAATTTGGGAGAATACCAATAAGAAGTTGGAAAACAAGACTAAGAAACTGTAGAAGCAGGTGTAGCATTAGCAGAAGAAATTTTAGGGCTACTACCAGATCGCAGAGTCAAAACTACGCAAACTGTAAGACGAAAAGCAAAGTCTATAGCAAAAGTTCAAGGGCGAGCTAGCCAAGTAGGATTCATTGAAGTCCAAATAATTCAGCAAGAGATAGTACCTAAACGAACGCATTCTGACCCTCTAGGGCAAATTGACCCAAGAGCAAGACCGCCTGACCTAGCTCCAGAAGCTATAAAATGAGCTATCGGATTGTAAGAAAAGAGCAGGAGTCAGGGTGGAAAAGAGGATTCAATGCGGGTGGGTTTTGCAGATGTTGATCGGCTTCTTCTGCGGATCGATGATTACTTTCCTGCTCTGGGTGTACGTGGCCCAAAGAAAGCAGTAGACAGTAACCAAAGAAATCGTAATAAGCCGAAACATAAGTACGGAGTAGATAGGCAAACTGCAGCCGATCTGATTGGTTGTCTGCTGATGGCAATGATATCAATTTAATGGAGATGCAATAGGAGTGGATATTGAATAGAGTTGTTTTAATAA
>Ga0316217_10004264_pt1 | contig 15612 bp, 16 predicted proteins | sample 1anoAmetaG_FD_203633 | JGI IMG/M metagenome (GOLD analysis project Ga0316217, IMG submission 203633) | Freshwater microbial communities from Trout Bog Lake, Wisconsin, USA - 1anoA | ecosystem: Environmental > Aquatic > Freshwater > Lake > Hypolimnion/Profundal zone | place: USA: Wisconsin... | reverse complement strand
TAGTCCGGCATAAGTATTAAATTATGCGATAACAGGTAAATTAAATTAATATGGCTAAAAAAGATCAATTCAGATTATCAGACGATGATACAGAAAATACAGTAACTGTATTTGTGGCCGATTTTAACACTAATGCAACAGAACTGGGTGCTCCTGCCAAAGTTGTAACTTCAATTACTACCAAATTAGCTACTTATAAAAGTTTCAATGCCATTACGAAGGATAAGAAAAATTGTTCTTCAATTGATATTGAAAACAAAAATGTAGCTAAAAAGGATTTGGTTGCTGAATGGCGTGCTGATGCTAAACAATATTATTACGACAATTCTGCCGCTACCAGTATAATGGTGATGGATGCAGGGCTTAGAGCCCATGCAGGAAAAAAAGCAGCAAAGAGTGATAGTAGTATCGAAATTCCAAACGTTAGCATTGATCCAGCTAAGGCACACAAGATTGTTATTGAATGCCTCAATAGTGAAGATTCCAAAGCAAAGCCTGATGGTATAACGTTTATCAGGGTAAAAACAAATCTTGGTATACCGGTACCTACCGAAACGGAGGACTTTCCGGACTTTGAGGATTTTACAAAGCACCCCATAGTATTAGCTTTCAAGGTTGCCGATGCCGGCAAACCATTGGCTATTGCAGTTTGTTATGTAAAAAAGAATGGCACTGAGGGTAATTGTTGCGATGTAATATTTACTACAGTACCATAGAAGATTATTAAATCCCTTTTATAGGGAAATTGGGCCGATAAAAAGGCTGCTACTGCCCTGTAAGAATGAAAGTTCCTGCAGGGCTTTTATTTATTTATTTGACAATATAGAAAATAACACAGATATTCGGATTCTAAAACCAACCATACATGAAACTTAGATTACTTTCTTTAATAGTTATTGTGACTATTTCTACTTCTTTTGTGAAGGCACAAATGCCTGGATGGTCATATGTTGAATGGTTTCTTACAAGCAATACAAGTGGCTATGTAGATAGTTTGAGTATGAAACCATTATTCTATCCTGAAAAAGCAGGTATTGGGATATCCAATGTTACTATTGGTAACGGATATGAAACAATTTCTACAAATAATAGTTGGCCATCAGTTGTAGATACTAATACTAATAATACTTATTTAGAATTTACCAGTTCTGGATGTGATGATCCTAATTTCCCAGGTAATGGACTTATTTGGTCTCCAATAGCTCTTCAATTTAATGGTTATGTAGATAATATCTCTGATAGTGCATTATTTAGTATTTATGTTGTAGATACTTCATATGATCCATTTCCGACTGATAGTTTTATGAGCAGTCATTATCATTACTTTGGTAATATTAGTATTAATAGTACAGACTCTTCAAAACCAACAAAAGCATTTATTATGCTTGCATACAAAATATTAAGTGATACAGTTGGAGGAAAAATATATATAGATACTATCTCATTTTTCCAAGATAATATTTATAGTTATAATTACTCAGTCAGACTTTATCCTGTTAAGGGTAAAAATATTCACATTAATGATGTAGTAGTTAATGCATGGGCTGTAGAAATGTTACCAATTAAGTTAGTATCGTTTAACGTTCAAGGGTTTAATACGTTTAATTCTGTAAGATGGCAAACCGCCACCGAAACAAATAATGCTCATTTCAATGTTCAAAGGAGTACCGATGGTATTAGCTTCACAACAATTGGAAGTGAAAATGCAAAAGGAGCCAGTAGCTATAGCTACATAGATAACAGTTTTCCTAAAGGAGTATTGTACTATCGCCTGCAAATAGTTGATAAAGACGGAGCTTTGAGTTATTCTGATATTCGTGAGTTATCCATTACCAATTCTTCATTATCAATTGCTCCCAATCCTGCCAGGGATATTGTAACTATCAGTGGTAGCAATATTAAGCAAGTAAGTATTCTTGATTTGTATGGCAGAACAGTTATTACCAGAGAGATGAATACAAATACGATTAATGTATCAGTCAATAATCTATCCAAAGGAATCTACATGGTAAAAGCCATTCATGCTGATGGAAGTATTAATACAGAGAAGCTGCTGGTGGAATAAATATTAGACACAATCTATAGCAACCAGTTATGAATAGAACAATGATTTACTTAATGCTTTTAATAATAGCATTGCCTTCCTTTGCTCAGATAAAAGCAGGTGAAGTACCTATTGGTGATTCAATTCATGCAGGCTTTTCATTAGACTTATTCAATTATTCCACAACAACTAAATCGGACAGTATTGATGTTGATGGTGACGGTATCTATGATTTTAAATTCAATCTTTATTATGAAGATATAAAGTATGGCAATGCTGCAACAATCACAACTCTCAATGGCAATTTCGCTGTAGCAACCGATACTGATTACGCTGCTGAAATTACTCATTATTTTAATTATAATGATAATTTACAAATAATGGGCTCAATGCATTTCAGTAAAAATCCTATCAATTATATGTTCATGTTGAACAATAATTTAGTATTACCTCCATCTATATCTCTTTATGGAAATGAATTGAATTATCAATATATATGGTATAGAAATAATATTACTAATAAAGATGGATGGATTTTAATAATTGGAGGACGTAACGACCCAGGAGCTGGGGTAAATATGGGAATAATTAATTATTTATATACAGGTATAGTTAATGGTTTACCCATACACAATCTAACAATTAGTCCTAATCCGGCAAAAGATATTGTAACTATATCAGGTAGTAACATTAAAAAGGTAATACTGTTGGATTTCATAGGCAGATCTGTTGTTAGTAAAGAATCCGGCATTACCAATACCATTAATCTTGCCCTCGGTAATCTATCAAAAGGAGTATATATCGTAAAAGCCATTTATTCTGATGGAAGTATAAAAACAGAGAAACTGCTGGTGGAATAATCCAGTTGATATAACATAAAGAGCGCCCTTAGTATGTATGTACTAAGGGCGCTCTTTTGTATACTTATGTTCGTTATTTATAATATAATATTCTGCATCAATTCCGACTTCTGAGGATGATCTGTATTGAAATGCAGGCCACGGGTTTCCTTGCGGAACTCGGCCCCTTTTACTATAAGATATCCTACGGTAATCAGATTCCTTAACTCACATAGCTGTGGAGATACTTTGGTAGAACGGTATAGTTCTTCCGTTTCTTCATACAACAGATCAAGTCGTTTCATAGCTCGGCGCAGACGGACATCGCTGCGTACAATACCCACATAATCGCTCATGATAAGTTGCAGTTCTTTCAGACTTTGCGTTATCAATATCATCTCCTTAGGGAATCCGGTACCCTTGGCTATCCAGTCGGGAATCATGTTGAATATCTTATTGCAGACATCTTTATCATGACTGTCAGAAACCCTGGTGACGGTATCATGGAATATACGATGGGCAAACACCATGGCTTCCAGCAGACTATTGCTGGCTAAACGATTGGCACCATGCAAACCGGTACTGGAACACTCACCGCAGGCATAGAGGTTCTTGATAGATGTTCTGCCCCACTCATCGGTCTTAATACCACCACAACTATAGTGTGCAGCAGGGGCTACGGGTATCATGTGTTTAGTTACATCAATACCTATGCTGATACACTTGTCGTAGATATTAGGGAAATGATGTATGAAGGCCTCTTTGCCCATGTGGCGGCAATCTAGGTAAACATGCGATGTACCTGCTTTCTTCATTTCATTATCTATTGCACGGGCTACAATATCGCGGGGAGCAAGGTCTTTACGGGGATCGTAATCTTCCATAAATGCTACTCCTTTACTATTGCGAAGAATACCACCATCGCCCCGAACGGCTTCTGTTATCAGGAAGGAAGGAGATACACCGGGCTCGAACAATGCAGTAGGATGAAACTGAACAAACTCCATGTTTTCGATCCTTCCCTTTGCCCTGTACACCATAGCAATACCATCGCCTGTTGCAACACGTGGATTGGTTGTAGTACGATAAGCCTGACCACATCCTCCGGTAGCCAGCAGTATATATTCCGACAGAATCTTTTCTATTTTATTGGTCTGCAGATCCAGCACATACACACCATAACAGGTAATGTCGGTAGTGGATTTGGTAACCAGATAACCAAGATGATGCTGGGTAATAAGATCCACCACGTAGCAGTGATTGTTCAGCTCGATATTGGGTGTGCCGGCAACTCTTTCCAGCATGGCTCTTTCCATTTCCTTACCGGTAATATCTTTATGATGCAGAATCCTGTTTTCGCTATGTCCGCCTTCTTTACCTAAGGCATATTCTCCATTAGCTTTAATATCGAAATTAGCACCTATCTCTATCAGTTCGCGAATTCTGTCGGGGCCTTCTTTCACTACTATTTCCACTACATCTTTATTGCAAAGGCCATCGCCGGCAATCAGAGTGTCATCAATATGTTTGTCGAAACTATCTTTTTCAGCATCCCATACACCGGCAACCCCGCCCTGAGCGTACTTGGTATTGGTTTCTTCGGCATCGGTTTTAGTAATGACCAATACCTTTTTGTCGGGATATTCATTGGCAATTTTCAATGCGTAAGTAAGTCCTGCAATGCCGCTTCCTATTACTAAAAAATCTGTCTGCATAGTATTTTCTCTTTCTTCAATAATTCATTATACAACAGGAATGATGTTGTTAAGTTCAACCCGATGTAGTCCTTATCCATCTCCTGCGAACAATTCTCCGGATGAGTATGGCGGATGACAAATGTAGAAACAAATGACAATTGATAATGGAGAATTAACAAATACAAGCTTTTAGCTGCTGGCTTTTAGCCTTTAGCTTTAATACAGAATACAAATATTAAGAATACATTTTACAATAATCTATTTTCTTGTACCCATTATATAACAGGTGGCAGTAAGTGACAGTATTAACAGCATTCCATTTAACTGATGTAATAAGGCGAACCATTCGAATACACCAAAGCTTCCTATAACGATTCGTGGACTTAGCATGATACTGCAAATACCCAGCAGTACCTGAATGATTACCAGCGTAAATGGCAGATCGATTATACGCTTTACTGCTAATGACCGGGTAACCAGTTTGCGGGCTTTTACCCACCAGATGATGATGCCTGCGGCAATGATATAAGCCAGTGTGCGATGAATAAAGTGTATACCTAGTGGATTGAAAAACAAACCATTGATAATGCCTTTGTGGAAAATTGCATCCGGCACTATCATTCCATTGATCAATGGCCAGGTAGGTGCAGCAGCAGCGGCTTTCATGCCTGCCAGGAAGGCTCCGTAGAACAATTGCAGAGTAGTTGCAACTGAAAGAATAACAGCCCATTTCCTGAAAGATTCATTAGATAACTTATCGGTTCTGGGTATAAACATTTTTAAGGCAAACAGCAGAGCGTATCCAATCAATACCATTGCAGAAACAAAATGAATAGCCAGCTTTATATGATTGACATAAATATTTTCGTCGTTCAAACCACTCTTTACCATCACCCAGCCTATGATGCCCTGTAATCCACCTAAAGCGAATAATATTATTAATGGCGATACCATCCATTTTCTGATATAGCCCCTCAACAGGAAAGAAATGAATGGAATGACAAATACAATGGCGATTAAACGGGCCCATAAACGATGAAACCATTCCCAGAAGAAGATAAATTTGAAATCGGATAAAGTAAAATGTGAGTTGATATATTTATACTGCGCTATCTTCTGATACTGCATAAAGTAATAGTTCCACTCCTGTTCGTTAGTAGGAGGAATAGCGCCCATAATAGGTTTCCATTCGGTCATAGAAAGACCCGAACCTGTGAGTCGGGTGATGCCGCCTAACAATACCTGAATAACCAGCATTCCAATCCCCAGCAATATCCAGCGACCTACTGCTTTACTGGAATCAGTGTTATTATCAATCATAATAATACATTTGTACAAAAATAAGGACTGAGGTAAAGTAAAAAGTAAAAAGGCAAAAGTAAAAATCAGCAACCGATGCATTTTGTATTCTTTTTAATTTTGCCTTTTTACTTTTTACTTAAACAGATGCTTGAATCATATTATCATCAGACACTAGTAGAAGCTGGCTGCGATGAGGCAGGAAGGGGATGTTATGCAGGACCGGTATTTGCAGCTGCGGTGATATTGCCCAAAAACTTCTTTCATCCTTTGCTGAATGACAGTAAACAACTGAAAGCAAGGGAAAGAAATGAATTGAGAATAGTAATAGAACAGGAAGCCATCAGTTATGCTGTGGCTTCGCTGGATGAAGGGGTAATAGATGAGATAAATATATTGAATGCTTCGATAAAATCGATGCATCTGGCACTGGAACAGTTAAGCGTGGTGCCGGAGCTGTTGCTGATAGATGGCAACAGGTTTATACCCTATCATTTTGTTCCGCATCTATGTATTATAAAGGGTGACGGGAAATATGCAAGCATTGCTGCTGCCAGTATACTGGCAAAAACTTACAGGGATGAATACATGTTGAAACTGCATGATGAATTTCCACAATATGGGTGGAGCAACAATAAAGGGTATGGCACATTGACACATAGAAAAGCCATAGAACAATATGGACTATGCAAGTATCACAGGATGAGCTTTAATATCTAAGTAAACTACTTACGTTATGAGTGTATATCATAAACTACCTTAAATTTGTAGTCATAATAATTCCATCATGAAAAGAACATCCTTACTGATTGTTTGTCTTGCATTATCATCATTCCTGTTTGCACAAAAGAAAAAAATTATAGTTGCACAAGATGGTACAGGTAACTATAAAACAGTACAATCGGCTTTCAACAGCATACCTACAGACAATAAAGAGTGGATAACGGTTTTTGTAAAAAAGGGCATTTATAAAGAGAAACTGGTGTTGGATACCAGGAAGAATTTTGTACACCTGATTGGTGAAGACAAGGATAATACTATATTAACTTATGATGATCATAAAGGTATAAGGTTACCCAACGGAGATACCATTAATACCTGGTCTTCGCCTTCCTGTTTTATTTATGCAGATGATTTCTTTGCTGAAAATATCTGTTTTCAGAATAATGCGGGTTTTAATGCCGGTCAAGCTGTGGCTTTGTTTGTTCATGGCGACAGGGCAAAGTTTATTAATTGTAAAATGATTGGTTTTCAGGATGTTTTATTTTGTAGCGCACCTGCTTCCAAACAATATTACAGAGACTGCTATATAGAAGGTACTACCGATTTTATATTTGGCCCCTCAACGGCCGTTTTCAAACACTGTCTTATACATAGTAAGAAAAATTCGCATGTAACAGCTGCATCTACACCAAGGGAATTACCTTATGGATTTGTTTTTTTTGATTGTACACTAACTTCAGACACTGGTTTGAATAAAGTGTCGCTGGGAAGACCATGGCAACCTTTTGCCAGTGTAACCTACATACATTGTAATATAGGGAATCATATAATACCAGAGGGTTGGAACAATTGGAAGAACCCTGCCAATGAAAAGACAGCGAGGTATGCAGAATATAATAATTATGGACCCGGAGCAAATACAAGTCTGAGAGCTTCCTGGATAAAAATACTGACAGAATCTGAAGCTAAAGAATTTACCTTAAAGAATATACTGGGCGACTGGAAACCAGAATAGAGATAATTCAAGAATTTGTAAAACATTCGTCCTAAAAAAACAGTTTACGGTTTTCAGGGATTGCAAAGAATTATATAAAAACAAAAAAGGAACCACGCAGGTTCCTTTTTTGTTTTTATATAGTAATATTTATTTTAACGGTTTATGATGTTTCAGCTTACTGTTTTTACGACTGTAAGAGAAATAAATTACAAAGCCTATTGCTAACCAGCCAAATAACCTTAACCAGTTGGGCCAGCCCAGACCAAAGATCATGGCTGAACAAACTAATATACCTAGTATAGGTACAAAAGGCACCCAAGGTGTTTTGAACTCTCTCTTAAGACCTGGTTCTGTTTTTCTTAATATAATAACAGCTATACAAACTAATATGAAAGCAAATAAGGTTCCAATACTGGTCATGTCGCCCACTATGTCGCCAGGAATAAAGGCAGCAAATGCACCTACCAATACCAATATAATTAAGTTGGCTTTGTAAGGCGTTTTATATTTAGGATGTACATCACTGAATACCTGTGGCAATAACCCATCGCGACTCATGGAATAAAATACGCGGCTTTGTCCTAACAGCATTACTAATATTACAGATGAAAAACCTGCCAGTATGGCTACAGTAACCAGTTTACCCAACCAGGCATAACCCGGCATGAATTTGTTGATGGCTGCTACTACAGATGCTTCTTTCCCTGTTGTTCTGAAAAACTCTACCGGAGCCAGTCCTGTCAATACATGTGCAAATAATATATATAGTACTGTACAGATGGCCAGAGAGCCCAGAATACCCAATGGCATATCTTTCTTTGGATTCTTTGTTTCCTGAGCAGCAGTGCTTACTGCATCGAACCCAATAAAAGCAAAGAATACTACTCCTGCTGCTCCAAGTATACCCATTATACCACCATAATTATGACTTAGTCCCTGATGGTCAGTATAAGTAGTAGCTAAAGGAATATATGGTATATGATTGGATGAATTGATAAAACCCCATCCAAAAATAATAATCAGGATTACAATAGCTACTTTAGTAATAACAATTATTCCATTTACAAAAGCAGACTCTTTAGTACCTCTGATCAGTAATAAACTTAAAACCGCTACTATAAATAATGCTGGTAAATTTATCAGTCCATGAACACCGGTAGTAGCTACTTCAAATGGTGAGTGACACCATTCATAAGGAATAGCCTTCCAGTGCAATACATTGACCAGTAAATTATTCAGGTATTCACTCCAGGCTATACCAACTGTAGCTGCACCTACAGCATACTCCAATACAAGATCCCAGCCAATAATCCAGGCAAGAAATTCACCCATTGTAGCATAAGTATAGGTATACGCACTACCTGAAATAGGAATTGAAGAAGATAATTCGGCATAACATAATCCTGCCAAAGCACAACCAACAGCAGCTACAATAAATCCAAGTGTAACAGATGGTCCTGCATTCTGTGCTGCTGCAGCAGCAGTTCGTACAAACAAACCTGCCCCTATAATTGCACCTATACCCAAAGCAATTAGTGACCTTGCACCTAAAGACTTTTTTAATGAATGGTGACCTGTATCTTCCGATTCTGTCATCAAATGGCTTAAGGGCTTTTTCTTAAATAAACTCATGCTTATACTATTTTTATATTCAAATCAGGTCGGAAAAATAGGGATAAATACAATCAAACAATAATCTATAACATAACCTTAAAAAAAATCAAACTTGCAATTCAGTTATCAATACTATTGTAGGATGATTAAAACTGAATGTCTCTGCAATTATATTTGCCCCATATATATTATAGTGAATGAATAAGTATTTAATAGTAGGATTAGGAAATATTGGTGATGAATATGCCCGTACCCGTCATAATATTGGTTTTAATGTGCTGGAAGTATTTGTTCAGAAACATAAAGGCAGTTTTGAACTGGACCGTTTAGCGTATAAAGCCGAGGTTACTATTAAAGGACGTAAAATTATTTGTATCAAGCCTACTACTTATATGAACTTAAGCGGGAAAGCATTCAAATACTGGATGGATAAAGAGAATATACCCGTAGAAAATACCCTGACAATAGTAGATGACCTTGCCCTCCCTTTATCGAAAATAAGATTAAGACCCTCCGGATCCCCTGCCGGTCACAATGGCTTGAAAGATATTCAACTATCATTGGGAACCGATGTTTATCCAAAGCTTCGTTTTGGCATTGGAAACAATTATCCCAAAGGCATGCAGGTTCAGTTTGTTTTAGGCAACTGGTGGAACGAAGAAATACCGGTTGTTAATCAAAAGATAGAGAAATGTTCAGAAATTATTGAACATTTTATCTTTACCGGCATAGAAAAGACCATGACTTTAGTAAATAATTTAAGTTTTACACAATAAATCCCCTGATTTTCAGTTTATAGTATAGAGATATTGTTCAATAACGACAGTAGAACAAGCAAAAGATAATTTTATCTGGTGTAAATAGCTGTCAGATTGATGAATATGAATTTCTATACTTATGAAGATTTTTTGTATTGGACGTAATTATGCTGAGCACGCTGCAGAACTGGGAAACGCAATTCCCAGCGAGCCTGTAATTTTCATGAAACCTAAGAACGCACTTCTGGGTAGCAGGGCTCCTTTTTATTATCCGGCATTCTCTAATGAACTTCACTATGAAGCTGAAATAGTATTAAGTGTATCCAAAAACGGTAAATATATTCCTCAGAAATATGCATACAAATACATTAATCAGTTCACATTAGGCATAGATTTTACTGCAAGGGATATTCAGAATGAATTAAAAGCTAAAGGTCTGCCCTGGGAAAAGGCTAAGGCATGGGACAATTCTGCTATCGTTGGTAAATGGATTCCATTGACTGAAGATACGCTTAGGTCAAACATCAACTTTTCTCTTGAAAAAAATGATGAAACTGTTCAGATTGGAAATAGTAACAACATGATATTTCCTTGCGATCAACTGATTGCACATATATCAGAATATTTTTCTTTAAATATTGGCGACTTAATTTTTACAGGAACACCTGCCGGTACGGGAGAATGTAGTGTTGGTGACGTACTGAAGGGATACCTTAACAACGATAAAATGTTTGAAGTTGAAATCAAGTAATTCATATCCCCATTTTCTAACAGCATTAAAGTTAATCACATGCTAGATCGTGAAACATTACTGAAAGCTTATAAGCTTATGATCACTGCAAAAGCTATGAGTGAAACTTACGAATCCCACAGGGATATCTGTAAGTATGTACATGCAACATCCAGGGGCCATGAAGCTATTCAGATAGCTACTGGATTACAACTATTACCTATTGACTGGGTTAGTCCTTATTACAGAGATGACAGCATGATGATATCATCAGGGTTCAAACCTTACGATATGATGCTTCAGTTACTGGCCAAAAGAGATGATCCGTTTTCCGGTGGAAGGTCCTATTATTGTCATCCAAGCTGCAATATGCCTGATAAACCTGGCATCATTCATCAAAGTACGGCTGTAGGCATGCAAGCCATTCCTACCACCGGTATCGCACAAGGCATTCAATATCTCGAAAATATAAATTCTATTTTATTAAAGAAGGGAGAGCATGATGAATTCCCTGTAGTGATCTGTTCAATGGGCGATGGTGCTGTAACAGAAGGAGAAGTTAGTGAAGCCTTGCAGTTTGCTACATTAAAACAATTACCAATAGTATATCTTGTTCAGGATAACCAATGGAGTCTGAGTGCTTCAGCCGAAGAATTCAGGGCAATGGATGCTTATGAATATGCTGAAGGCTTTAAAGGCCTGAAAAGAATGCAATGCGATGGTAGCGACTTCATCAGAAGTTACGAAACCATGAGCCTTGCTATCAGTTATGCCAGAATTCAGCGTAAACCTGTATTGGTTCATGCTAAAGTGCCTTTATTGGGACATCACAACAATTCCATCAGAAAGGAATATTACAGAAGCAGGGAAGATTTGTTGAAACATGGTTTATACGATCCAATCCCTAAGCTTAGATTATTGTTGATAGGTGCCGGTTTCGAAGAACATGAAATAAATCAGATAGAATCCGATGCCGCACAATCTGTAAATGAAGATTTCAGCAAGGCAGTTCTGGCGGCAGAACCTGATGCGCATACAGTTGGAGATCATGTATTCTTAGCAACCTCTGTTGATAAGGAAAAAGGCGATCGTCAGCCAAAGAACAGAGAAAAAGTTCTGATGGTAGAAGCCGCTCTTCATGCAATTGAAGAGATTATGGAAGATCATCAGGAAGTTATTCTATATGGTCAGGATGTTGGCAGAAGATTAGGTGGTATATTCCGTGAAACTGCCGAACTGGCCGATAAGTTTGGCGATAAACGCGTATTCAATACTGCTGTTCAGGAAGCCTATGTAGTAGGTTCTACAGTTGGTCTGTCAGCTTTAGGAGTAAAGCCTATTGTAGAGATTCAATATGGCGATTATGTATATCCTGCTATCAATCAATTGGCAACAGAGGTATCTAAATCCAACTATTTATCCAACGGTAAGTTCCCTGTACAGATGATGCTCAGGATTCCTGTAGGTACAATGAATGGTGGTGGACCTTATCATAGTGGAAGTATCGAAAGTACGCTCTTGAACATCAAGGGTATCAAAGTGGTTTATCCTTCCAATGCTGCCGATATGAAAGGATTGATGAAAGCAGCATTTCATGATCCAAATCCTGTTGTGGTACTGGAACATAAAGGTATTCAATGGGGCAAAGTTCCCGGCACCGACGATGCTATGACTATTGAACCTTCTAAGGATTATATTCTTCCTTTAGGCAAAGCATCTATTTCGTTAAAATCGGATGAAGAACGTCTGAAGAAAGGCGAAACAGTTTGTATCATCACCTATGGTTTAGGAATTTACTGGGCAAAGGAAGCCGCTAAAAGCTTCCCTGGTCAGGTAGAAGTGGTAGATTTAAGAACTTTATTTCCTTTGGATGAAGAAATGATTATCCATTCGGTTAATACTCATGGAAAAGTGCTCGTTCTCAGCGAAGAGCAGCAGGCCAATTCCTTTGCCGAAGCTTTATCATTACGTATTTCCAATAGTTGTTATCATTTTCTCGATGCTAAGGTAGAAGTGCTCGGAGCAATGAATTTACCGGCTATTCCTACCAACGAAATACTCGAATCTGCTATGTTACCAACAGTCGAAAAAGTAAAAAATAGAATAGCTAAACTACTCGCATATTAAAAATACTTGCTTTATAAGTTACAACTTCTATATTTGCACCCCAATTATAGGAGTTTTTACTTTTATAGTGATGAATAAGAGACTTTTGGCGGGGTAGCTCAGGTGGTTAGAGCGTTGGATTCATAACCCAAAGGTCATGGGTTCAACTCCCATCTCCGCTACAGGAAAATAAAGGCTTTCAGAGAATTCTCTGGAAGCCTTTATCATTTGGTACAACATAGGTACATCATTTTAACTATTATCTTTCTCTTTCAAAATCTATTTCTCTACTATCATTACTCTGCCTCAAATTCTCTAATTCATCTAAATTTTGTACAGTATTATTTAATTCATATTGCTCCTTGGCATCAAAGAAGCCCTCAAAATATGAATTACTTGGATTAAGACTTGGTATGATGTCACTTAACAATTCTGGTCTAAGGTCAGACAAAATTGCAGCGTGATTAAACCCTTTAATGTATTCTTTTTCGTTTATGTAGTCCATAACTTAAAATGTTGCTTTTGAGTGTTTCTCTAAATACTGATCAATTGAAGTCGCATCGTATAAAATGATTTTCTTTTCAGGTTGCGAGAATCTGATTTTCCCTTCATCTCGTAACTTCTGCAAAGTAGTCTTACTCGTAATACGGAGCTTATTCATAGCCTCCTCCGAAGAAATCCATTTATCTGAATGGATTCCTTGTTTTTCTTTTATGCGGTTTACTACTTCATTAATGAGTGAGTAAAATGCCTCTGTTGAAATACATATAACCTCCATGGTATATCAATTTAATATCAAATAATAAAATTTCAATTTCGTACTGGCAAGATTGCGTTTAAACTGAAGAACTTTATTTAAACGCGGATTGCTCCATTAGTCCCAGTTCAAATCTATCCAGTGAACGAACACGTTCATAGTCAACTTCTCTACTAACTGAACTTCTAATATGTTCTAATTCATGAAGCTCCTTCTGAATTTTGTACCAAGCTTTTACTGCTTCCTTTTGTTTTCCATGCTCAGGTAAACTATGAGAAAGCTCAGGATATTTTTCACGTTGGTAAGCATCTAGAGATTTTTTCAATGTTTCAAATGCAAGCTTTGAGATACGACTTGATTTGCCGTTTAATTGCGTTGCAGAAAGAGCGCAATGCAAATGAATATGAGATCGATCTATGTGCTTTGTTATTACATACAAATTCTGCTCACCACGGATTTTTATAAACATTTTAGCCATATCACGTAACATATTATTAGTTAATTTGTCAGCATCTTTGTTTGACCAGCTTATTATTACATGATTGACTGCAGGTTGATCCTTTCTTTTATGAATCCTATTTTTCTCATTTAGTTCAAACTCTTTAATATATCCTTGTATAGTATTGGAACGAATATTATGTCGTACTATAAATGGTTTATTTTCTGATATTTTATCCTTGTTTGTAATGTACTTGAACAGGTAATTTAATAGAGTTCCAGTACCACTTTTTCTAGTCAAATTTTTAATTATCATGACTGCAGTTTTGGTGACTCAATATGTAGCAATATGGTTTGTTCAATAGATTCAATCTTTTGCAGTAGTGCAATAGCTTGTGACTGAGAAATTCGTTCTTCATCAAGGGTGTGTATTACAGAAGAATACATTAATGTAAGAGTCTGTTTTATCTCAGAAATAGTTGCGCTATCAATTTGAAGGAATTGTTGTTTTAAATAGGCAAGGGAAGATTGTTTAATTAAAGTAGTGATACTTAATGAATGATTTATTGCTGCTTTAGTAAACACAGCTTGTTCCTGTTTTGAACAGAAGATAGTATAAGTTTTCTGTTCCTTTCTTTTTTGATTTTGCCATTTCCTACGATACTCAGTCCAGTATTGCTTCACGGTTGCTTCGGTATATTCAAGCCCCTTTTCTTTCAGGTAAGTATGTAGAGCAGAGGTATTATTAATTTTCATAAGTTTATTATTTAGCATCTTGAAATAAAAGAGGGAATTGGCTTGGTATCTTTTCCTGCAGTTCTACTGGAGGCACAGCGGCATACCGTTTAAAAATCTGGTGTTTAAAAAACTTCTTTAATCGCACTTGTATTGGAGGATGAGAAGCTGCAAGAATATACATGTATGGACTCAATCGTATTTGTGCAGAAGATAGTAAGGGAACAGTTTTTTGATGTCCGTTTTTATCTATAATTAACATGGAGCCGAATTCTTTCTCAAGCTCATTACAGGTTTTATGATCTAGCCCCTGTAGATAAGCTCTGATATAGGCATTTGAAGTTATAGAGTAACACTCTGCTTCTGAAAAATTCATTTGCATCATTTTAGTATCTTGAATCAACGACATTACACCACCTTTATACTTTCTAATATTGCTATAAATTGTACCAAGATTTTGGAAACGAAATAGTATCAATTCATCCACTAAACAAAAGACGCTTAAGTCATTTTTTGATGGTATTTGTGCCATTATTTCCTTGAATACTTTTTCGTATACAACAGTGGCAAAAGGTGTTAAAAATTGAAGCTCTGTTACTGGTACGCAGATGTATAAAACACTTGGTCTTTTTCGGAAGGATGAGAAGGGGATTGTAGTCTTTGAAGTGCAATGGGCAACAGCTTCATTACTATATAATTTGATGGCTACTCTCATCGTAACTAATACACTTTGACGAGTATTGGGGCTCATTGCATTAAATGCTTTATACATTTTAAGCAGGTAAGCAGGTGATGCAATAAACAGCTTATCAATTACTGCAGGTTCGGCAGCATAGGTATCTAATAAGATAACAAGATTTGCCATAGTTTTAAAC
>Ga0316217_10004263_pt1 | contig 15613 bp, 15 predicted proteins | sample 1anoAmetaG_FD_203633 | JGI IMG/M metagenome (GOLD analysis project Ga0316217, IMG submission 203633) | Freshwater microbial communities from Trout Bog Lake, Wisconsin, USA - 1anoA | ecosystem: Environmental > Aquatic > Freshwater > Lake > Hypolimnion/Profundal zone | place: USA: Wisconsin... | reverse complement strand
TAGCAGATTCAAAGCTATATGTAGAGAATATTCCCTTTTGTTGTAACTACCTTATATTAGCATTTTGTTCATTCTATGGTTTAACAAATTGAATGAATAATCAATAGCCTAAAGCCTCCATGATTGCATCTGCCAATAAAGGCTTTAATTGCTCGAATTGAACATTTTTAACGTCTGGGTGTCCTCTGTTGGTCATTACCACAAAAGTGATCTTTTTGTCTTTGTCAGCCCACACCATTATCCCAGTTGAACCATCATGGCCGAAACAGCGTTTCATCTTAGTTCCTGGGCAATCTGTGCTGAATCCATAGCTATAGGTGTTGTTGTAAGGCAGTCCTTACACTCGAGTAGTAAACTGAGCTACTAGTGCTTCTGATAGAAGCCGATTAGGCTCACTAGGGAGCTTCCCATTGTTAAGCAGAATCCTCATGAATCTAATGAGGTCATCGGAGTCTGAGAAGAGGCCTGAGTGACCTGCCACTCCTCCCACGCTGTAGGCAACTCTTTCGTGTGTTTCACCTCTTACTATTCTCTTCCTGACTTCTAAATACAAAATTTAGTACAACCGTCGTATTCTGTGGGTGCGATTTTGTACCATTCGCTTTGGGGAGGGTTGAAGTTTGTATTTTTCAAGCCTGCGAAGATTTTATTTTGCTAAAAGTAAGTGCCAAAAGGTTTCCTTGAAACATTTGCGATGATCTGACTGAGCAGTAGAAAGCCAAGATTGGAGTAATGGAACTAAGTGCCTACAGGTGAGATGGGCTTTGCAAAGATGATGTAGTCCATGATTTCATCTAAAGTTGCTGGAAGTTTCCCAGGATAGTCGTAAGGCAAACCCGCATTGTGCAGAAGAAGATTAGCGATGGTAGTGTTAGTCTTTTTGTTGGTATCGTAATTGGGATAGTACTTAGTCACAAGGTCTGTCAACTTCGTGGAGTTGCTGCTCAACAAATTCATCAGGCAGTAAGTTGAAGCCACAAGCTTAGTGATTGAAGCAATGTCATACTTCGTTTAGTTTCCCACCTCAACGTCGTGGATTTGGTTGGAGTAGTAAAGATAACCAAAGTTTTTGCGATAGATGATTTGGGTCTAATTGGCAACAGTGACGCTGCCTCCTGGGAATACTCTGTCGTTGATGGCTTGGGTGAAGAGATCGTTCAATTTTGTCCAATCTGGCGCTGAATTGGCAGTTATTATGAAAAAAACAAAGACTGCGTAGGCTAACATCTTTAGTTGTTATAATTCTATTTAATACACAAAGATATAAGGCCAGATTGTTGGTGTATGCAATTCGCCCATGGCACATATGAACTAATCCATAATAGATGCTTGATAAAGATCATTTCTGGAGATACTTCTGCTGGATGTGGATAAATACATCCATCCTTGCTGAATCTGCTGCTGTTCTAGATTCAGCAGCTCCCCCAGTATCAGCTCTTGGCCATTGAGCACTGCACGCCATAGCAGTCCGTTCTTTTCCTCCAAAACCTTCGAGTAGCTATTCATTTTGTCTGGTTTATTGGAGAAGAACTGGCCGTCTTTGATGCGGATGAGCAGCCTATTGTTTTAGCTATAGCTGGCTGTAATCGTGAAGTTCTCTGCCTTGAACCTCAGAATGTGGGGGCAGGCAAATCGGGAATCATTAGGGCCTTCGTGACGGTATGGCCAGTCCTGTTCTTTTGCTCGAGTTCTTGTATTACGGTTCCTGTCTACTGAAGTGGGTTTTCTTTCCACATAAAAATTTGATGTAATGGATGGTATGGGTGCTCCTAATTTATAAGCAGATACAATCAAACCACTGGAGTTGTTAAGTGTAAGTTAGCTCACACTACAATCATTCACTAATAGTTCATCATTCATCATTCAAGGAGAGTGAACTATTCATACTCTTTGTTCATTCATCAAATTTTAGTACAAGCATAAGGATAGCATATTTTAATTGTTCTTGATGTATATAAGTGTTCTGAATCGGCAATCGATGGCTTAGTTTGTTGATGGTTAGTTTCTTTTGTTTAAGTTAAAATGTCGCTTCAGAGAAGCATTTTGTTTAAAGAGTTGGGCGTACCGGTGTCAACCTGAATCCACAAGAAAGCAGGGTGCGCGATGATAGCCGTGATAAGGTGACTGGTGGTTAATAGATAGTAAGCCTCCTTCTGTTGGGTTTGTATAGCTATAACTTCTGGCAAGATCAACAGAGCCCCTCTCGCCCGAAGGGTCTTCGATTAGGGCAGCTGCAGACCACACAGCTAAGTGTGATAGTTGCTATCCTATCCAGGAGGACTTTCCCCGAGTGTGGCGGCAAAGCCGTTGGTTCAACTCGACAACAAATCTATCTATTAACAACAATCATCACGAAACCCACGAGTTTATAGTGTTGAAGTGTAGACCCATAACAAAATTATAAATTGTGCTGCAAATCACTACTCAAGCTACATAAGTACCTTCTGTCTCTCCTACAGAAGGGGTGGAATTGTAAAGTACTTCAAGTTGCCTCTGTTCCAATCCTAGACAACTAGTTTGGCTCCTTGCTTTAGTTCAGGCACTCCGCCTTTGCCTAACTTGCCTTGTGATCTGCATATCTTTGCCAGGAAGTCGATAGTGGAGGTAAAGGGATCGATTTTGTAGAACTATTAGAGCTCAGCTTTTGGTATTCTTTCAAGAATGGCATCAATTACTTCATCCAATTCGTCTCCGTACTTAGCTGAGTTTTGCAGAATCATTTGGTTTCGTGTCAAATCTTTCTAGAAGATGACTCCAGGGCAATCTAGGAGCTTCACTTGACTGTCTAGTTTTACCTACTGCAGTGATTTAGTGCATCCTGGAATACTTGAAACTTCACAAGCTTTTGTTCGTTTCAAGCTGTTAATCACACTACTTTTTCCTACATTTGGGTAGCCTATCAGTCCAACTGTAACTGCTCTGTTTGAGCCCTAAACTTTCGAAAGCTGCTTAATTAGTTGTACCAAATTCTAGGCTCCAATCGCCTTTGTGGAGTGAATGAGAGTGTCTGCCATATCGGAGCTATCAGCAATAGACTTTTTGTAAAGATGGAAAGTTGAGAGATTAGTTGTCTGGGACTGTAGATTGGCCTTGAACATGATCACCGGGTATTACCTCCTGAAATAAGTCTGCCAAGCATAGGCGTTCTCAATGGGCACAAGATCAATCTTGTTCAAAATCAAAATGATCTTTTTGTCGGCTTGGGCCATAATCTTTCTTTCAATATACTTGCAACGGCAGGACAGAGGATCTCTTGCATCTAAGACTTAGAGTATGATATCACAGTTTTCGATGATTTTCTTGATCTCTTTCCAATATTTTCCATGCTATTGGAAGTTTTTGGACTGAGCTAACTCATAACCCTATTATTCATTGGATAGACTTTCCTCGAAAGATTTCTCCTACATAAGATGCTCAATGTTGGGCAGCTTCTCCCTCTCCAGATTCTCAACAGTTTTCTCTCGATTGGCCTCTTTATTTTTGAGTGACTAGATCATTTTATTCTTGAACATTGACAAATTGGGAGGTTTATTGAGATCGTTTTTATGGACTGAATTAAAGCAGACCTACATTTCTTCACGTTTCCTTGGGATTTGTGTATCTTGAACTATTTTCTGTTCTTTCGATTTTACAGCTGCTGCTTCTGCTGCTAATGCTTTCCCATCAACAATCGATTATAATCAAAGTTTCAGGCATAAAATACTTTATCAACAAATGTAGAACGAAGACATTATGATCAATGTGCGTACTTCAACTAAAACACCTTTAAAGCCTTCTGTTCAGCAGGAAAATAAGAGATTGAAGTATAGCGTCAAATAGCGGAAATTGAGAGAAAAAGGCGCACGACCCATTAAAAAGGGCTTTACTTACGATTTGCTACCTACAAAGGAGACTGAGAATTAGCTGAAAAAGCACTCTATTAACAACGAACTTCAAAGCAAATAGGCAAACTTCAAAAGGTCTAAAAATTTCTAAAAATAGCATTAACAATCGCAATATAATAGCATCAAAGGCAGCAAAAAAATCAAAACCTAAGCTCAGGATAATGGTTTGGCAGGGGGCATTTTGCCAAATCACACTCAAGTGAAAGTCATAACCCCTGAGTAAATTAAGCCTTAGATTGTGACTGTTTAAGGCAAAATAGATGTGAATCCATTGAGTAGATTCAAACTAAGCCCTATCTTGTTAGATTCTCTGATAAAAAACGAAATAAAAACCCTGACAAACATTCAAATCAGCTGCTATTAGCCCATCTTCACTAAAAAAGACGTTATAGCAAAGGCCTCAACTGGCAGTGGTAAAACACTAGCATATCTTATCCCATTAGTAAACCAGTACATCTAAAATAAAACCATCACCAAACGTTAAGATGGCACAGTCATGATTATAATTTGTCCGAGTAGATAACTTTGCTTGCAAGGGCAAAAGTAAGCATTCAGGTGCTTGAAGAGAGCCCCTTTTATTGTTCCCGGATGCTTGATTGGAGGATAACAAACCAATCATGAAAAAAACAGACTGAGAAAAGGCATTAACATTTTGTTCTCAACTCCTGGACGTCTCATTTACCACCTGAAGAATACTCAGTCCTTCAAACTAGAAAATTTGAAGACCATCATTTTTTAAGAGGCTGATAGAACCTTAGATATGGGTTTCCAAGCAAACATAAAGTAAATTTTGTCAATAGTCGGAGAAAAACTAACCTAAAACTACACCCAAAAGATCCTAGTCTCTGCCCATTTCAACGAAAAGGTTGAATCTCTGATAAAAGACCTAAACATGTAAAACGCAAAATACATCGGCTTTGAAAAGCATGAGAGATAGGATGAGGATTAAATCTAGGAGGAGCAAGAAGGAAATTTCACTAGACAATAGATCAACATTTCTCAGAATCTAAAGCAGAAGTATGTACTTATGACTGAAGAGGAGAGAATTCCACTTACCATTGCTTATCTTCAGCTTACTAAAGATTCCAAAGTTATGATTTTCGTCAACACCATTGATGAAGTTTCCTACCTCGACTTTTTGCTCAACAACATGTATTACAGAGACTCCAACGGCAAATTTACCAACTAAAAGATCTAAACTAGGAGAATATTCAAAATCCATGGGGATCTTGATCAGAAATACAGAACTAACACCTATTTCGAATTCAGGAAGTAAAAGGTATAAATTTCATTATTTAGGCAGCAGTACTGATAAGTACAGAAGTTGCAAGCAGAGGCTTAGATTTCCCAGATTTGAATCATATCATACTCTTTGACGTTCCTCCCACTCTCACTGATTACGGCAACAGAGTAGGCCGTTCGGCTAGATTCAACAGCTCAGGAGTTTCTCTTCTGATGCTTCATTATCAAGAATCAGACTACGCAGAGCAAATTAGATACTACTGTCCCAAACTGTAGACTCTCAACAAATAGGTCATTTTCGATGGTTTTTCTCAATACCTCAATAAAATCAACATAAGGGAGGAAAGTCTGTACTATCTCGAAGGTATTGTAAGATCAATGATCAAAGATGATAGCTAAAAGTATGATTTGGCCCGTAAAGCCTACACTTCAATGCTCAGAGCGTAAGAATGATTGGATTTAGGTATGCGAAGCTGAAAAACAAGCACATTTTTGCCATCAAACGCTTAGATTTGAAACTCTTGGGGCGTTGCTTTGGAATCAATTCGACTGGAGGCAAATAGAAAAGGTTCAATCCTAAAGCCAAATAATCGCATTTGTAAGCACAACGCAAGAGAAGAAAGGTATAAAGCGTCAGATCCCTCCAAATATCCGAATATTTATGATCTTGGTGATAGTTGTGACTTAGTGATTACTGCTGCTTATGTAAAAAGTAACACATACTATTCATATCACATATGAATAGTATTATAAGATATAAAATGGACTTTAGACATGAATAGATTTCATTTTAAACTTGCATTTTAAGGTTTTTTGGGATTACCTTTGCCAATTTAAGCTAGATTATAGCCTCAATATTTATAAAAATGTTTCAATTGTATTTGACAAAGTGAGACAACGCAGCCAAAAGATATGAGTGAAATCTGTTCAAAGAAAGAGTTCGACCAGCTAAGCTCTTTTTCCTTCAAGTCACAAATCAGCATCTATTAGTTTAAATCTCCCTTGCCGCTCCCTAAGAATCCAGAAAGGATACCCTCTAATGAAGTAATCTCAATGTAACTTAGGAAATCGGAGATGGGTATTAGTCTTTAGAGAAATAACTGCAAGAAGTTTAGGTCGAGAAATTAGTCTCTTTATTATACAAAAATGTAATAGAACCCAAAGTCAAGGAAGAAGCCATTTCTTAAGCTCCTTCCCATCGTTCAGGTCGATCAGATTGCAGCTCCAGATACAGTACGATTTCTCAGGCAGCAACGATTAAGCCAGGCAACTTGAACTTCAAAGTCCATCCCATCAGGAACCAGTTTGAGACTCCTGAGATGAAGCAGGAGGAGTAAAAGAAGAAAAAGAAGAGAAAGAGACAAGGCAGAGGTCTTAGAAATAGGAGCCAAGGTGAGCGAGATGCACTCTACAGTATGATTCAAGAGTAGAAGGGTTAGAATGAGTAAAACCTAAGGAAAGCAAAGGCTTGGAGCGCATAATAGAACAAAGAATATCAACTGTTCTCCAAAAACAATACAAAGAACTTCTAGTCAAAGTAGGATGAGATAAACTTCTAAGAAAAGAAGCTGGTTGCCAGGGGCTTTTGCGAGAAAGGGTATGGCCTAGACAAGCTCAAGGAGATGGTTTGGGAAGATTAAAAGCAAGTTCTTAAACTGTAAATTGTGCCTTATTTAGAGACAAGCGGAGATACAAAAATATTTGTAATACAATTGTTGGAGAGACATACCGCAAACTAGAACAGTTCCTTATCTAGGATTGTAACCGTAATATTAAGCCCTTAACAGGACCAGAAGTGCGAGCTCTGCAGCCTGTCCTCATGAACTCACAGGCCAAATTCGAGGATGACTAGTATCTAACTCTCAGGAAGTTCATGAAAGTTTGCTTTGATTTGGGAAGTGTGTCTATCTTCGAGCAGTCGACAGTCAAACTCTACATCAAGATACAGGCATGTCTCAGAGGGCGGATTGGAGCCATGAAACTGGATAAACCTCTCACGTCTGAGTTTAAGCAAAGAAGGGACATGATTAAAAGTCCGGGCAGGTTCCAAAATCAAAGGCTGGAAAATGAGTCTATTTGGACTGCTTAGCTAGAGATGGAGCTTTTAGATATCGTTATATAGCATAAAACCATTGCAAAAACTAGAGACACACTCAAACTCAAGTATGGTGAAAATGTTGTGCTCAATGATGTTAAACAGCTTAAAGCTCGCTTCTTCAAAATCCTTCGTCTTTCAGCTAAAAGACTCATACGCTATGCTGCTTAGTTCGCCCATGAAGTGCCCCTTTTAGTAAACGTTGGAGACTAGAAAGTAAAAACGATAATTAGGCATCCTGACGCCTTGGATGCTCGAATGGCTTTAGCAAAACTCTACAAATGCAAAAAAGTGTAGCCTTAGTTGCTGACTGAGGTGATAAATGTGGTGAATGAGTTCTGTTACATGGAGTAAACGAAGCGAGAGGCAACCAAAGAACAGCCCAAGTAGCCCATAATCAACACAGTCACTGACAAAATAAAGCACAACATCAATGTTTCTCGCAGAATGCTCAAAAACGTCACAACCCCTGCCCAAAGAGCCAAAGCTCAAGACAGTGCTCAAGACAATCTCATCTTCCTCAAAGAAAGCATGCCAAACTACCAGCATATTGTCAGCCTTTAGCACAACGACAAACTGCACTACTTCAGGAAAACTGGAGCAGTCAACAACAAGGGCGGCTTTGAGTACGTTGGCAAACCTGCAGAACTGCGCAGACTTGAACTCTAAGACGGAGATGACGATAGCGAGCAGGAAGTCATACTTAGCGACGATGACTACGAAAGTGATGAGGACGAATCTTGATCTTTTATATACTTTATGCCCTATTTGTAGTTTTAAGTGCTGCCTGGGTAAGTTGTGTATCAGTTAGTATAGTTATAATGTTACTCATTCCAACTAGCGGAGAGTGGGTACATAAACTAATCGAATTATCATTTAAAGCTAAGCAGCTTGAAGGTCTCGTAGTTGACCATATAGTTGTTGGGGTTTTGACGCACCCTCTTGGCGCTTTCGGGGTCAACGTTGAGCTATGCGATGACGTAGTTGATCATCCTCTCCACCCAGGCTGCCCGGTAAACCTAGAACTCTCTCTCCACTTCAACTTTGGACCAACTGTGGCTCCTGGTTTGGTACGAATCGCTAGAAATGAACTCAGATATGATCCTTGTGTTCATCTCCGAACCATCGTTGTAGCGGGCGAGAGTCGAGGAGTGGTCGGCAGCAGAGCCAGCCAAGGCAGAGCAGCTGAGGAGAGCGAGAAGGAAGCAAAGGAAGGCAGAAGCGCGAGTGTGAGTCATTTGATCGTTAAACAATTAATTATAATATCCTTAATTAATAATTCGGAGTGAAATAAGCCAGCTTTTGGTCAAAAAAATGGTCAGCAACTCAAGCTCCACCCAAAAGTTTAATTTGCAGGAATCAGCCTGTTATGCTTTATTTAACCCTGAAGCAACAATAATTATATTATACGAAGCATGATATCCGCCAAACCAAAGACCAAGCGCATCGGGAAATTTCATTTCCGACTGATTGGCAAGCCAGACCTCTACTTCAAAGGAGAGCATGTTGTCAGCTTCACCCCTCTCCCTAAAAAGTACCTTCTTTTCCACCCAGCAAACAAAAACACAACACCAAAATCATCCCTACTTTCAATTGTGATCGCAAACACTACACTTACTCTTTTCGAATACCATCGTCCACTCCTTAGTGCGATTAAGAGATGCAGTAGGAGCATGAAAAACGGGTGGTTTAGTCGACGATTGAACTGAGCTAGTTGGTATTTTCTTGCTGATCTAGATGGTTCCCAAACCCAGGAGCCGCCACAAGTACTGCGGAGTCTGCAGAAACCACTATTAAGATTATAAAGAGCACATTTAGGGAGAGATGCACCTGACTAATCTCAAAAAATCGCAGTACCAAGTCCTAATCAACCAAGCCTGCGATCAGTATCAGTAAACCCTCCGCGCCTAAAAAAAAGGCCAAGAAGAAGTTAAAGTCTTGGACTTGACGACTGAAGAAGTCCGCTTCAAACCCAGGTTCTCCATAACCCTAGATGTTGGCTTCAGATCCATGAACCTCTGATTTTAATTATTCTTGTTAACACCCATCCTACATTCTTGCTTCTCATCCCTCCCAATACTCAATCTGATCCATTTTGGCCGCTTCAGTCATCTCCAGGCCATTGGTCGAGTCACAGTCAGTATCACTTTTTGAGCAAAGGCAAACCTGAGGCATAGTCAGTGCCTGTCTGCAAAACAAAGTATAAAGTGTATAGTTGAAATGCGATGCAAAAGGTGGCGTGGATTCGATAAGTATTTTTTGATGATCATTATCAATGCTGCCCGGTGTCTCCTTCTCCCTCGATTTAGTGGCTGGGGGCAGAGGTCTGAACCGTTCTGATTTGCAAGTACAACATTGGGAGGAGCGTGAGTCGAATCAAGTGTATAAACTGCAACAGGATGGCCATCACCTTATTTAATTAATATCACCTAACATACAATCAACAAAATTTATTCTCCGCCCACCACCCACCCCACAATCACCACATTACCCTCCCCGCTGAACACTGGCAGCCTTTTTATTTAATGGCGGTGAGAAATCTACCAGGGCACTGAATGATTCTTCACCAATAGGTTTATCATTTATAAAGGACAGAGATCATGAACCGTGACGTAGAAATGAATAATATGGGTGACTAGGCGTCAGGACACATAGCGTACCCCGCTCTCGACGTCTACTTCTCTCCGAGAGTGTTCCAGCAGAAGATCGACCACCGCAGCATCCCCATGTGCAAATACAAACGGCCCGTCGAGGCCAGCAACATCAAGACCATTGCAGACCAGCAAAGTCCAGATGCCTCCGACCTCACCTCCCTCTCACTCACAGATGGCCTCATCTACAAGTTCAGCCAAATGAACAAGCCGCAGAAAATGGAGGGCATGTAGCAGCCGCCTCTGGGCATCAAGGTACTCGCCTGCGTCTGTATGTACAACTAAAGCAAAAACGCCATCAACCTGACCCTCAATGGAATTTATGACAACCTCGACAATCTATAACTGCAGGGCATATCCCACGAAGAAGTAGCCGTAGTGCTCATGCAAGACGGCATCCTGAAGCTGGTGGCCGACAGGAACAAGAGGACCTACTCCAAAGGCTCGGCCTCCATGGTTGAGTTCTACAGGATGCTTGACCAAATGGACGGCAAACCCAAGTGCGATCTCTAGGAACGCATCAACACCATTCTTGACTAAGTTGACAACTACAACAGGAGAGGTCTGGCAGGGCTAGTTGCTAACAACAGGGACTTCCCTCCCTCCATCGAAAAAAGCATTTCCTTGCTCTACCAGAACCTGTGGCATCCTGGAATGACTGACCCTTCCAAAGCCGAGAATGTCTACACAAAGAAACTCAAGATATTCTCGTGCTTCAAGCACTTAAATGGAACCAAACTTTCATCTCATCTTTGGTTCTTTGAAGGCTTCTGCAGGTACCTAGATCCTGAGTTCATTGTGCTTCTTGATGTGGGAACTAAGCCTGAAGACAAAGGTGTTGTCAATTTGATCAGAGGCTTCCAAGGCGATAAAGATGTGGGTGGGGTCACAGGACTGATGAGTGTTGACGCCAACTTCCCCTCTGAAGAGGGAGGCGACTAGGAAGCCTAAGAATAAGGCTGCTTTGCAAAATGCTTCAAGTAGTCCTTCTACTCAATCTAAAAAGCCCAATAATACGAATACATAATCGCCCACTTCCTGGACAAAAACGCCGAAGGAGCCTTAGGCTTCCTCCACGTGCTTCCAGGCGCATGGTCCGCATACCGCTACAAAGCACTCATAAAGTCCTAAACCTACTAGCCCAATCTGCTAGAGCACAGCTACTTCAAGATGATCCTGAACCCTGAAATGTAGTAGAAAGATTACCGATAAGCCAACATGTATCTAGCCTAGGACAGGATTCTGAGTCTCGGGATCTACTGCCAAACCAAGGAGAAGTACTACTTGAAGTACGTCCCCGATGCCATTGCCAAGACTGACCCTATGAAGACCCATGAGGATCTGATGAAACAGCGACGTCGTTGGATCAATAGCAGTCTATTCGCCTTCCTTTACGTCCTCAAAAACTACTACTTCAACGTCATGGACTCCAAGCACAGCTTCGTAGATAAGTACATCCGCCTGAATCTGTCCATGTTGATCGCGCTACTCTCTTTCGCAACCAGCTATGCCACTCCCTCGCTCTACTTCTACGTCCTGTTCGCAACTATCTACCAAATCAACCCTGAATCGCTGATCATTCAGATTCTTTCGAAGGTGGTGCCGATTATATACCTGATTTGCTACTTGGTGGCGGTGGCGGGAGGGCTTTCAGGGGCCGTGTGGGTCAAAAATGCGCATATAGTATCTTATGCGCTGTCATTCTTCACTTTCGGCATGTTCGGCCTCGTCACGTACAACATTCTATTCGTTTACTTGAACTTCGCAGGCAGTGGAATCGACTTCAACAGCTTCAGCCAGGTCAGCATCCTAGTCCTCACCGTCATCAACTTGGGAGTCTACTACTTCGTCATCTTCATGCATTTGCCCACCCACTGCGGATTCGTGTGGAGACTGATCAAAGACCAGATCAGCTACCTCTCCTTTCAAGGAGCATATGCGCAGACCATGGTCGCACACGCTTTCTGCAACGTGGACGACGTGTCCTGGGGGACCAAAGGCTCAACTGCCCAGCACGGGGGCAAAAAGTACTAAACCGAAAAAGTCTTCTTCGTCTCAACCTGGTACATATGGTCTGATTAAGGTTATTCGTGAACTGCGTTTTGGCGTACATCTTCATCTACGTTGACGTGGTGATCCCGGAATCAGGGACAGGGCCACTGGGCAACCGCAAATGGATTCTGATCTTCATCGCCATCTATGGTACCACGCAGATGTTGATCAAGTGCTCTCTGGCCATTTACTACCATTTGAAGTGGTGCTTTACCGACTGTAGGTGCTTGAACAAGAAGCCCATGTATGAGGATAGGATTGAGCATGTGGAGAAGCTGTGGAAGGCACTCAATGCGGAGTATTTGAAGCTGAAGGAGGGGGAAAAATGAGGGTAAAGGGAATGATTTGTGAAATAAGAAATTGGATATCAGATAGATTAAAAATGGACTGAAAACAACTTTATAAATCTTTGTGACAGAATGCGAGAATGAATAGTTATGATAAGAAATGGACAATAAAGTTCATCTTCTATCTCTTCTAGCCTTTTTCCCCCTTTTGGTGGGAGCCTTCGCCTTCTTGACTTTGTGCTCCTCCTCGACCAGCAGCGCATCCAGCTGCAGGGTTTCGGGCAGAATGACATATCGTATGGAACTGCCTCTGACAGTAAGCTGGTCAAGATGCAGAGGGTTCTTATCTAAATAGATCGGTTGTTACCCTTGATGGTGATCTTGACGTTTTGGAGGAAGGTGTTCATCTTGATGTCCACGCCGTTTACTGAGCCGACCACGATGGTGCCGTTTTTTAGCTAGATCGTCACTGTCTCGTTTTTGAGCTTCATCAGGAACCGCACTAACTTCATCGCTTTATATTATAAGAGATCGACGATAATAGATTAGTATGAACGCATCACCCAAATATTAAGACCTCAAATATAAACAAAAGACTCTTTGGATTTTGAATTGCTTAGGGAGTTGCTTCTAACTGAACTAATTTCAAATCGGCCGCGTCTTTCGTTGCCGAAGTGTGGCCTACCGCCATTCAACTATCCTCCTGCAAATCGATAGATGTCTCCTTTGTATCGATTCCTTTAAGCCTCATACAGCTTCCTGTCGATGCTGCAAGTGCCCGCCTTCTCCCTTTTTGTCTCCTACTGCACCCCACTCCTCCCAGCTACCACTGGATGCAACAAACGATTTTCTGCAATGACCGCACTTTATCTTTTTTAGAGACTATTCTCGTATCTGAGTACAGGTCTGCTTTGCTGATAAGCATACTGAGGGTTGTACTGCTGAGGAATCAACTTGGGAGGAGTGTAGCCCATTTGGTAGATGTTCTCAGGCACCTGCATTCGCTGCTACCTGGATTTGAAATAATTTGAATGGTTCTAATTCTAAAGTATGCGGTTCACTTCTCTGTGAGTATAGATGTTCATCGAAGGCGAAGGCGACCTTTTCACCGTTTTGTTCGAATAGTTCAATTCACTGGGCATTTTGTTGTGAGAGACGAAATCTCTCTGGAAGTTTAAGCTAGGAATCTGGGCAAGGTTGGACAAATTGGCCACAAAATTAGAATTGAAGGAGATTTCCTCCCAGCCTTCGGCCTGCCTGAGATAGTGACTGATCTGAGGCAGCCCCTAGCACACAGCTATCTTATTCATCTTCCGATAGGTCTCAAGCACTGTGGACATCTCATCGAAATTCATATTAATGCGGTCCCTGTTGACGTTTACGAACTAACTAAATCGAACAAATTCAAACGGCTAATCCGCATTGACCTCAACTGCTTGGATGATCGACTGGATCATTTCCAGCAGACTTCTGCAGTTGCTGTTTTCGGGCTCAGGGGTAGAAAAGTCAGTATGGTGCCACACTTTCAGCTGTCGCTGGCAGTTAATCCCCAGCATCGTAGATCGCACCCGGAAGAGACCGTATTCGTTGTACAGGATTTTGAATGCTTTGAAGCAGATTTTAAGGATGTTGAGTATCTCTCGGTAGGGGATATTACAAAACTGCGACAGCCGATATGGTATTCTCTCGGTGAGTATCGAGGCATTCTGGACAACACTGCAAATCTCCTGCGTGACATGGTTGCTAAAGTAGTAGACCCCCACCACATCCTCCTCCTACATCCTCAGCTGCCACATCTTTTGGTATTTGAGCAGTTCTTGCTAATTTTAGATTGTGACCTCGTACTGCTACATCGTTTATCTTTGGCTGTCTTTTCGCTTCCAGACTTTGCAGTACCCGTAGTCCAGCACTGTGTAGTACCGGGATTATGGAAACATTCCTTTCGATGACTGCTGCCCCATTATTAAATAAAATACCCGAACATCTGTAAACTTGGTAACTAACAAATTAGCAAAAACCTTAGTTTTTCAATTATTACGCCAAAAAGAATAAAAACTATCCAAGGTTTACTCATTCCGGATTCAACGCTCGATCTAATATTCAAAGATAAGTCTATAAATCGTTCAATTTTAACTTTTGATTAAATTTATTACTCCATGAGACGAAATTATCCAGCATCGCAGGCCGCCTAAAAGCCTTTTATCACCAACTACCACATCTGCGAGGTGCCTCTTCCTTACTATAACCCTTTAGAGGATCCTTATTTGAAAGGCTATTTCAGCAATCGCAAAGTCAACCATCATCTTCAATAGTTCGGATTAGTCTATAAGCCTAAGAGGTAGTATCCTTATCATGAGCGAAGATAAAAGAACTGGCATAAATTCTTGAAAAGCAATTTATGTGAAACCCCATCAACTCACATCATAAACCAGAAAAACATCTAAAACAAATCTTGTGTGGTCGGAAGAAACAACGACTCCCTCAGATAATCCAAAGATTTCGAGCAACTTGCACCTCTCCTAAAACGCAAGGCTGCAAGTGAGGTCTTTGAGAAGGTGGGAAAGCGTAGCTACTTCGGGGGGGTGATTTAAAAGATGCCCTACTCTCAGAATACCCACAGAAGAAACCTTTCTTCAGATGCAAATGCCAAAAGCAACATTTTCAACAGAAGACACTCTTCGAACAGGAGACCTGAAAACGCTTAGTAAATGCACTCTTGATAATTGATTTAATAATCATTTTACTCACTAGCTTGAACCTTTATAGCAGTGATTCTAAAATATGGATACATTCATGATTCAATGCTTAAAATGAGGATGTCTCTTTTCAGCAAAAGCAGCTAATCCCTCCCTGCAATCTTCCTTCTAAAGTATATTCTACCTCATGCCCTCAGTAGCCAAACAGTAAGCCTGCTCCAAATCTAATGGAGACTGCTTGCTTAGCACTCTTTTGCCCAATGCTAAGACTTCTCCACTCAATTTGTTTGCTTTTGCGATGTAGTTTTATACTTCCGCATCCAACTTTTCGTTGCTGGCCACTTTGTTAATTAGACCGTATTGTAATGCCTATGATGCAGATATGGGTTCACCGAACAATAACATTTCGTTTGCCTTTTTTTACGAGTTTATAGAACGGACTAGCTAGACTCCAGGAGTCGAACAAAACAACCCCCACTTTACTCCAGGAGTACTAAATGTAGATTTCTAAGTCGCCACTATCAAATCACAGGTCAAAGCCATCTGGAATCCTGCAGCTGCAGCCACGCCATTAATCGCAGACAAAGTGATAATTGGAAGTCTCTTCAGATAAAGCAGTGTTTTGGTACACTCATTAAAAATTTACTAAGGCTTTGAGGCAGCTTTCAACTCTTTAAGATCATGACCTGCTGAGAACACAGGTCCT
>Ga0316217_10004261_pt1 | contig 15616 bp, 18 predicted proteins | sample 1anoAmetaG_FD_203633 | JGI IMG/M metagenome (GOLD analysis project Ga0316217, IMG submission 203633) | Freshwater microbial communities from Trout Bog Lake, Wisconsin, USA - 1anoA | ecosystem: Environmental > Aquatic > Freshwater > Lake > Hypolimnion/Profundal zone | place: USA: Wisconsin... | reverse complement strand
CTATTCATGAAGATTCCTAGCTTTCTTAAATAGCCAAGGAATAAGCTGACTCAGTCATCAAGAAGCTCCATTAAATCATTTTACTTCAATAGTCTTCCAAAAAGAATAAGAATGCAGTGCCTCTTTAGAAGTACAGGAAGCAGCACTAATGGATAAGAAAGGTAAATCCTTTTTTCAAAAAACTGAATGAGTTAGGGGGTTGTGTGATGCTCAGCATCGGTAAGATCAAGTTTTTGGATGCAGGAGATTTGCTTTTTACTTAAGGAGAGCCTATTTCGCACTTGGCTATCATTATTCTAGGAAAGGTCGTACTAACGAAAGCTTATAATCACTTTAAAAACTATGGATTACCGGGTGAGTCTTTAGGCTAGTAGGCTCTTTTTGACGAAAGCAAACCTTACAATCACCGTCTTTCCAACAACCCACGTCCTATTTTCTACAAAATGCAAGCGAGAGCTCATAACCGAATGTGCATACTGCGAATAAATTTGAGAAAGTTTTACAAAATGAGCATTTAGCTAAATACGATCGGCTAAAAACGACTTTTCAACCTAATCGATAACCTATTCAAAATCAATTATCTTAAAAAAAACGCTCTGCTACATCAGCAAGTCAAAGAAAGGCTGCAGACTTAGATCTTGGTGACTCGTCGGAAAAGAAAAAGTTCTTTTTTTCATCACTGATAGTGATTTTTTAGAGTTCTCAAATCATCATTCCTTTATTCTGATTCGACCCCATTTCTATAACTTATTAGTTTCCAAATCGTCTATAAAATAATTTTTATTGGCACATGAATATGCTTTTCGCAAGCGAGAGAGAACGCGAGATGATGCTGCTGAAGAAGAAAAAGTTAAAGAGCATACTAATCTACAACTTGCAGGAAATGTAACGCAAAAGAACACTAAACGAGAACCAGAAGTTTTAGCATATAATGTCATACCAAACCATTGCATCTCAAATCTCTGAAAATTTGAATTTGGAAAACCATAAGAGCTTTCGGAAGAAATAGCTGGAAAGGAGTATGCTTAGAGAAAGCTATGAGAGGCAGATAAGGGACAAATAGTAAAAAATGAGGATTTAGAAGCAAAGAGAGAGAGAATTTTCGGAAAGACAGAAGGCTTTTTCTGATTACGAGGAAGCAAGAAGAATTGCTGAAATCCAAAAGATGTTTGACAGAAAGACTTACCAAGGGGCACCAATAAATAATCATAAAAGAGCCAAAACTTAATCTGTCCAGCCACATAACTAGACCTATAATCCTGAACCACCCACCTTTCATTTACCAAGAATTGGACAGAAACCATAGCAAAACGTTCAGTAGAGCGATTCTATTTAGAAAGATGCAAATCTCAGTTCTAAAAAAAACTTAAACGATGTATTTGTAGAAACCTTTCACAAACCCAAAGGAATGCCACAGAAAAACTTAAACTGATATGACTTCTATTTGAATTTCAAGGACTTCTGCAACCACTTTGTCTATAATTTACAGCATATAAAATTTTAAAAGATCATTTGTCATGACAAGTTCAGGTAGCTTTAGAACTACTAATGCTTCATCAGTCTGATATACGACTCTACCTTCTTTTAAAATTAATTTGGTCTCGCCCTTTTTCGTGGGTTTATTGCCTTGGTCCTTTTATCTTTATTTTTCCTTTTTATTTTGGTAGTTTAAATGATTTTTTATTTTTTGCCATTCTATTATATTCTAATACTTTTCCTGTGGTTTTTAGGAGTGCTTTCGGTCGTCACTTTCTCCCTACTAATCTCATTATCACAAAGCTTCTCCCAAACTTCTTCAAATTTTATTTTCTTTTATTTATTGATCTTTTTATTTTTGTGGGGAAGCGCGCATGATGAAATGGGCTCATCAGGGACTATTGGGAGCGATTTGTCTTCTGCAGTGAAAGAAAGAGTGCTCTGAATTAGTTCATTACTCTAAACCTATGAGATATTGAGCGGGGTGTCTTATTACTGAAGAAGTTCATCAAAAAGCTATTTGGTTTGAAAGTTGCTGAGCTACAGTTCTTTGAGATATTCTTCGTCTTGCAGATTAATCTCCTCCAAGGTGGGAAGATCAAGAGTTAGGCAGTGAGAAACCAGCAAAGAGAAGTCAGTAAAGGGATCAGTATTGGCCATGAGGGAGTAAACTTTAAATTATAAAAAATAAAATCTGACAACCAAATTATATTCTTAATATCAACTCATAAGCTACTACTAAAAGAGCTGTTTTGGATCATCATGCCTATTGCGTTTGATTTGACCAAAGTTTGAGGAGGAGGCTTATTCAAAAATGATAAATACACATCTCTATCTCTTACGTTCTATGCATTTTTTCATGAATTTGTTTGTAAAAAGAGCAGATTGGACAAAAGCAAAGCTGTGTTTTACTCCTGCTATCTTTTGAGCAATATTCAGCCTTTCTTTTAAGTAACGATAGCAAGTCTTCGGGATTTCTGATAGGATACAATAAACTCAAGAAAGATCCTGAAAACTTAAGGTTTTTAAGCTAAATATTTAGGAGATTTCGCTTTCAAATCATTTGTATGAAATAAGCTCGACGTCAAACAACAAAGTAGAATTAGGAGGGATAAGTCCATTTCCGACTCCTGCTTTTCCGTAGGCATATTCTGGAGGGCATGTCAAACGAGCCTTCTCTCCAACGCTCATCCGAGCAACTCCTTCATCCCAACCCCTGATCACTTGGCCCACTCCCAGTTTGAAGACAAAGGGTTCTCCTCTTCTCACTGAGGAATCGAACTATTTGCCGTTGGTAAGAGTGCCTGTGTAGTGGACAGTGACTTTGCTTCCAACTTTGGGTTTGTCGCCATTTCCTGGCTTGATGGTTGTGACTTCAAATGACATTTAAAATATATCTGTAGAATATTCAAAAACGAGGGTCTATTAAATGACTGGTTTTTATTCTTTATAAATCTTTTGGTCTTCTCTCCCTGAGGAATTAAAAATTAGCTGTGTATTTGGGTTACTTTGGCTTTATCTCTAAGAACTCTATGAAGGATTATGGGGCTTCTTATTTTTCGATGCTTTTACCGTGAATTAGGCTGCTTATGCTCCGAATTACGACGTTTCTCCAAACATTCATGCCAAAATTCTAAAAGCCTTTTGATGTTATCATCGAAGATCACATATTCCACATCGCTTCAACTGTGACATTCATAAGAAGCTCGCTTTGGTTTCTAAGGTTTTTGAAACTATTAAAATACGGCGCTAGAGCTGCAATTAAATTTATTTGATCAAAGATCAACTTTTTTTTGTTTCAGACTTCTTTAATTCTACTTGCATGATGAAAAAAAGAATATTTACTGGAATAAACTAGTGCGGTTTCAGCATTATTTGATTTGCGTAACTATTCCCAAAATGTTGCTAAACACCCATCTAGGCAAGAAAAGTGGTTAAATATTTGAGATTAACCTGCTTTTGAACTGCTTCCTCATGTATCTTTTGAAAATGAGTGCTCAGAGTTTTAGCATCTCACGCTACAATATAATTTTTCCGAAAAGCCAAAATAGTTTTTATAACTTCAATAGCTATAAGATAATTAAACCCCTAAAACTAGGTCTTTTGCTTTGGATTGACCAAAACTATGAACAATCGTGATCCCTCCCACTTAGAGCAACTCAATCAGTTTTAATTTATAATACAAATTATGAGTACTCGAAACAACAGGGCTTCTTTCTCTTCCTATACTAGCCATCTCTACTCCAAGGTCAACATTTTCCAAAATTAATTCCCACGCCATTCTTTTTGCTTTAATTCTGCCACTCCTCCCATTTTTACTGAAGGTAGGACTGGATGTTAAAAGCGACTGAGTATGGCGAATGGAGAGAGTCCGGAAAAAATGATGGGAATTTCGAAGAACTAGGCCTGCCTGTTTTAGAAGTCCAAACCGGCGAAACTAAAATAAAGTTTGAATGCTTTGTAAAAAAAGATAAAGGACGCCAAGAAATAATTGAAAAGGTGGCCAGATGTTCTGGACAATCACGAAAGCTAGTAAGAAACAGATAGAAAACCTTCAGATTTGAGGAATTCCGATACCAAGGAAGAAATCTTGACTACTGTATAAAGCAGCGTAGATAAGCTGTCATTTACGCCAACTCAGGCCAACTTTAATTTCCCTCCTCAAATTAAAACCTACTACTTGTCACACCTTTAGCTGGCGATTGAGGGCAAAAACCTTACAGCCTTGAACCATCTCAAATTATCTCTCAAGGTGCTGCAAAATCAGCATAAAATCCAAACTCCCACTTTCTCCCAATTATAAAAACACAAGGTTAGCTTCAACAAGTAGAAGTGCGATATGCATAAAAAAACTTTGCTGCTCGATATTGACTAAACTTTGCTTCATTGCTACTATGATGATACCAAGCCCTTTGATATTGTTCTGCCGATAAAGGTAGAGGATGGGACCAAAAGCCCTGCATACATTAGTATTCGGCCTTACGCCATAAGTTTCTTGAAGAAGATGTCGAAGCTTTTCGAGATTATAGCTTTCACAGCGGCTCATTAAGACTACGCAGATGCAGTCCTTGACTAAATCGACCCATAAAAAGCCTACATAAAGCACAGATTGTATCGTAGAAACTGTTTCTAAATCTATGAGAACATCTTCGCCAAAGACCTGCGCATAGTGAACAGAGACCTATCAAACCTCATTCTAGTGGATAATAGCCCTTTTTCATATATCTATCAACTCGAGAACGGCATACCGATTCTGCCCTATTATGGGGGCGAAGATAATTAGCTAATTCAGCTTTAGAAATATTTGGAGTTGGTTGCGAAGTGTGGTGACGTGCGTGAGCTCAACAAACAGACCTTCAAATTGCATCACTACAGCGTTTTTACGGATGTGGAAGAACTAGTTAGGACTCTCTATCTTGGCTGATATTTTTAACCATCTTTCATATTTGTGCAAAACCGAAGCAATATCTATCTATTTGAAAGCAATAATTATAAGATTTAGTCCTTTTTTGCTTCAGGAGAATCTTTATGAATTCTTTAATAGTGCAGACTTTTGCACTTAGATCTGCTGAGCAATAAAGGTACTTTTCAAATGTGAATAATGCAGTTCATTTAAAATCAAATTTAAATTTCTATAAGTCATGGAACGATATTACTGAAGTATGGATGGCTGAGAGCTTGCTTCATCGAAATTCTTTGAGCAGGGTCAAGCTACAGAAGTTTCAAGCAAAGATCAAGACCTTTGCTATCAAAATTTTTGAAATAACTTGAAGGTTTGACTTTTTTGAATTTTGGGGAAGGTCATTCCGTTGCAAAGTTGGTAGAGGAGGAGTTTCATTTAATGAGAGGTCATCTGGTTGTTATGCTAGCTGTAATATTTCTTCATGTCGTAGTCAACAAACTCGAAGATCAAGTCGAGCTTCTTTTCGCTGGGCACGTAGATCACTTCTATCAATCTGGATAAGAGAGTTGATACTGGACGATGTTGGGGTGGGGCTGGAGTTCCTTGAGGATTGAGATTTCTCGCATGGCGGTGGAAGGAACACCTTCGTCGTTATCCTAAAGTTTAAATTTTTGGTGCCAGAATATTCCAACATACATTGGCTCACATCGCCTATGCATTCAGATTTGGATCATTTTTTGCACTCTCTTTTTTAGTTCTAATCATAGTTGTATCCTTATTCTGCTTTTGCAGAGGAAATTGATTATAGAGCTTCTTCAATTATTTTTTGATATTCAAATTGTAGGTCTGTGTGAGTTTATGGCTTTACATCAACTATTTTAGTAAATTTAAAACTTACATATACCAAATGGCAGGCAGGGGAACTCCACTAAGCAAGGCCTTGACTCTCTGGGAAGAGAAGAACCCAGGCAAATCGGCAGCCGAGGCTGAAGAAATAAAGCTGGTATTTCTGGTAGCGTTACATTTACTCAGAATCCGCCCATCGACAAGTTATAGACAAGTGTGCTGAGCACTCTGACCCGGGTCTAAAAGCTCTCCCTTTCGTCGAACTGTATCGACAAGATGGTCAACTTCCCTCCCTTGAAGTTTATCACAAGATTGTCTCTGGCCCGCAACAACATCAAGAAGATATCAGGTCTGGAGTAGATTGCCGGCACTTTGAAGGAACTCTGGCTTTCCTACAACCAGATCGAGAAACTTGAGGGGTTATCAATGTGCATGAAACTGACCACGCTTTTCATCGGAAGTACATCCATCACCATAAAGATAATAGGATTAAGAGTTGGGATGAGCTCGATAAACTCAGAGAGCTTCCGGAGTTCGAAAACACGCTGCTTATTGGCAACCCTTTCTATTAAATTTTGAAGGACGATGCCAAATACTATGCCCTGAAGAAGATACCCAACTTGAAGAACATCGATGGGATTATTGTGCAGGCTACTTTTGCGAAGAAGAGTGCAGAGTTCCCCGATGTGTTCCCTCCAGCTTTAAAATGATTAAACGATGGCATTAATCACCTTTATAGATGGGCATAATAAGATTGTAGTAGCCTAGTAAGAATACAGATTGAAGGGTTGAGATAGTCTCCCATGCGATTATTGAAGATAAATATTGTGCATAAAGAAGATGATTGTATTTTTGCACAGATTTATGCAATATTATAAAAAGAATAACTCTCAAAGATCATTGCAACTATATCTCTGCAAGCTTAATCTTTCATCCATGTAATACTTCTGCAGGCTTGAGCTGTATTCATGCATAATTAAGCAATCTTTACAGTTCTCCACAGAAAACATCTACCAGATCATCTGCCAAGACGACAAAAGCGAAATCTGGGCTCTCCAGATCGATATTGAGAGTTCTAATGAAAACAAAAATTCAAGAATTGTCGGAGCTCGTCCTGAGATAAGCGATCTGAGACAGTTTTTCATGATTTAACAAGTTGAAACGATCAAATGGTATTTCAAAATTGTAAGCTGCCAAACTAAGCTTGCCTGGAAGAAATAGCTAGGGAATAGATAGGGAGTTGAAATCTGTCTTTGTTCTGCTGAAGATAACTTTTACAAGTTATTTGCGATATAAAAATGTGAGCCTAAATTTCGATTGAAAACTGCAGAAGGAAAGGCTGTTGCCTTCTTTAAAGATTTTCTTAAGTAGCTTACTCCCGATAGCAAAGCCATCAATCAATCTTTCTATATTCACCCTGTCCTTATATCTAGCTTTCTCAAATAAACATGTATCCTTCGTAACCATCACTCAAATAAGACCATTTGTCTTCCTTAGAAAACATTTGACTCTGGGCAAGGACTCATCCAACATGAGCCCATCTAAACATTTATCCATAGATGGAGGTGGGTTCCAGCAAGCACAGGCTACCTGATAACAAGTATCGTCAATGGCCAATGATAGATATAGCTAATAACATTGTTTTTGCCGGTTCCAGGGTTATCCAGTGGGGTATCAACTAGGGTTCGAACCAAAAGTGAAAGCCAGTGCTTTGCGGAGATGGAATTTGGAAAATAGAGTCTTGCCATGCTCCAGGACTATTCTTGTGCATCAAGGACGAGTCTATTAACAACGGGGGTGAACTTCAAATCAATAATAATCACAAGACCTAATAATGGAGAATCGAGAGCTATGTTCCCTAATGATCCATCAAATCCCACAAAATACATACAAAGAATTATGCAGGCATTTCTTTGAGTGATCATGAACTGCAGTGCTAATTACTTCTAGAAACAATTAACGCGGTACAATTCATATGGTTCATCAAAGTGATAGCCAACTATCATTTGCGTTCTTTGGTGATCCTGGTGAAAGGCGTTACAATGCTGTCTGGCTGCACGCACACTTTCTCTTCCTTCAGGATGGTTTTGCTGCCCTTGACGTAGGTCTGCTAGGTCTGCGCCAGATCCTCTCTCTCCTTCTTCTTGGCCCTCAGCTTCTACTTCCTCGTCAGCTTCCTCGACTCCTACTAGCTGGAACTCTATTTGAGTATTTCCGAAAGTTTGGAGGTCGACAGCTTGGAGTATCTCTCTACATCCTTGTCCATCCTCTTCCACAGCAAATCTTCGTATTTCTTGATTTCCTCGGTTAGCCTGTTGAGAGAGGCCCTCTCCGTACTTCTTGAATTCTCGCGTATAAGTTGCATGATGTACGCGTAGTGGTTGGTGAGACGGATGCGCATGGCGTCGTCTCTTTTCATTTTGAGATCCAGGATGTTGGTGAGTTTCTTTTCGTTGAGCACTTTGTCCTTGATCAGTGTTAGGATGATAGACTTCAGCTCTTGGCACATGTAGGCCATCTTGTCCTTGCCGGTGAGGGTGGGCCAGGCGAGTTTGAGCTGCTTGCGTTCCTAGGAAGTCATCTCGACCTCTGAGGCACGCACACCCTATTGAATTCGGCTTGCGCGTTACATTGATTATAGGAGCCTAAGAGATTTGCTACTGTTGGTATCACTGGTTTTCAAGGGTTGGGTTGAAATTTATAAGAGCTGGTCATGGCTAGTTGTTGTGGGAAAATTGAGTTTTTTATGGATATTCGGCTGACTAGTATTAAATGCGATTAAATATATATATATTGGTAGTGTTATCGATTGCCAGTCAAGGGTTGGAACTATGGCAGATGTGATTGGATGTGGTTATTGAGCACACATAAAAGGACGAGTTGTGGTTAGATTGATTATCTGTATCGCAAGCACTGCTCACAGTTTAAATATAGATCGAGGGTTGCGTTCTTGTAGAGTGTGGTTAGTTAATTGATTAGTTAGTTAGTTTAGCTATTCAGTTAGTTGGTTAGTTAGTTATTCAGTTAGTTAGTTTAGCTATTTAGTTAGTTAGTTAGTTAGTTAGTTGGGGTGGGTGGATGGGTGGATGGGTGGATGATGCACTAAAAGTAGTAAAGTATCAGGGCAGTCAGCATCGTTCCATTTCGTAGACTCTATCCTTGGGCAGCCTCTTCCTCAGGAAGCCCTGCTCAAGCTCCTCCACAAAACTCTCCGCGTACTTTCTGAACTTCTACTTGTATTTGAGTTTCTTCGACTGGATGTAGGTAGCCAGCTTCCCGGCTCTGATCTGCTTCAGGGTCTCGTTGGCTAGGTACCCTCTCGCCTACTTCAGCACCTTCTCACTGTATTCCTCGTAGATTTTTAGCAGTCCGAATTACTTGAGAGCCGAGTCCGTGATTTTGTGCTAGTTGCGCTCGCCTAGGAGGTAGTGGAGTGCCTTTTTGGTGGAGATGGTGGACTGTTGGAAGATTTTCCAGAGGCGGGCGGCCACTTCTTAGTAGTCTTTTTTGTGGTGGAGGTCGGGTTTGATCTAAACTATGTGTCTGAGGCAGACGGTGAGGTGCTTCTGGAAATTATGGAAAGATGAGGGGCTGCACTTGGCTTTTTCGGAGATGGAAAAGTCTTCGTCTTTGGGCTCCTCTCCGGACTGCTCCTTTTTCTGGAGCTGCTAGCCAGCCTTGGCCTCGGGCTAGGGCTCGTCTTTGGCCAGGAACTGTTCGAGGTACTGGCTCGAATCACCATGCTTCAAGTAAGGCAGACTCTCTGGGAGAGGCGCCTCTTTTGAATTGTGTTATTGGAGGGTTTCGGTGTGCTTTTCCTCAAAGAAGATGCTGATGCCTTATTGGTTGTCCATCTTGAATATTGATTATAAGTATTTGCAAACTCACGTCCTTTTATAATCTATCATCTGCACGCCATGTTTCTCCCGCCCTAGTTACCCCATCCATCCACTCCAACCACCTACCATTTTGCCCGCCACTACCCTCTCCTTCATTCCATACCAATGTGATCTCTATCTTGGTTCATCTCGGTACTAAGGTGTTTCATTGCTATGGGGAGACCAGATGCTAACTTGTGCAGCCATGTTGTTTTATGGATAGTTGGGTGGGATAGGACGTCGCAGAACATGCTAAAGTGAATTTGGATGGCTTGTGTTTATTATAAGACCAATAAATATGAGATTTAAGAAAGTTGGCTTCAGCATCAGAGATGGGGGTAGGAAGGGCGATAACTTTGCGAAATAAGCCACCGAGTGATCAATTACTGCAGTGGGGTTAAAATACTTACTTAGAATTAATAGGGCAAAAACGAGGGCAAGTTACTGGCAGGTTGGAGTGTCAGAGTTGGATACCGATTTGTCTCAGATATTGAGGAGTTCGGGTAGTGGTGTGGAAGCAACGCACTATGACGTGTGGTGGTTGTGGAACTTGTATTATATATAACCCATTCTTAACTAATATCAGTCTAATCATGCATCTCTTGCCACCACAACATCCGAAACTGCATTCTGGATCTTAGGGGTGGCTTCTACATGTTATTGTGAGGGTTGGGCTAATAGACCAGACATCATTTTCCATTCAAAAATTGACTGGCAAATGATAATCAGCTACTCATTGATCTACTGTTGACTTATCAGGCCTCTATAAAATATCTCTAGAATTTGGTTTGTTAGCTGGTATGATTCTGATAGTTTTTATATTAATTACCAAGCATCGACCAAGCAGGCATGTCTGATCCTTCCTCTCCATACTTCTTCGGCTACATCGGGGTTGCTTCAGCCCTCATCTTCGCCAACCTGGGAGCGGCCTACGGGTCGGCCAAGGCCGGGGTGGGCATCTGCTCGATGGGTGTGCTCAAGCCCGAGCTGATAATGAAGTCAGTGGTGCCTGTTGTCATGGCCGGTATTCTGGGTATTTACGGGATGATCGTGGCAGTCATCATCGTCCAGAGAAGTAATTTTGGATTCATCCAGTTGGAGATAATTACCAAGCCAAATCAGGGTACGCCCACCTGGCCTCGGGACTGTGCTGCGGATTCAGTTCTCTGGTAAATATGAGTCGAGTTAGGCGGCAGGGCTGGCGATCGGTATCGTGGGAGACGCGGGTGTACGAGCAAATGCGCAGCAAGACAAGATCTTCGTGGGCATGATTCTGATTCTGATCTTCGGGTAGGCACTGGCCCTTTATGGGTTGATCGTCTCTCTGATCCTCACTTCCCAATGATCTGGTTAGCATTCGTAACATCACCTTTCATCACCCCTAACTCACATACACTACACCATCTATCACTCACAACAGCATCTATCACTCGTCTATCACTCACACCACAATCTCATTCTCGCTGCTAATTTGTGGTTTTCAAGTAAAGATTGAAGAAATCATGGGCTATTTCAGAGTCGGTTGTTGCGTCTGAAGTATTTCTCGTAAATCTTGAAGGTTTGTTTGGATTTTTGCAGCGCAGTGCTGAGGCGTTTGGTGAGGCTGTCTTCTCGGTTGGCTGATTCATTGAGTTTGTGGCTCGAAGTTGTGTAGTCATTGAATGAAAATTTATGGGTTTTGGGTTTCACGACCTTCTCGGGGTCGATGAAGGAATAGCTGGTCTTTCCGGACGACTCCGAAGTCTTGGACAGCTTGGAGGTCATAGATTCGAGCACAATGTTGGGCTTCTTGGCCCTGCCCTAGTGCTAGTCTATACTCTTTGCTCTCTACTTCGAGGAGTCGCGTGATTTGGACTTGCCGTATTTCCTTCTATGGATCTTATCCTAAATGGCGGCTATCTTTCTATCCAGTCTTGCTGAATAGTCCGAGAGTTCAGAGGGTGCTTTGATCGAAGTCCTGAAGTTAACGAACGCCTCTAGCATTTTGTCGAGCTGGAGTTGGTATTCCCTTCTCAGGTTGGGCTTCTCGTTTTCTGAGACGATTTCAAATGAATGGGTGAGAAAGACCTTGGGCTCAGCCTCCTAGGTGATCCCCACATCTTCAATTCTCAGCTCGATCTTGATGCAAGACTCACTGAGAGTCTGGCATAATAAAATCAGCTTCTCTTTTACGCTCAGCAGAAAGGCCGGATCAGTGATTTTAGGGCACTTGGCTAGGTTTTCCGAGACATATTCGTAATCCACATCGAAATATTTGTTTTTCCTCTAGAGCACTCTCTAGATGCGGATGAAGTATGGAGAAGCCAAGCCCAGCAGTAGCTCAATTTTGCTGGCGAGCACGTTTTCTGAGGTGCTGCCGTGGGAGGGGATGTGTTTGCGGACGGCTACCTCTTGGAAATTGTGTTTTGGTCCGTCGAAGGGATACGCCTAGTTCTACTCAATTTATATGATGTATTTTTTGCACATTGATTATATAACCAAGCGCAGCCTGCAATCTTATCAACCCAATTTGGCCTTGGCTTATAAAAAGTTGTCAACTGGGACGGCCGTCAAAAGACTAGAGCATACTCTAGGATTTAAGAGGGGTCGAATGATCTTTGGACTCTTATGCAGTGTGGTAGTTGATAAGAGGATATAGGCTAGGCAAGAATTTGATATGTAACAGATCATTTTTTAGGACCATACTTCTCTCTCAACTTGACGTCTCTTCTCTGCTTTTCCTCGATCTACTCTTTCGCCTTCTGTGCCTATTCCAGCTTCCCCTGCTGCAATAGCTGCAAATCCAATCTTTTCTTGTAGTCTGATTCCAGAGTATTCTAGTTTAGGACAATCTAGATAGCAGGCATGTTACTTTGAATGCTTTTAGGTGGCGGCCGTCCCAGTAGCGGATATCGTCGAAGTTCAGGTACCCGCAATAGGTTCCATCGAATTTGGAAACCTGCTTTCCTTTGCAGTAGATTGCAGATTAGAAGTAATCTGTGGGTCTGCATAGCCTTTCAATTACCTTTTCTTCACTTTTCCGAAGGTTATTTCTGCCTTTAGTTCGTTCCTTTTATCTTAAAACGTCATTGTTTCAACAGCTTATGAGCGTAGACTACCCATAAACACTCCTGAATACATTTCCTTATTGAATGATGCATCAATTTTGTCTCCGTTTGGGAATTCATAGGATTTGTATCCCTTGTTGACCAATGACATTGAGTTTAGACCTGCAAGGGCTGAAAAGTTATAGCAGCCAAAGTATCTATAGCTATTCTAAGGGCCAACGACCAAGAAGTAGCTGATGGGAGGATGGTGGGAGATCTGTTCGCAGTAGATCTGCGTTCCATCAGGGTAGGAGCCTTGCAAAGTCTAGCCGATGACAGGATTCAGCTGCCTAAGTGGATATGTACTGGTTTTAAGAACATGGTGATGTAGTAAAAGGCAGAGATGGTGTTGGTGATGACGTACTTGAACCTCTACAAGGGGTCTGTGGCTTCGCATGCCTTTTTCATGAAGTAGGGGTTCATACAGCAGGACATTGTTGAGTTTTAGAGCGCAGTTTTGGGGACCATTGCCTTGATGGGGAATGAAATCCTTGTGAGGTTGAGATCGCCACTGATGATCTTTTTACCTACGATTTTGATCATCTCCTTCCCTATGGATCTGATTTTGTTGACCTGTATTTTGTCAGGACAGACTTTTCCTCCTTTCGAGTAGGCATGCTCATGACGATGGTCGTCTTCATTTGGGAAAAACCTAAATGACAAAGAGATGACTTGAAGGAGCTGATGATTTTCTGGGTTTCTTCGGGAGTGGGTGAGATGCAGCCTTCGTAGTCGCGATCAAAGTTGTTGATGAGTTGCTGCTCAGCTATTTCCTAGACCTCCAGACCCTCGGGGTTGAATCCCTTCTTCTTGAGCTCGTCCTAGTCGACTTACTCTTCTTATTTTTTATCGTTTTTCTTCCATAGCCAGCTCACCATCTTCATGGCCCAAGAACGCTCTAATTTATATAAAACGCCAAGTTATAATCACACTTGGATTGCCCTCTACAGATATCAAACCAATCCACTAAATGCAAGTTTATGTATAAATGAGGATGCTTTCGAGAGCACAGACGTTAGACTTTAGTGCTGGAGTTCTCGGCTCACAACTGAACATAGTTATTGGCCTGGGAATTCTTATTAGCCATAGAACTAATTCAGTTTTATTACATGCATATTGTAAATATAAGAGAAGGAGTAAGCCTATTTAAGTTGCTTTTGTTTTGGAAGAAAATTGTTTTGGCTCATCTTCTTTTGCTAGCTATAAATTGCACAATAATTCAAGGTATTTTTGTAAATTGGAAAGCCATAATGCAAGGATTCCTGTAGGAAATATGTAATTCCTCCTTTTTATTGAGACCATTTGCTCAAACATCCAATTTGACCCTTCAACGATCTTTTACACCAACTGTGTGAAGAACTATGATAAGTTCAAGTTCAAATATTCTCCAAGACGAAAGGTTACAACCAACTCAAAACGATCCAAATTCTTTAGACTATTAATAAGAGCGCAAGATAACTCCATTTTTCCAAATTATAGTCCCAAAAATCCCAAAATATTGAACTGACATCAAATAGAATATGGAAAGAAGTTTTGAGTTTTATCAAGGACAGTACATCGCTTTAGCTCTTATTAAGTTTTCATAATTTGATTCTTGGACCTATAATAAAGTGATTATAATTTATTAATCCAATAAATGCAATCGCACACTTATCTCAGGAAAGACTGCATTGCAGCCTGTTCTTCAGGGCCAGATTCATCTGGATTCGCCATTCGCAAAAATAATCAATTCTTCAGAGGTATTTATTGTTACGAAGTCTCGAAAACTTCATACCATCCAACTTTTAGGGATGGGTCGGGATGCAATCAGCTTAGTCCAGATTGTGCCAGTTAAATTTTAAGGCTGAAATTTTGGTGAAATTTTTTTTAATTGGTTTGTGACCATCATTCTAGACTTATCAGGGATGACCGTTTCCTGGCAACGGCATTCCCGGATCAACATTAACTCCCATCCTCACATAGTTTTTATCGTCAATTGGCTACTATTCCACCTTTACTTTAACTCTCTGGCTCGATTCACTGTCGTCCCGGAATTCGGTTTGAGTGAAAACAGACACTATATTTTAAGGTTTGTTCTTTTTGCCCTTCCTTTTGAGGGATTACATAGCCTTGAGCTATTCAAAGTATTCCGTGCATGCTTTCTCGAACTCTTATTTCCCAATTTACATCTCATATGCTTTCAGTATTCTTCGAACATTCTTGTGTTTTTTGACCAGTTTTTGGTTCTGGCTTCGGCACTGAGTTGAAGTGCGGGTGCCGATGAACTTCGCCATTTCCTTGAAGACTTTGTTGGTCCTAAATGTGTTCAGAGGTTACCTTCGCTGGAGTTTGCTGGCCAAGACATTGAGATTGAAACTTGAGAAGACCATGAATTTCAATACTTAGGCTTCAAGCCAGATGCCTTAGTTCATCGTTTCTTTGCCTTCTCTCTCTGAATCAGATTCATCGCTATCATACCGTTCCTACTATTTCAATTCGGTTAGCATTCGATATATATATAACTAACGATTGATTCGATCTATTGTACCTTTTTATGTGGCTTTCATTTGGTATTTTAGGGGTTGACCATTCACAATACTTCAGTTGGGTAGTTTCTTTATTTTAAGTGCTTTCAAGGTTGCTCTTTTTTTCAAATTGACTAAAATCTAAAATCGAACTATTTCCAAACTTTTGGTATTTTGCGAAAGCTGAATCCCATTCAGTTTACAGAAATTAACGCAAAATCGAAGACTACAGATGCTTTGCTTATAATGTTTAACCTGAGATCCAATGATGATTAACCTTTTTTGACGCCTTCGAAGTCAACTTTGATGCTGAATATAGATTTTAAGTTCGGCAGATTGTGTTTATTTGTGGGCTTTTTCTAACTACTAGCAATATTCCGACATTGTTTACTTTGTTTGTTAGGCGATGGGTATAATGTTTAA
>Ga0316217_10004259_pt1 | contig 15618 bp, 16 predicted proteins | sample 1anoAmetaG_FD_203633 | JGI IMG/M metagenome (GOLD analysis project Ga0316217, IMG submission 203633) | Freshwater microbial communities from Trout Bog Lake, Wisconsin, USA - 1anoA | ecosystem: Environmental > Aquatic > Freshwater > Lake > Hypolimnion/Profundal zone | place: USA: Wisconsin... | reverse complement strand
GCAGGACACCGGTCACGGCATTCCCGCCGATGTCCGCGACAAGATCTTCGAGCCGTTCTTCACCACCAAGGAAGTCGGCAAGGGCACCGGCCTCGGCCTGTCGATGGTCTACGGCATCGTCAAGCAGACGGGCGGTTATGTCTTCTGCGTCAGCGAGCCCGGCCAGGGCGCGACCTTCCAGATCCTGCTGCCGCGTTTCATCGCCGAAGCCGAGGCGGCGCCCGAGCCGGTGAGGAAGGAGGCGGCCAAGCCGACCGCCGATCTCACCGGACAGGGCGCCATCCTGCTGGTCGAGGACGAGGAGGCGGTCCGCGCCTTCGCCTCGCGCGCGCTCGCCTCGCGCGGCTACACCGTGCTCGAGGCCGAATCCGGCGCCGACGCATTGCGCGTCGTCGAGGAAGCCGGCGGCAAGATCGACCTCATCGTCTCCGACGTCATCATGCCGGAGATGGACGGCCCGACGATGCTGATGGAACTGCGCAAGCGCGGCATCACGACCAAGATCATCTTCGTCTCCGGCTATGCCGACGACGCCTTCGCCAAGAGCATTCCCGAGGGCCAGGAATTCCTGTTCCTGCCGAAGCCCTTCACATTGAAGCAACTGATCGAGACGGTGAAGGGCGCGATGAAATAGGCGGTCCGACGCGGGCCGCGGCCGCCCGGCGTCCATCGACGCGGGCGCCGATCCGATGTAAAGCCTGCTAACATGAGCTGGACCAAGGAACCGCGCGGCTACCACCACGGCAATCTGCGTGAGGCGCTGGTTCGCGCGGCGCTGGAATTGATTGCCCAGAAGGGGCCGGCGGGGCTGACCTTCGCCGAGGCGGCGCGGTTCGCCGGGGTCAGTCCCGCCGCCCCCTACCGCCATTTTCGAGACCGCGACGACCTCATGGCCCACGTGGCGCTGCGCGGCTTTCAGGAATTCGAGACGGCGCTCGCGCGCGCCTGGGACGGCGGGCGGCCGAAGCCGATGGCGGCGCTGCAGCGGCTGGGCGAGGCCTATCTCGCCTTCGCCCGCCGCGAGCCCGCCTATTTCGCCGCGATGTTCGACGCCGGCGCCCCCATCGGCGCCAATCCCGAATTGCACGAGGCGAGCCAGCGCGCCTTCGACGTGTTGCGCGCCGCTGCGGAAGCCGTCTGCGCCGAAATGCCGCCGGTCGGGCGCCCGCCGGCGCTGATGGTGGCGCTGCACGTCTGGGCCGCCGCGCATGGCGTCGCCGCGCTGTTCGCGCGCGCCGATGCCGGCCGCCGGCCCCTGCCGATGACGCCGGAAGAGCTGCTGGAGGCGCATGTGCTTGTCTATCTGCGCGGGCTCGGCGTCCCCGGCGCGTGAGACCGCCGCACGACTTGACAGGCGCGCGACGTCATGTAAATGTTCATTACATTCACAAGGAGGTCGCACGATGTTGCACCTGATTCTGTTGGTCCTTGCGTTTCACTTCTGGTGGCCGGTCGGGCTTGCCGCCCTCGCCTTCTTTCTAATCCGTCGCGCCGGCCGGCGGCGCGCGCTGTTCGCGGGAGATACGCACATGATGTACTGCAACACGGATCGCTGGGAGCGCCGCATGGCGCGCACCCAGGAGAAGCTCGAGCGCCTGCGCGAACGCGCGACCGCCAACGGCTGGTTCGCCGCCGCCGCGCCCTCGGGCAGCGGCAATGCGGCCTTCGACGAATATCGCCGCGACACGCTGCGCCGCCTCGAAGAGGAGCAGCGCGACTTCCGGGGCTTTCTCGAGCGTCTGCGCTTCGCGCGCGACCGCGCCGAGTTCGATCAGTTCATGAGCGACCGCCGCAACGCGCCGCAAACCCCGCCGCCGGCCGGGCCGGAAGCGTCGCCGCATGCTCAGGGTTGATCGCCCAGGGTTGATCGCAGCCGGGAAAGGCGCGATGAACGTCTCTCGCTTTGGGGGACGTTCATGCGCTTTTCCGGCACCGCCAGCTATATCGCCAGCGACGAACTCACGACCGCCGTCAACGCCGCCGTCGCGCTCGAGCGTCCGCTGCTGATCAAGGGCGAACCGGGCACCGGCAAGACGCTGCTGGCGCAGGAGATCGCCGCCGCGCTCGGCGCGCCCATGTTCGCCTGGCACATCAAATCGACCACCCGCGCCCAGCAGGGCCTTTACGAATACGACGCCGTCTCGCGCCTGCGCGATTCCCAACTCGGCGACGCCCGCGTCTCCGACATTCGCAACTACATCCGGCGCGGCAAGCTCTGGGAAGCCTTCACGAGCCCGACGCGGCCGGTGTTGCTGATCGACGAGATCGACAAGGCCGATATCGAATTCCCCAACGATCTGCTGCTCGAGCTCGATCGCATGGAATTCTTCGTCTACGAGACCGGCGAGACGGTGAAGGCGGAGCGGCGGCCGATCGTCGTCATCACCTCCAACAACGAGAAAGAACTGCCGGACGCGTTCCTGCGCCGCTGTTTCTTTCATTACATCCGCTTCCCCGACGCGCCGACGATGGAGAAAATCGTCGAGGCGCATTTCCCCGGGATCAAGCCGCGGCTGATCGAGGAGGCGCTGAAACTGTTCTTCGCCGTGCGCGAAACGCCCGGCCTCAAGAAGAAGCCGACCACGTCGGAACTGCTCGACTGGCTCAAGCTGTTGTTGGTCGACGACGTCACCCCCGAAACGCTGCGCGAGCGCGACCCGCGCAAGCTGATCCCGCCCCTGCATGGCGCGCTGCTCAAGAACGAGCAGGACGTGCATCTGTTCGAGCGTTTGGCCTTCCTCAATCGCCGCGAGCGCGCGACCTGATGAATTCGTCGCCAGCGGCCGGGAGGCGCGCATGAAAAGATTGCTGATCCTTCGCCACGCCAAGGCCGAACCTGGAATGGGCGTCGACGATTTCGATCGGGCGCTGACCGCCGGCGGGCGCGAGGACGCGCGGGTTCTCGGCGCCTGGCTTCTGGCGCGCGGATGGACGCCGCAGGCGACGCTGCATTCCAGCGCCCGCCGCACCGCCGAGACGGCGCAGATCGTCGCGGCCGAGTGGCCCGCGACGATCGAGGTCCGCGGCGAGGTCGGGCTCTACAACGCCACCGCCGCCATGCTGATCGCCCTGGCGCGGCGAACCCCGGGGGATGTCGACCTGCTGCTGATCGTCGGCCACAATCCCGGCATGAGCGACATGGCGCATCAACTCGCCGGCTCCGGCGATGAGACGGACCGGCTGCGCCTGGCCGGTAAATTCCCCACCTGCGGGCTGGCGGCGCTGGACTTCGCGGTGGACGACTGGGCCGACATCGGCCCGCGCCGGGGCCGCCTCGCCGCTTTCGTGACGCCCGCCGATCTCGGACTGCGCGGCTGAGCGGGCCGGCGAGGAAAGCGGCGCGGCGCCCCTGTCGCGGCGCTCGCGCGCGGCCTACATAAGGCGCAGATTTTCAGCCGGGGCGCATTTCCTTTGTCGCTTTTTTCGGATCTCGCCTTTGAGGCGCAAGTCGTCGCGCGCTCGCTGCAGGACTACGTCCAGGGCGGCGCGCTGCGGCTCGGCGTCACCGGCCTGTCGCGCGCCGGCAAGACGGTTTTCGTCACCGCGCTGATCCAGAACCTTCTGGCGGGGACACGGCTGCCCGTGCTCGCCGCCTCCGCCGAGGGGCGCATCGCGCGGGCGCGGCTGGAGCCGCAGCCCGACGACGCCGCGCCGCGCTTTCCCTACGAGGAGCATCTGGCCGCTCTCTCCGGCGCCGACCGGGTCTGGCCGCAATCGACGCGCCGGATCTCGCAATTGCGCATCGCGATCGAATTCGAAAAGGCGCCCCGCTGGGGCTCGGGCCGCTCGCAGCTCAATCTCGACATCGTCGATTATCCCGGCGAGTGGCTGCTCGACCTGCCGCTGCTGGAAAAGAGCTTCGCGCAATGGTCGCGCGAAACGCTCGAGGCGAGCCAGACCCCGGGCCGCGCGCCGCTGGCCGCCCCGTGGCGGGCGCATCTGGCCGGTCTCGACCCGGCCGCGCCCGCGGACGAGGAGGCGGCGCGGACCGCTGCGCAGCTTTTCACCGGCTATCTCCGGCGCGCGCGGGAGGACGTTTATGCGCTCTCGACGTTGCCCCCGGGACGCTTCCTGATGCCGGGGGATTTCGAGGACTCCCCCGCCCTCACCTTCGCGCCGCTGGCGCTGGCCTCCGAGGCGCCGCCCGAGGCCGGCTCGCTCGCCGCCATGATGGAGCGGCGCTACGAGGCCTACAAGACGCATATCGTGCGTCCCTTCTTCCGCGACCATTTCTGCCGCCTCGACCGGCAGATCGTGCTGGTGGACGCGCTCAGCGCGCTCAATTCCGGCCCGGCGGCGGTGCGCGACCTCGAAAACGCGCTGGGCGAAGTGCTCGCCGCCTTCCGCGCCGGAAGGTCCTCGTCGATCGCGCGGCTGTTCCGGCCGCGCATCGACCGCATCCTGTTCGCCGCGACCAAGGCCGACCACCTGCACCATTCCAGCCACGATCGGCTGGAGGCGATCCTGCGCGTGCTGACGCAGCGCGCCATCGCCCGGGCCGAGGGGCTCGGCGCCGAAATCGACGTCATCGCCCTGGCCGCGATCCGCGCCACCCGCGAGGCGGAAATCCGCCACGGCGGCGAGACGCTCGACGCCATCGTCGGCGTGCCGGAGGCGGGCCAGACCATGGGCGGCGACGTGTTCGACGGACAGGGCGAGGCCGCCGTTTTCCCGGGCCAGTTGCCGGCCGATCCGCTGGCGGTTTTCGCCGGCGACAGCCTCGCCCTGCCCGAGGCGAACAACGACTGGCGCTTCCTGCGCTTCCGCCCGCCCGTGCTGACGCGCGGCGCGCCGGCGCCGCATATCCGGCTCGACCGGGCGCTGCAATTCCTGATCGGAGACCGGCTGTCATGAGCGAGAACCGCCCCCGCCCGCGCGCCTTCCGCCTCGACGACGCCAAGGTGGCGGTCGACGACGCGCCCGCCCCGCTGCTGCCCAAGGCCAGCGTGCGCAGCCAGAACGCCGCCATCCCGGAAGCGACCGCGCGGGGGCTCGACCCCGGCGAGCGCGACATCGAGGCCGCGCAGGCGGCGGGGCTGCGGCGCGGCTGGCGGCTGTCGCTGGGCGCGCTGGCGCTGTCCGGCCTCGGCGGCCTCACCTCGCTGGCGCTGGGCGTCGTGGCGACCGACTGGATCGAGGGCCTGTTCGCTCGGGCGCAGGCGCTGGGCTGGATCGGCGCCGCCTTCGGCGGCCTGCTCGGCCTGGGAATCCTCGGGCTCGGCCTGCGCGAAGCACTGGCGCTGGGGCGCCAGCGGCGCATCGCCGAGTTGCACGCGGCGCTCGCCCGGGCGCGCGCCGAGGACGACGGCAAGGCCGCACGCGCCGGCGTGATGCGGCTCCTGGCGCTCTATGCCGCGCGGCCCGAGACGGCGCGCGCCCGCGCCGAGGTGCGCGACGCCATGACCGGCATCGTCGACGGCCGCGATCTCATCGACATCGCCGAGCGCGCGTTGCTGCGACCGCTCGACCTGCGCGCGCAAGGCGAAATCGCTTCGGCGGCCAAGCGTATCTCGATGCTGACGGCGCTGAGCCCGCGCGCCGTCCTCGACCTCGTCTTCGTGATCGGCCAGCTCGTCTGGCTGACCCGCCGCATATCGGAGATCTACGGCGGGCGACCGGGCCTGCTCGGCTTTCTGCGCCTCGTCCGCAGCGTCGCCGCGCATCTCACCATCACCGGCGGGCTCGCCGTGGGCGACTCGATCCTGCAGGGTCTGGTCGGGCACGGCATCGCTGCGAAAATCTCGGCGCGGCTCGGCGAAGGCGTGCTCAACGGCGTGCTGACGGCGCGGGTGGGCCTGTCCGCGCTGGCGGTCTGCCGCCCGGCGCCGTTCGGGGTCCAGCCCCCGCCCGGCGTCGGCGACGTCGCGCCCTTCCTATTCAGCCGGAGCGAGTCGGCGTGATGCGCTCCAGTCGCGCAGCGCTCGCGCGCCGTATGCCGCCAGCGTGATCGCGCCCGCCGCCGCGACCCAAACGGCGGGTCGCGGGAACATGTCGGGGTCGATGTTGGCGCCCAGCACGTCCCAGAAGTCGTAGTGGCGCACCAGCGCATACCAGCTCGCCTCGGCCAGCGCCGTGAGGCCGACGCCAAGCACGCCTGCCCCCGCGATCGCCGCCCAGACCGGCGCGGCGCGCTTTACCAGAGCGCGATAGATCATCAGTTCGAGAAAATAGCCGGTCATCGCCACGGGCTCGGACACGTCCGCCTTCGACTGAATATAGAAATGCAGGATGCCGACGGCGGCCAGAAAATAGACCGTCTTGTGCAGCTGGTTCCAGCGCGCCGCGCCCAGCCGCTTGATCATCGCGTCGGTCGAGGTCGCGGCCAACGCGCCCAAACCCAGCAGCGCGACAAAGCCGATGGTGAGGTAGAAACGCAGCGCGATCTCGGCCGCGACATGGATCAGATTGAACTTCTGGTCCACGATATATAGGCAGAAATGCGCGAAGAGATAGGCGAAGGACGCCACGCCGAGCATGCGGCGCACCGCGATCAGCTTGGGCCAGTTGGCGATCTTGCGCAGCGGCGTGATCAGCAGCGAGATCAGCAGCAGCCGCAACCCCCAGTCGCCGGTGCGGTGGATCATTTCGGTGACGGGCTTGGGAAAGAGATCGCCGTCGAGATCGAGGTAGATGATCCAGAGCGCGGGCGCGAACAGCGCCGCGAAGACGACCGCCTTCAGCGTCGAAAACTTGCCGTTGCGTTCGTTCCAGGGTGCTTTGAGGGCGATCATGTAGGTCTCCGTCGGGCCTTGCGTCCGTGATGCCAGGAAGTCGCCTCGTGACGGGACTTCGTTACATCGCCCTTCGCTTACGCGCGCCGGCCGGCCCCGGTTTCGGCGCGCCCAGCAATTAACGTGGAATTAAGGCTGTTCCTCAATACTTCATTCGCCAACAAGGATCTGTGCGGACTTGCGCCGCCCTGCGGCCGGGTCCGGGAGTGCGCGACCATGAAATCGCCGACCGCGGATGAAATCTCCGACCTTTTCGGTCTGACCTCGTCAGCCACCCTCACGCGCCTGCAAAACGCCTATGCCGCCCGCCTGCTGCAACCGCGCAACGCTTGGCGCCTGGCGCTGATCCACATCCGCGTCTGGCGCGCCCTGATCGAGGGCGATTTCCGCGCCTTCGAAAGCGAGCGCGGCAAGCTCCAGAGCGAACTCCAACTCGAGGGCCTCACCCTCGACGATTTCGCCGCCGAAGACAGCCAGACCCTCGCCGAATTGCTCGAAATGGTCATCGCCCGGTTCCAGAATTCGCCCATGCTGCTGCGCGAGTTTCACGCCACGCTGATGCAGATTTCGCGTCACGTCGGCGAAAACCGCGCGGCCTGAACGGCGCGGGTCCCGTCATATTTTGTTTACCGACGCCCGCTAGCCTTCACGCAAGGGAAGGAGAAATCCTACCCGCTGGAAACGGCTCGGCGCGGATGTACCGCCGGGCCGTTTTTGCGTTTCAAGGGGCGGGATGGCGCGGCGCCGTGTCCGCGACCCGTCGGCGCTTCGCCGGCCGCCAGTCCTCCGGCAGGCTCGGGCGCGCCTCGGGGGCGGCCAGACGCCAGAGATCGTAGGGGGTGAGGTTCCGCCCGGCCGCATCGAGAATGCGGATATTGGGCCGACGGCCGCGACGCAGCTGCAGAACCCGGTCGAGCGCCGATTCCGGCCGCTCGAGTCGTTCTTCGATTTCAAGAATTTGAGTGCCGGATTTCACAATGAAAAGCATTGGCGGCATCCCCCGGGAAAGCCCAGCGTTCAATTAATCACGCCGAACCGCCTCCCCGCAACTCTCTTCTAGCCCAACGAACAATAGTTCGGCCGCCGGCCGAGGGCCGTCGGCTCGCTTCGCTTTCCGCTGGGGCAATCCGTCGGCCAAACCCTGCGTCAGATGAATCCGATACTGGGATAGCTCGCCCCGACGATTTCCACCGGATTGCCGCCGATGGCTTTGACGATGTCGGAGATCACGTTCTGGAAGGGAACCGTGACGGCAAGCTGATATTCGTCGAGCCTGGTAAGGCTGGGATAGGCGCCGTGCAGACCGCCCTTGACCCCGTCGCCGAGGATGAAAGACACGCCGGCGACGCCATGATCCGTGCCCAGCCCCGAATTCTCGTGCGGCGTGCGGCCGAAATCCGAGATCGTCATCGCGATGACGTTGTTCGCGATGCCGAAGCTGGCTTTTTTCTGGGAGATGTAGCTGTAGAAGTTGGTCATCGCGCCGCTGAGGGTCGACAGCAGAGAACCGTGCCCCGCCGATTGAAGGTCGTGCGTGTCGAAACTGCCAAACGAGGCGAAATAGCCGAGCAGACCGGAACCGCCGAGGATCAGCCGGGCGATCGTGAACAACTGCATCTCCAGCGACGTGACATGGTTCGGGTTCATGTAGATATAGTCGGAGAGCGGCGCCGTCTGCGCGATCCCCGCCATGCCATTGGCGCCGTTGACGACATTGACGTCCCCGAGCGTTTTCTGGTCGAGCGCCGTGGAGATCTGCATCGCGTTCGTGCCGCCGGCGGCGGCGCCCAGCCACGCGCCGGCAGCTGAGGATGCGCTCGCCGCCGGCCCATAGAAGTTCATGTTGAAGCTCGCCAGCGAATTGCCGATCACGAGGCCGCTGGAATAACGCCCCTGCAGCAATTGCGCGACGCCGCTTGTCGAGGCGCTCGGGCCCAGACGGCCGTAGCTCTGGTTTTCCAGAACGCGCCCGAGCCAGCCGTCGCCGCCGGCGACCCAGGCGTTGGGACGCCCCACGTACCAATCCTCGCGGGCGCAGGGATGGCTGGTGCGCTGCGCGTCGAAACCGGGCAATCCCGTGCCGACGACAATGGCGAGCGGTCCATTGCCGCCGTTGAAGACCGAAGGCAATCCGTTCATCGGCGTGTTGCCGCTCTTGTCGAGCGCCAGATTGAGCGACATCGCGGGATGGAAGCCGTATTGCGCGCCATCGCCGGCCGCGAAGGTCGAGACCACCTGGCTGGGCGTCAGGCTAATGGTCGGGCGCAGCGCCTGATAGGCGCCCAGTTGCGACAACGGCACGACGGTGTTGAGCCCGTCATTGCCGCCGTTCATCTCGATGACGACGAGGATCGGCGGCGTGGAGGCGGCGGCGGCGGCTTCGGAGGTCATCACCCGGGCGAGCATCGGCGCCATCGTCATGCCGGCCATGCCCTTGATGACGGAGCGGCGGTTCAGGATATTAGCCATGGGAGGACCTCAGTTGACGTTGTATTGCGGCGACGCCGCGATCAACCAGATCGCCGACTGGATGTCGGCGTCGGTGGGCGGACTGTCCTTGCTCAGCTGGGCAAGGGTGAGATTGATCGGATCGGAGCCGGAATGGGCGGGATTGCCGGCGTTGGCGTTGGCGACGTCGGCCGGCGCGACATCGATCATGGCGCCGAGCAGATATTGGGCGATCTGCAACGCCGTCGGAGATGCTCCGTACTTCGTCGCCATCCGCGCCCGCAGCGTCGGCATGTCGATCCAGGCGCCGATGTTGTTGCTGGACGTGCTGCCTGCGTAACTGTTCGCTGTGCCGAGCCAGTAGGTGTAGTTGTTCTCCGTGCTCGTCGCCTCGACGTCGCCGATGGGATAGAAGGAAAACACCGTGGCGGGATAGAGCGGGTCCTGCCCCATGGCGGTCAGATTGTACCTCAACAATTGGGCGGCCGCCTGCGTGTTGTAGGGCGAGCCGTTGAAGGGCGCCAGTTCGCCGGGCAGCTGTCGGAGATAGCCGAACAGCTTCTCGATCGGCTGCTTCGTCATGGATTGGTAGGTCGAGGGAAACAGGGGATGATTGACGATCGCGCGGATCACCTGCGCGATCTGGTCAGGCGCATCGACCGTATTCGTCCAAACGTTGGCGATGTCTCTGACATAGGCGGCCGGCGGATTCTCGATGGCGAAGCGCTGCAGCATTTCCTTGGCCTGAAACGGCGCCGTCGAAGGATTACGCACAAGCAGGCGGGCGACGAAGGCGATGGGATCGGCGCCAGGCGGGATGGTCAGCGGCTGGCCGAGGAACTGATTCAGCGGATGGCCGTGAAACTGCGCCGGCACGCCCTGGTAATGATGGGCAGGGACATAGGTGGTGACGGCATAGGTCAGCGGATCGACGTCGTTCGGGGGATCCTGCACGACATAGCCGGTCAAGGCGTAGGCCAACGCGTAAATGTCAGCCTCCGAATAGGAGAGCACGGGCATGCCGTTGGCGTCCGTAACCTCGGATCCGTCCATGTTGAGCTTGACCGGGCCGAAGGTGAAGATCTGCATGACCTCACGCGCGAAATTGACGTTCGGCGGCGTGCTGGGATTGCTGCCTATATTGTTGTTGTTGCTCAGCGCATAGAGCTCCGCCGGCTGCCGGGCGACGGCGGTCAGCAGGGTCTGGAAGTTCCCCAGCGCATTGTCGCGCACCACCTTGTCGTAGGCGTACATTTCGGTGCCGATGGAGCTGGATCCGACGACCGAGAAATGCTCGAGCCAATGCAGCTCCAGCTTGGCCTGAAGCTGGCGGCTGGTGCCGAGCGTATGCTCGAGATAGCCGTCTTCATAATCGCGATCCGCCGTGCACCAACTGATGTAGACGGTGTTGCAGGGGTATCCCTTCGTGCTGGCCGCCGCCTCGGCGGCCGTCAAAGCCGCCGGCGGCGGCTCCAGCGGGATCAGGCTGGACTGGACATCGGTCAGGCCGCCGGTCTGCTGCGCCAGCCAGGCGTTGGCGGCGTTGAGCCAATGTGGGTTGGAACTCAGCAGTGCGTCGGCCACTTCCGGCGGCGCGGAGAAGCCGAAGCGCCGCAGGACGTGGTCGATCATCTGGCGGTCCGTGGGGCCGCTCGCGGCGGCGGCGGGCGCGGCGGCGGCGAGGCCGGCCGCCAGGGCCGCCGCCGCGAGGACATGTCGATATCCGAAGACGGAAGGGCGCTTGCGCATAGGGTAACCCATTGTTGACGCCGTGAATGTCACGGCGGCATCCTGACCGGGTCACAATATGCGCGAAAGCCTCGTGGAATCCTTACGAAGGACGGAACAATTTTGTTGAATGGAGGGGCGGGCGCTTCCATGGTGAAACAACAGTAAACGCCCGCTCATTCCGTAACGGGAGCGATGACGCGGCTAGGTCAAGAGTCAGTCGGTCTCCTTGAAGCCATAATCCTGCACGCCCTGCCCTGCGCCGTAATATTTGAACGGCAGGAACTTGCCGGACATGGTGATGCGCACCCGGTCGCCCTTGGGATTGGGCTCGCGCTCGAACTGGAAATCGAAATCGATCGCCGACATGATGCCGTCGCCGAACTCCTCCTCGATCAGCGCCTTCCAGGCGGGACCGTTGACCATGATGAGTTCGTAGAAACGATAGATCAGCGGATCGGTCGGCGGCATCGTCGTCCCGCGATGCGGGATTTCGTTGAGCATCGCCTCCTCCGAGGCCGACAGCGAGAACAGTTCGGCGGCCCGACGCGCCAGCGGCCGCACCAGCTTCATCTGGCCCAGCAGCGCGCCGACGATCAGCACCGGAGAGAGGCCGCCGATTTCCTCGCAGATATATTTCCAGCTCCAGCGCTGCTCGCGCTTGATGTCGAGGATCTTCTCGGTGAGTTGTTCGCGCGTCATGGGCGTTTCCTTTCGCCGGGATCTTAGCAAGCATCGCGCCGCGATCAGAGATTGCAGGCGTATTTGTCGGCGAGCGCCGCCGCGACGAGCGAGGCTGCGCCGTAATGGCGCTGATCGGCATGGCGGTAGAGAAACTCGACGACCGTGTCCTGCAAATGGTTGACGTCGGCGTCATGGCCGAAACAGGCGCGAAAGCCCGCGACGCTGTCGCCATTGGCCAGACTGTCGGCGACGCCGAGGATATAGGCCTGGCACAGCGCGATCCTGTCCGGCGTCGAGCACCAGCCGTAGAGTTCGTCGCCGGTTTCAAACGCCCCCGCCATCGCGGCCGTCGGCCCGAGCAGGCCCATCGCGACGATCATCGCCAAGCGCATTCGCCTCGTCTCCGCACCGACCCGACCGGGACCAGCATCGCATGGGACCGGCGCGGGACGAAGCGCCGGACTGCGACATAGCGCCGCGCCCGCGTCCGCCGACTCCGGCGGCCCGGACTTCGTATTTCGTAATGGGTGAGGCAAACCCGCCTCGTCCGGAGCCCCGGAGGACGCTGTAATGTCGAAGCGGCATTTGCGGATTGCGATGATCTTGTGCCTGGCCCTCGGCCCGAGCGCCGCATGGGCGGCGTCCGACGCCTTGCCCGAGGCTCGCGCAGCGGTCTCGCGACAGTTCGACGCCTTCACGCGCGACGACGCCGCTGCGGCCTTCGCGCTGGCCTCCCCCGGCATCAAGGCCCTCTTCGAGGACCCCGACACCTTCATGTCGATGGTGCGCGGACATTACGCGCCGGTCTACCGTCACCGCGCCGCCGAATTCGGGGAAACGACCGTCGATGGCGACAGCGCGCAAATGGACGTGACGCTGACGGACGCGGACAATGTCGTCTGGACCGCGCACTACACGTTCGCCCGGCAACCCGACGGCAGCTGGCTGATCAGCGGATGCCAGCTGGTGAAGGCGCTGGATCGGGCCGCCTAGCAGGCCGCCTTTATCGATTTTGGTAATTATTTCAGGGCGCTACTGACTTCCGAGAATTCGGAGCTCAGACGCGTGCCCAGGTTGGTGAGCGCAGCCAGAATGGCGATCGCAATCAGGGAGCTCATCAGGGCGTATTCAATGGCGGTGGCGCCGCTGTCGTCCGAAAGGAATAGCTTGAGCTTGCCCAGCGAATACATTTTACGCTCCACAATGTACATAATAAAACACATGTACATTTTGGCGAGGTTCGAAGAAAAAAACGTTAAATTCCGCGACAACACATCGCCGACCGGGAATCACCCGCAAATCGGGGTTAAGGCGGCGTTTCCGCCAAGCGCCGGAAGGGTTTCGCGAGCGCGCACGCCGCCTTCCCGCGCGATGTCAAACGCAGTTGACGACGACAGCGGCGAAGGCTCATTTGCGACCCGGAACCGCCGGATGAGAAGCTTCAGGAAACGCCGATGTTCGCGAGGTCGCAGCAGATCAAGGCCGCCTATGCCTATGTCACGCGCCCCGGCGGGCCGCTCGCGGCGCCGAGCGGCGCCGCGCCCGACGCCGACGCCTTCGCGGCGAGGCTGCAGCGCGGCTTCGCGCCGCTCTGCGAACTGCTGGCCAGTCTCTACGGCGAGCGCGACGACTTCCTCGACCAGCTCGGCGCCATCTTGCGGACGGCGGCGCAGGCGTGGCGCGAGCGCCCCGCCGATCTGCGCGCGCTCGATGCGGCGCGCGAGGCCGATCCGCTATGGTTCCAGTCGAACCGGATGCTGGGCGGCGTGCTCTATGTCGACCGCTTCGCCGGCGATCTCGCGGGCGTGCGCGCGCAAATCCCCTATTTCCGCGAGCTCGGCCTCACCTATCTCCACCTTATGCCCCTGTTCGCCTGTCCGGCGGACAATTCCGACGGCGGCTATGCCGTTTCGAGCTATCGCGACGTGCGCGCCGATCTCGGCAGTCTCGACGACCTGCGACTGCTCGCGGCGGAACTGCGCGCCAACGGCATAAGTCTCGTCATCGATTTCATCTTCAACCACACCTCGAACGAGCACGCCTGGGCGCGCAAGGCGGCGGCCGGCGATCCCGACTATGCGAACTACTACTGGATCTTTCCCGACCGGACGCTGCCCGACGCCTACGAGCGCACAACGCGCGAGATCTTCCCCGACGACCATCCCGGCTCCTTCGTGCAATTGCCGGACGGGCGATGGATCTGGTCGACGTTTTATCGCTTCCAGTGGGACCTGAACTATTCCAACCCGGAAGTCTTCCGCGCCATGGCGGGCGAGCTGCTGTTCCTCGCCAATCTCGGCGTCGACATTCTGCGCATGGACGCGGTCGCCTTCATCTGGAAGCAGATGGGCACAAGCTGCGAGAGCCTGCCGCAGGCGCACACGCTCATTCGCGCCTTCAACGCGCTGTGCCGCATCGCGGCGCCGTCGCTGCTGTTCAAGTCGGAGGCGATCGTGCATCCCGACGAGGTCGTGTCCTATATCGCGCCCGGGGAATGCCAACTCGCCTACAATCCGCTGCTGATGGCGCTGGGCTGGGAAGCTCTGGCGACCCGCAACGTCGGCCTGCTCGCCCAGGCGATCGCGCGGCGCCAGCGCATCGACGCGGGCTGCGCCTGGGTCAATTATGTCCGCAGCCACGACGACATCGGCTGGACCTTCGCCGACGAGGACGCCGCCGAACTCGGCATCGACGGCTTCGACCATCGGCGCTTTCTCAACGCCTTCTACGTCAACCGCTTCCCCGGCAGCTTCGCGCGCGGCGCGCCGTTCCAGGACAATCCGAAGACCGGCGATTGCCGCATCGCGGGGACCTGCGCCTCGCTGGCCGGCGTCGAGGCCGGCGATGCGGGCGGCGTCGACCGGGTGTTGCTGCTGCACGCGCTGGCGCTGGCCGCCGGCGGGATTCCGCTGATCTATCTCGGCGACGAGGTCGGGCAGCTCAACGATTACGGCTATGCCGGGAACCCCGCCCATGCCTCGGACTCGCGCTGGGTCAACCGGCCCGCGCGTCCCGCCGCGCTTTACGCGCAGCGCCATGACGCCGCCACGATCGCCGGGCGGATCTACCTCGGCGTGCGCCGCCGCATCGAAATCCGCAAGTCGAAGCCTGCTTTCGCAGGCGGCGAGATCGTCGACTTCGTCACCGGCGATCCCGCCGTGCTGGGCTTTCAGCGGCCGCATCGTTCGGGAAACCTTCTGGTGCTCGCCAATTTCGCCGACACGCCGCGCGCCCTGCCGGCGCCCTTGTTTCAGGCGATGCCCGCGCGCGCGCAGGACTTGATCGCGGATGCGCCGATGGATCTGCGCGCCGGCGTGGCGCTGCAGGCGCATCAATGTCTGTGGCTGGAGCTCGCGACCCCTTAAAGCGCCGGCGTCAGCATTGTCCGGTCGCGGATCTCCATGCCGAAGCCCGGGGCGTCGCCGAGCTTCATGCGGCCGTTCACCGGCATCGGCTCGCCGACGAAGAGATCGCCGAACACCGGCTGGATCGATTTGCCGTCGGGGCTCGCCGCGACATATTCGCAGAACGCCGGCCCGGTCTGGCTGGCGATGAAATGATAGGAATAGGGCCCGCTGCCATGCGGCACGACAGGCGTGTCGTAGGCGGCGGCATGGGCGGCGATGCGCAAGGTCTCGGTGAGGCCGCCGACCCACATCACATCCGGCTGCAGGATGTCGACCATGCGCTCGGCGATGAGCTGGCGGAAGCCGTAGCGCGTGTATTCGTGCTCGGCGGTCGTCCATTTCAGCGTGGGATGCGCGCGCTTGATCTCGCGCCAGCCGTCGTTGTCCTCGGGCGAGAGAACCTCCTCCCACCAATGGATGTTGAGCGGCTTCGCCGCCTCGGCGAGGCGGATGGCGTAATTGACGGTCAGCGACATGTAGCAATCGACCATCAGCGGATAATCGGGCCCGACCGCCTCGCGATGCGAGGCCAGGAACTCCAGATTTTTCCGCAGCCCCTCCTCGCCGTCGAAATGGCTGTGCGGCAGCGGCACCTTGGCGCCCCAGAAGCCCAGTTGCTT
>Ga0316217_10004258_pt1 | contig 15624 bp, 12 predicted proteins | sample 1anoAmetaG_FD_203633 | JGI IMG/M metagenome (GOLD analysis project Ga0316217, IMG submission 203633) | Freshwater microbial communities from Trout Bog Lake, Wisconsin, USA - 1anoA | ecosystem: Environmental > Aquatic > Freshwater > Lake > Hypolimnion/Profundal zone | place: USA: Wisconsin... | reverse complement strand
AGCCGCAGCGGCTAAACAGTCCCCGAATGGCGGGAAATCCGGAGGCATGCTGCGGCTGGTCGGGACGACACAGCCGCGCTCCGGGCCAAAATGAGAATTGCTGCGACGGGCTGATTCTGAAGGTCGCGCCGCGGCAGCTATTTTCCCACTGACACTCCCTTCCCGCCCCTGGCTTTGCGCTCTTGCTATTCTTTGGTGGTAATTCAATCTCGCAAATCGGGTTTAGTCCCATGAGGCGTACTGCGCCGGCGCCTTGCCAGCGGATGCCACCACTGTCACTTTTTTTTGGCGGCAGGGTTTGGTCTCAATCTGTTCCAGCCGCACCTCAAATTGCCAATTATCCCCGTAGTCATAAGTGAAAAGCATCGGGTCGTTGGCGGCCGCTTCGGTTTCGCCCACTGTAATCTCCGTCGTGAACGGCCCTTCGTCCGTGCCAGGATGGTTGTAGCTACGCTGCCGGCCCCGTTGGTCGCGATAGCGGAAGTCGTACAGGTGGTCGTCATCAAAATTGAAGGCGCTGATGATCGCCCCCGCCAATTGGTCCAGTGAAGCCTCGGGCGGCGCGGCCAGGCGGCGCCAGATACCGCCGCCGCCCCCTTGCCACCCTGCGAGTTTGACCTTGAAAATATGCGCCCCCGGCCTGGCTTCGCGGCGCGGACGCGCGTAAAGATTCTGCCATTCAGGAAAATAGGGATGAAATTCCGGCCGCAGCGCGCCAAATTCCGGCGCCGGCGTGGATTCAGCCGCCGCCGCTTCCGCCCCAGTCTTCGCTGCCGCGGAAGCGGGGCGCGCCGTGCGCTCTGGTTTCGCGCCCGGATCTTCATCGAATAGCAACCATTCCATTCCTTTGAATTTCGATTCATCCGCCTCGGGATGTGCGCTGGCGTATGCGGCCTCCTCTGCCGCCTCGGCTTTTTTCAAGTGCTCAAGCAAAGCCCAGGTGACGGCAATGCCCCAAGGGGTTAGCTTGGCGGCGCCTGCCAGCCAACCCTGTCCGCCCGAAGGCTTCCGTTCCCGCGTCTGGCGCTCGCGCGGTCGCAACTCGATCAGCCCAAATTGCTGTAGCGCAAACAGGTGCCACGGAGGAAGCTGCCCTTGGGGTCCCAATATGTAAATGGAAGCGTATTCGTCAAACTGGCACCAGTGATTGCTCAAATGCCCCAAAAAAAAGATGGAATTTTGGAAGGTCTGCGTCTCCTCACGGCGGTTGACCCTGGCTCCCAGCACCGAGGACTGGGCCTGGAACAGCAGCGCTTCCAACAATGCGAAATACTGCTCGGTAAAATTCAAGCCCCGCCAGACTTCCAGTGCGGCAGGCTGAACCGTCAGCCGATTGCCTTGCATTTCCACCAGCTCCATCACCCGAAGCAGAATAAACACCCCGGCCAGGTTCGGATAATCCCGGAGCAGCGGACGCTTTAAGGGCAACTCAATGGGGTGACCTGATTTCGCGTTGAGTTCCGGGAGCCGTTCGCTGGGCACGCAGGCGTTGCGGCTCCGGGTGACCATGCCGTCCGGACCAATGCACTCCAAAAACGTATTGACGTCCTTCAGAATTGTGCCCGGATTCCCCGGCAAAATCTGCTGCTCGGTCAGTTGCCGCTGGCATTGCGCCGCAAGGGTTTGCCACCGTTTCAAGTTCTTTGGCTCAAGGTTGCAAGGCAAAAACATACGATTCCTATGGGCGAAATCGTAACCCAATCGGGCCAAAATAGAAGCCTTTTCCGGCGCAGGGCGCACGGCCGTTCTGGCAATCCTCAAGTACGTGGCATGGACTGCACACCGGAGCGCGGCCGTCCTCGGGCGCAGCAAGGTGCAACGTGAAAAACGCTTGGTCTATCCGCTGATCTCCGCCATGCGAACCTTGCTGCGGCCGAGGACGGCCGCGCTCCGGCTCTGTCGCGGATTGAGGAAAAAGTTCAGAACTTGCGCCGGACACCCCAATGACTTAAAGTGATTCACCATGACAGCATTGCTTGAAAGGCCAGCCGTTCGCGAACGCGTGCATCGGTTGTCGGTGGCCGAGTATCATCGGGCTGGCGAAATTGGCCTGCTGCTGGATGACGTGGAATTGCTGCGCGGCATCGTGGTCACGAAAATGTCCAAATCTCCCTTGCATGAATTGGTGGTTCAGAAGCTCATGAAACGGCTGCTGGCGCAAACCCCGGACGGATTTGAAGTGCGGCGCGAGGGACCGCTGACCTTGCGCGATTCCGAACCGGAGCCGGATTTGTCCGTGGTGCGCGGCACGGCGGACGATTGGGCGGCGGCGCATCCCTCCACGGCCCATTTGGTGATCGAAGTGGCCGTCAGCAGCCTGTCACTGGACGAGGGCAAGGCCGAGATTTATGCGGAAGCGGGCATTCTGGAATACTGGCTGGTGCGTCCTGAAAACCGCGCGGTGGACGTCTATCGTGAGCCGGCAACGGAAGGCTACTTGTCGAAAACGACCATGGTCGAGCCAGAGATTTTGCGTTGTGCCAGCATTCCGGGAATCGCATTCGGGCTGGCAGAAATCCTGCCCGTCCGCTCTTGACATCAGAGAAATAGCGATCCGGGAAATATTCTTTTCATTCCCTGGCCAGGCATTTCTTTGACAGAAAGATTTAGCGACAAAAATATTCGGCCCTTATTCCCCTTTGCCCGGTCCACCCTCCGCAGTACCGTTCCGGATGACGGGCCCATATTTCTGTCCGCAAATTTTTCTGTCAGAAGTCTTTTGAAAGAGGGAACGAAGGAACATCCCCGACCCATCTGGCAGAATGATTGAGGGCAGAATGATGAAAGCTCTATTTCCCATTATTCTGCCCTCAATTATTCTGCCATCCGCCAGAGCCGGCGCAGCCCAGGATTTTGCACATCAAATCCGGTCTTTGCCATTGCCACAAGAAATGCACGCTGTTTCGTTTGCGTTTGCAAGACATTGACCTAAAATCACAGCGTTTCCATAGCCCGGTCCAATGTTTCCAAAATCTAAAAAGCTCATTCCCATTGCGGTGGGAGCAGTCCTGCTGGCTGCCTGGTTTGCGCTAGGCATCACCGGCTGTTCCGTTGGGTCGCGGCCCGACCCCGCCAACCTGCTGATGGGCAACCCGAGCCAGGCAACCCATGGTATTTTCAACGGCAACAACTATTTGCTGGAGAAGCGGCATTTTGCGTTGTCCTACAACAACCGCAAAGGCATCCCCAATTGGGTGAGCTGGCGCCTGGCCCAAAAGGACCTCGGCAAGGCGCCCCGCAAGCCGTTTCATCCAGACGAACATTTGCCATTTTGGTTCACCCGAATCCTGCCCAATGATTACACCGGCAGCGGCTTCGACCGGGGACACATGTGTCCGCACAGCGACCGGAATGCGGATGATGACATGAGCTATGAAACCTTCGTCATGTCCAACCTGATTCCGCAGTCGCCCCATGTCAACCAAAAGGCCTGGGCGCAATTGGAATGGTATTGCCGTGAACTGGTGGAGTACCAGCACAAGACCCTTTACATCATTGCTGGTCCGGCCGGCCAGGGGGGAACCGGGCGGGACGGTTTCAAGCAAATCGTGGGCCGGCAGCATCAGGTCGTGGTGCCGGCGAAATGCTGGAAGATCATCCTGGTTTTGGACGCGGGCGAGGGCAATGATTTGGCCAAGGTGAACCACAACACCAGGATTATTTCCGTCATCATGCCGAACGATATGAGCGTCGGCGAAAGCTGGGCTGGCTTCCGCGTTTCCGTCCAGGAGGTCGAGGCCCTGACCGGCTATAAATTTTTTGACCGGGTGGCCGCAGCCGTCATTGAACCGCTCAAAACCCGGGTGGACAGCCAGGCGATTCCCCATGCCAAACCGATGTTTCACGAGACCGAGAATTGACTTAGAGCTTAAACGAAACAATGCCGTTCAACCACAGATGGACACAGATGAACACAGATGAAAAACAGACCGGATTATTGGATGCGTGGATGAATGGATTCGTGGATGCCGGCGTGTTGGCCAACAATCCAGCAATCCAGCAATCCAACAATTTTTTGTCTGATCTGTGTCCATCTGTGGTTAAGATTTTTCACCTACATTTATGTCCGCCTCCCTTTTTGCGCAACTGAATTCAGCCGTCAAGGGCCTGCTCTATCAAAGTGAATCGGACGAGCCGTTCGAAGTGTTGCACTGGCGCGATGCCGGCGAGGTTTGCGGCCTGCAACAAGTTCGCGCCCGGGCAAAATGTCCGGCCGGCATCGCCATCCAGACGAAGTCGCTGGATGACTTTTTTCAGGATTTGGTGGAGACAAAATCCTGGCAGGGCGGCGACGAGCGGACGACAGCGCAACAATATCAGCGGCTCAAAGACCTCCTCGTCAAAGAGCTGCCGGACGCCCAGGTGTTTCTGCTGGGAGAGATCGAAGTGTCCATTTGGATCGTGGGCAAAGCTGGCCAAGCTGATTGGTTCGCCCTCAAAACCAAAGCCATCGAAACGTGACGCCAGGGTCACAAAAACCAGGATCATCGCAGAAGGATATAAATATCAAGTTGCGCCTGTTAATTGCGTTTGTTAATGGTGCGTACGATGATTTTGCGGTTTTGGGGTTCTGAGGAAAGGCAATTCCGGTCAAACATCCGCCAAAAAGTGATTGGCAGCTTTTTTGCAAATGCGCCAAGGTTAAGGCGCAACTATGAAAAAACTCGCACTTCTTGCCATCCCGGCGGCGTTCGCGCTCGCCTTCACCACCAACGCTTTTGCCGCCGACGGCAAAGCGGTTTATGCCGATAGCTGCGCCAAATGCCACGGCGACGACGGCAAAGGCCAGACCAAAATGGGTCAGAAACTGCAGGCGCGGGATTATTCCGACGCCAAGGTGCAGGACTCCGTCACCGACGATCAAGCCTTCAAGTCCATCAAGGAAGGCATGAAGAAAGATGACAAGACGCTGATGAAACCGTCCGAACTTTCGGATGAAGACATCAAGGCGTCCGTTGCCTATCTGCGCACGCTGAAGAAATAACCCGGCGCATTGCGCGGGAAATCAATTTCGACGCCCTGCCGCCATGTTTGTTTGGTTCATGACGGGTTCATGATTGGTTCATGGTTGGTTTCGGTGGGGCGTCGTTTCTTTTGTTAGTGGCCCGGGCGTCCCGCCTGTGTGTTTCAAAGGCGGCGGTTGGGCGCGCCACGGAAACACCCGGGCGCGGTGCCCGGGCCAGTTCCACGCACGAGCTACAGAAGTTCGCCGGGCGTCGCTTGTTTTCCCACACGCTCCGGGCCGGGACGGCCCGCGGTCCGATCGCTTCGGGCCCGGGCGGGACGCCCGGGCCACCAAGTTTCACCACTTCAAGGCCGGCAAGCGGCGGGCGACTTCTTCCGCATTGGCACGGCTGTTGAAGGCGCTGATGCGAAAATAACCCTCCCCCTTGGACCCGAAACCGCTGCCGGGCGTGATGACCACGTTGGCTGCGTTCAGAATCTGGTCGAAGGCCTGCCAGCTCGTGACGTTCTCGGGCGTGCGCACCCAGATATACGGCGCATTGACGCCGCCGAAGACTTTCAGTCCGGCCGCCTGCGCGCCTTGCCGCAACACCTCCGCGTTGCCGAGATAATGCCGGATCAGCCCGGCGATCTGGGCCTTGCCTGCCGGTGAATACAGCGCCTCCGCGCCGCGCTGCACGATGTAGCTCACCCCGTTGAATTTCGTGGTCATGCGCCGCAGCCAGAGCGGATGCAGCGGCTGCCATTCGCCGTTGCGGGTGGCCAGCCGCAAGGTCTTGGGAACCACGGTGAAGGCGCAACGCACGCCGGTGAACCCGCCGTTTTTCGAGCAACTGCGGAATTCAATCGCGCACTCGCGCGCGCCGGGAAGCTCATAAATCGAATGCGGCAGGCCCGGTTCGCTGATATAGGCCTCGTAGGCCGCGTCGAACAAAATCAGCGACTTGTGGTCCAGCGCGTATTGCACCCAAGCGGCAAGCTGCTCGCGCGTGGCGGCCGCGCCGGTGGGATTGTTCGGCGAGCACAAATAAATCACATCCACGTGCCGCTTGGGCGGTTCGGGCATGAAACCGTTGCCGGGCCGGCACGGCAGATAAACCAGCTTGGCGTAGGCGCCCGCCGCGTTGGCCGCGCCGGTGTGGCCGGCCATCACGTTGGTGTCCACATAGACAGGATACACCGGATCGCTGATGGCGATTTTGTTCTTGGGGCCGAGAATGTCGAGGATGTTGCCGCAATCGCATTTGGAGCCATCGCTGACGAACACCTCGTCGTCGGCCACCTCGCAGCCGCGGTCCCGAAAATCGTTCTGGGCGATGGCGTGCCGCAGCCATTCGTAGCCCTGCTCCGGGCCATAGCCTTTGAAGGTTTCGCGCGCGGCCATTTCGTCCACCGCCTGGTGCATGGCGGCCACGGCGGCGGGCGGCAGCGGCTCGGTGACGTCGCCGATGCCGCAACGGATGAGCCGCTGGGCGGCCTCGGGATTCGCCTCGCAAAACGCCTTCACGCGCCGGCCTATTTCCGGGAAAAGGTAGCCGGCCTTCAGTTTGAGATAATGATCGTTGAGAAATGCCATATTTTAGGCCACAAATATGACCACAGATGGGCACAGATGTAAAACCGAATGCGCGGCGGAGGTTTTGCTGCGGGCCATCCGGGCGGAATGGGACCAGGGCGCCTGACCTTGCTGAACTGAAAAAACATTCAACATTCAACATTCAACGCCCAACACCGAAGAACTGCCAACGTAGGAGGCCGTCGGACGTTCGGCGTTGAATGTTGAATGTTGAATGTTCCTTGTTCAAACCTTCAACTCTCCGTCCGTCTCCGCCTTGGGCCGATGCAGCACCATCACGTTGCCTACCCGCATGACCAGGTGGCTATTGGTCTTTTCTGCCAGCAACGGGGCCAGCTCTTTCTTCTGCTCCTTGAATTCGGCGAACTTGATCTTTACCAGTTCATGCCGGTCCAGCGCCTCGGAAACCGTGCGGATGAAGCCGTCGCTCAAGCCGGCTTTGCCGACTTTCAGCATGGGTTCCAGCAACTGCGCCGCCGCCTTGAATTTGCGGATTTGGGGATTGGTCAGGGGTTCGAGCATAAAATGGTCACTGGCCCGGCCTTTTCCCCGGCGACCAGGAAGCGTTCTCGAGCAGTTGAATCCCCGGTTTCAGAAATGCGATGCGGCGCGCCTTGTACAGTTTGCCGAGCGCCTGTTTGAAGGCTTTTTTGCTCACGCCAAAATTCTGCCGGATCGCGTCGGGCGTGCTGTCGTCGTCAAATTCAAATTTGCCGCCGCTGAACTGGAGGGCTTCGACAATTTTATTCGTCAGCGGCGCCACGCGCTGGTAGCCGGCGGCGTCGAGCGTCAAATCAATCTTGCCGCCGGAACGCACGGTGCGGACGAAGCCTTTGAGTTTCTGTCCGACGACGAGCGGCGAGGCAAGCTGGCTGTGGTACAGCAGGCCGCGATGCGCGTTTTCCACAATGGCGCTGTAGCCCAGCGGCGACTTGCCGATGACCAGCAGGTTGACGGGCTGGCCGTCCCGATAGGCCGGCGTGTCGCGGTTGAGATGCCGGTTCAAGCGCATCGTGGCCAGGATGCGCTGGCTCTTGGCATCGAGACAGACATAGACCACCACGCGGTCGCCGATGCGCACCGGCCATTCCTGCTCGCTGAACGGCAGCAACAGGTCCTTGGCCAGCCCCCAATCGAGAAACGCGCCAATGCGCTCATGCAGATTGATGACTTTCAGGCAGGCGAATTCGCCCACCATGGCATTGGGCTTTTCGGTGGTGGCCACCAGGCGGTCTTCGGAATCGCGATAGACAAACACGTCCAGCTTCTGCTTGGGCGCGAGGTCGCCGGGAATGTAGCGGCCGGGCAAAAGAATTTCGCCCAACTCGCCGCCGTCCAGATAAAGGCCGGGCTGCGACGCGCGCACGATGGACAGCAAATTGCGTTGGCCGATGATTGCCATAGCTCAACTCATCCTTAAAACCGAAGTTGCCAGTGGCAAAGCCGCTGCAAGGTGCTGTAGCGCAGACATTCCTGTCTGCGGGTTCACGGGACTTTCCAGTCCCGTGTTTCCGTGCAGGAACTGGCGACTGGAAAGTCGCCAGAACCCGCAGGCTGGAAAGCCTGCGCTACCACCGCAGCGCAATTTGACTTCGGTTTTCGAGTTCATTTCACTCATTTTGCGCGGCCAGAAATCGTTCCGCGTCAATCGCCGCCGCGCAGCCCGTGCCGGCGGCGGTGATGGCCTGGCGATAGACATGGTCGGCGCAATCGCCCGCCACGAACACGCCCGGAACATTGGTCATGGTACCCAATTGCGGCACGATGAAGCCGTCTTCATCCATGGTGATCTGGTTTTTGAAAAGCTCCGTGTTCGGCACGTGGCCGATGGCGATGAACACACCCGCGCACACCAGCACCGTTTCCGCGCCGGTCTTCAGGTTCTTCAGTTTCACGCCGGTCACCTTGTCCTGCTTCATGTCCAGAACCTCGGTCACCACCGAATCCCAGACCGGCTTGATTTTCGGATGGGCCAGCGTGCGGTCGGCCATGATTTTCGACGCGCGCAAACTGTCGCGGCGGTGAATGAGAAAAATTTCCGAGCCAAAGCGCGTGAGGTACATCGCCTCCTCGCAGGCCGAGTCGCCGCCGCCGACCACGACGAGCGGCTGGTTGCGGAACACCGGCAGAGCGCCGTCGCAGGTGGCGCAATAGGTGGTGCCCTTGTTTTCCAATTCGTGTTCGCCGGGCACGCCGAGATGCTTGTGGCTCGCGCCGGTGGCGATGATGACCGTTTGCGCGCTCACCGGCTCGCCATCCACGACCAGCGCGAACGGGCGCCGGGAAAAGTCCGCGGAATCCACAATACCGAAGCTCGCTTTCGCCCCGAACCGCTCGGCCTGTTTCTGCATCCGGGTCATCAGTTCGTAGCCATCCACGCCCTCGGGAAAGCCGGGGAAATTCTCCACGATGGTGGTGGTGGTGAGCAAGCCGCCGGGCTGCCGGCCCATGAGCACGAGCGGCGCAAGCTGCGCCCGCGCCGCATACAGCGCCGCTGTCCAGCCCGCCGGGCCGGAGCCGATGATGACAACTTTTTCCATAGGCCGCGAAAGGTAGCACAATACCGGTCACTGACAAGGCGGTTTGCTCAGCCCTGAACCCAAGAAACATTCAACCTTCAACATTCAACGCTCAACCTTGAAGTTCTCGGAGCGCCGGGCATTGGCCGCACGATAAACCGCCGGTGACTCTTTCTCGTCCCGTTTGTCGTCCTCGTCCTCGTCCTCGAATTTTCCGGCTTTCGAGAACGAGGACGAGGACGAGGACGATTTGATTGCTGCGGCCACCGCGCTGTGTTCATTCTTGGCTACCGTTGGCTTCAATATCCCAACGGGATTGAATCATTCAGCCCAGCGTTGCCCCGAAAGCACTCGGGGCTACGCTGGGTGCGAATGCGCCATGCCAATCAACGCTGAAAGCGTTGGAGCAAATGACGAAGCCGGGGAGATTGGACAGAAACTATCCAAAGCAATTGTTTTTTAATCCGCGAATGGACACGAATTAACACGAAGGAGAATGGCCGATTATGGAATCGACAGCTAGCGGCTTGAAACAAAAAACTTGCTGGCAGTGCGCACATTTGTGCAGATGCTCCGGAACAATACAAAACGTCCCGCTGATTTGGCGAGGATTGTGAAAACCTGCTAACGGCACTCATCATGCTGATTCCAAAAGCTCGTTTTGCCCCGCACTTGGTTCTTGACGCTGGGCATGTTTTTCGGGATCGATCCAGTACGCATGGCTGAGTTGTCCCGTGGAAAGCGAACTGCAACAAAAGCCGCCATGAAGAAGCGGCTGGATCAGCGATCCGATCCAAAAAAATCCCAATACAAAATCCGGCGCAAGATTCCGGCTCCTTCCCTGCGCAAACCCGAAGGACGCGGCAAGCTCAAGGATGAACAACTCGCCATGCCGTTTGTGGCTCCCAGGCGTATCGAGGCGCAGCCGTTCCTGAAATGGGTAGGCGGCAAAGCCAGCTTGCTGCGCCAGCTTGAGGAGTTTTTTCCTCACGAGATTGATCGTTATTTTGAACCATTCCTCGGCGGCGGTGCGGTGTTCTTTCACCTCAAGTGCCGCTTTCCAGACATGCGGCCTTTCCTGCGCGACGGCAACAAAGAGCTCATCAACTGCTACCGCGTGGTCCGCGACCGACCGGAAGAGCTGATGCAACTGCTGGACGAACACGCTCGTGGCTTCCGTGCCGACGGGTACAGATATTTTTACGACATCCGCAAACTGCACGATCTGACCGACGATCTGGCGCGGGCTGCCCGGACGATCTTCCTGAACAAAACGTGTTTCAACGGTCTTTGGCGAGTCAACGCCAAGGGTGAGTTCAATACGCCGGTCGGCTCCAATAAGAACCCAAACCTCTACTCCCGCGACAACATTCTGGCTGCGTCCATGGTTTTGCAGAACGCACAACTGGAAGCTCAGGATTTTCGCATGGTTTTGGATGAGGCACGCCGGGGGGATTTTATTTATTTTGACCCGCCGTATCTGCCTATCTCCGCCTTTTCGGATTTCAAGCGATATACGCCCGACCAGTTCCGTGAGGCAGACCAGGTGGAACTGGCGCGCGTCTTCCGCGAGCTGGATGCTAAAGGCTGCCGAGTAGTTTTATCAAACTCGGAACATCCGCGCACCCGCGAGCTTTACACCGGATACCCGATTCAGGTAGTCTCTGCGCCAAGGTTCATAAACTGCAAACCCGGCGGACGTGGCAATATATCTGAACTGGTTGTCGCGAATACGAGCACCTCAAAACAACCGCAGGTGTTTTTCACTTCATCCGTAGAACCAGAGTTCCCTGAAACCAAGTACATGGGAAGCAAGCAACGCCTGCTTCCATTTATTCTCAAGCACCTTTCAAGGCAAAAATTTCATTCTGCACTTGATGCCTTTTCTGGAAGCGGATGTGTCGGCTATGCCATGAAGAAAACTGGCGCGTGCGTCTATGCGAATGACTTTTTAAATTTCTGTTTCCAAACCGCTCGCGGGACAATCGAGAACAACGCGACAAAGCTGACGGAGGAGGATGTCAGCAAATTGGTACGGACGAACGGCTCAGCGCCGACATTCGTCCGCGATACTTACACAGATTTGTTCTTCAATGAAACGGATTGCGCATTCCTCGACAACCTTTGGGCCAACATCCAGGATCTGGAATCGCCGCTAAAAATCTCACTTGCCCTTGCTTCTGCGTCACGCGCTTGTATGAAAAAGCGACCGCGCGGGCTATTTACGTTTACGGGAATCAAAGGCTGGGATGGACGTAAAGATTTAAAACTCACCATGCGTGAACAGTTTCTCATTGCGGTTAACGCCTTCAATGGTGCGGTGTTTTCAAACGGCCAGCAAAATAAAGCTTTCAATTTGGACGTATTCGACTTGCAACCCGACCTTGCGGATTTAGTTTACATTGACACGCCATACATCAGCCCATTTTCAGACTGCGATTACACTCGCCGCTACCATTTTGTCGAAGGCTACTGCCGCTACTGGAAGGGTGTCGAGATCACAGATACCACCACGAAAAAGATTCGGTCATATGACACGGCTTTTTCGACAAAAGCTCTCGCGCGTCAGGCGTTCCAAAAATTATTCCATCATTTCCGCAAATCAACTTTGGCCGTATCGTATTCTTCGAATTGCATTCCAAGCAAAGCAGAGATGATCGAATTGCTAAAAAACGAAAAGTCGAGCGTAACGGTTTACGAATCCGCCCACCGCTACCATCACGGCAACCACGCGCATAAAATAGGTGACAACAACAACGAGGTGATCGAATATCTCTTTATCGCTGAATGAAAATCATCCTTAACAACCAAAGTGGCTCAACGAATTTTGACCAAGCATTGGGCGAGCTGGTTGACGGAGCGGAAACGCTCTCGCTGGCTGTGAGCTACCTACAAGTCGGCGGCTGGGAACTTTTTCGGAGGCACACCGGTGGATTGAATTTACCCAAGATGCGCATCGTCTGCACTGACCAGATGGGCATCACCGCACCCGCCGCAGTCAGGTTGGCGCAAACCAGCGGCGTGCAGATCAGGAATTTTATAGGTGAGGTCACCTATCATCCAAAAGTTTATCTGGCCCATGACCGCGCCGGCAAACCCACGCGCTTCCTGCTCGGCAGCGCGAATTTGAGCAGTTCCGCTTTCACCAACAGCATTGAGGCTGGGCTGATCAGCGCGGACAGCACAGCGCTCGGCACCTTGAGCCATTGGTTTGACGACCTGTTCAAGCAGCGAAGCGAGGATTTTACGTCCGAAGGCCTGCGGTTGATGGAAGAGAAATGGCGAGCTGCGGAAGTACACCGCGCCCGCGCCCGGTTGCGCTTCCGCCGCGCGGCGGTGATTCCGCCATTGCCAGCGACAGCGCCTTTGGCGACGGAAGATCTCGACACGCTGGAGGATGTTTTTGCGACCGTTCAATTGCCGATTTGCCTATTGAACATGGATTACGCCGCAAACAACATCCGCAATGTCGGCCGCGTGCGCGCAGTGCTGGCGGACTGGCCGAATGTCGTTCGCGGCACACGCTCCGCCCATGGCAAGCAGCGAAGCGAGCTCAAATTACTGGGCTTCGCCACGGGTATAGCATTGACTCCGCTCGGCCGTCAGGCCGCCGCCGCCGGAAGCGTGGAGGAAGTCGCGCAGCTATGGTGCGCGTGGCTTCAACAGACCCCCAGCGCCAAACTCGACGCTATAAATCCAAAACTACGAGCGGCCAAGCGGGTGTTCACGCAGTTTTGGAAACTCCAAGAGGAAGTTCAAAATTATTTTCTCACCCACGCCTTAAGCCCAGGAGCCGCAGAACGACCGACACTGCAAATCATCGAGTTGCTTTGCAATGCGAGCGAAGTCGTGCAGGAGCTTTCATTGGAAGACATCCAGGCTCTCGTTCCACTGTTGGCGCAGCCGCAAAGGTTGCCAAATTTCGTTCGCAATGCCGTATTGGATTATCAGGACAACAAAGGCACCCGGGGCTGGGAATATCCAGACCGGCGCATTGTGCCGCTGGCATGGAGAGAGGCGGCAAAAACAATTTAACCAAAACCAATAAGTGGATTCCTGGCCCGCCCTTATCCCGGCCTTCTCCCCCAGGAGAAGGAGAAGCGTGCGGCGGATATTTGGCGTGGCGACCCGGTTCTAAGATCACAATTTGTGATCTTAAAGATACCCGGCCGTCGCCGGACACCTTGCCGGCACCCAAGGAGATTGTGGAGTCGCTGATGCATCCCCGTCGGGGTTGCGGGAATAATGAGGCAGTGACCCAGGATAGTCGGCACGGCAGAGGAATGATTGGCAGAGGAATAAAGAGAAGCCTTTGCTTCATTCCCCTGCCCCTCATTCCCCTGCCAAAAATCCGTGTTTCGGTGGCGCAGATCATGCCAACATTCTCGCGGGAGGGTTGGTCGCTGGCAGTTCATGGGAAGCCCCTTGTTCCTTTGGACCTGCTCACCGGCCGTGAACCGCACGATTGGAGCGCCGAGCACCGCCTCGGTTCGTTGGATGTTGGGCGTTGAATGTTGAATGTTCAATGTTTTCCCGAGGGGGATTCATGGGAAGCTCCTTGTTCCTTTGGACCTGCTCACCGGCCTTGAACCGCGCGATCGGAGCGCCGGTCTCCAGACCCGGCTCGACGACGCGCATTTTGAAACGAGCCGGGTCGGAGGCCGGCGCTCCGGTCTTCCGGCCGCGCGTGGGGACGACGCTACCCAGCCACACTTGATACTTCCGCCGGTCGGGGAGTGGACATGAGCTGCCAGAGCGAACGAAGTTGCTCGCGGTCAAAATTGCCGGGAAGGGAAGCGCCGTAGGCCACGTGGCCGTAGAGGAACGCCAGATGCTCGAGCGCGCTGGCGGCGGCCGGCAGTTCCCCGCCCAGTTGCCGGCAGAATTCGCGCGGGGTTTGGGGCGAGCCGGGCGGGGCCTCCTGCTCCTGCGCCCAGCTCCGCAGGGCGTCGTAACTATAGATGATCAATTGTTCCGGCGGCCACACCCGGTCGCCCCCCGTGAGAAAGGGATTCTTGAAGGTTTTGAACGGACGCACTTCGCGCGCCTGGGTCATCACCGCTGGTGCTTTGGGCGAAGATTGGAACAGTCCCAAGAGCTGCGCGATAAAATTGCGGATGGCCGTCCAGATGCTTCGCAGCATGATCGAAATCACAGCTCGATAGCGGTAGCACAGCCAAACCGCACCAATGGCCATGACCACATAGAACAAAGTCTTGAGCCAGAGATAGAGGGAGCCGGCCGGGGCGGACAAATCCGGTGCGTTGTTTTCCGGGGAAGCCCCGCCGCCCGCTTTTCCCTCGGGCGAACCCGGATTGGGATTGGCTTGGGCCGGCTGGTCGCCATGACCGTTGGGGCCGGTGTGCTCGTTTGGATTGGGGCCCGCCGCCGCGCCGGGTGGCGGCGGCTGGTTTTCCGGCTGGCCGCTGGGCGGGGGTTCATGGCCGGCCCGGCCGGAGCCGGAGCCGTGGGGATTGAACCGGGTGGCGTAATCGCTGGCGCGGCGCAGTTGATAATCCACGTGGTAGCGCAAAGCGCCCCACGCCTCGCCCGCCCCGGGACGCGGCAATAACAAGGATAGCCCCAGCACCAGCGCCGCGCCAGCCACGCCAAATTGTATCCACCCGAGCGCCACGTTGCCCGGCATGACCAGATAACGCTGGCGCAGATAGCGGCGCAGTCCGAGAAAGCTGGTGGTGCTGAGCAAGCCCAGGGCGGCGGCCAGATAAAAGAACAGGTGCAGGAAACCCCGATGGCGCGCGGCCAAATCCCCCGCAGGCAGCAACGTCTGGCCCAAGCCAAAGATGGGCAGGGCGGCCAGCGAATAATACAACAGCCAAAGTCCGGGAATTTGCGGGCGGGATGGGGCGGCGGTTTTCCCTGTAGCCGCGGCGGGACGTCCGCGGATTCGGCGAGTGGCCTGCCCGGGGACGGTCTCTGGCGGCGAGACGCCGCCAGAACCCGCAGGCGGGACGCCTGCGCTACGGCCAAGCCGGGACAGGCTGCGCAGCGATTGCAGCAAGCCTTGGCCGGAAGCGTCCGCCTCGTCGTCCACCAAGGTGCAGTTGCAAGTGATCTTGTGGGCGGTGAACCAGACCACGCCCAGCAGAATCGCACCGAATATGACATTGGGCTGCACGGTACTCAAATAGACCCAGGTGGCCCCCGCCAGCAGCAGGCCATATCCGAGGGCGTGTCCGGTTCCCTGTTCGATGCCGATGCGCGCGATGAGCACGACGGCCAGCACAAACCAAAACAGCACCCAGCGCACCCCGCCGGCGGCCTCTCCCCGGTAGAAAACGTCCACCAGAAAGAAACAAACACTGTGGACCAAAACCATGATCAAGGCCGGGCTGACCGCGATCACGAGGTAATCCGCGAGCGTTTTGGCGGGCTTCTCCATATTCATTTCATTCGTTAATCATTGCGGAGGAAAGTTGGTCTAAACCCGAAATCCGAAATAAGCACGAAACCTTAACCACAGATGGACACAGATGGACACAGATGGACACAGATTGGATGGCTGATGCATGCGGGCACACGAATGAACAGGAAGCAGATTAA